>Ga0265294_10008399_pt1 | contig 12070 bp, 13 predicted proteins | sample MunlanPumphouse3_FD_192504 | JGI IMG/M metagenome (GOLD analysis project Ga0265294, IMG submission 192504) | Groundwater microbial communities from a municipal landfill in Southern Ontario, Canada - Pumphouse #3 | ecosystem: Environmental > Aquatic > Deep subsurface > Groundwater | place... | reverse complement strand
TTTGGAAAAAGTTACTTTTTACGAATAACAAATAAATCAGCGAAAACATTGTCACTAATAACCTTAATTTTATAATTATTGCTATCGATTGTTTCCACAAAATACTTAGGCAAAATTATCAGCTCATCAACTTTAGCAGTCATTGCCAAGTAATAATCATTTTTCAATAATTTTATCTGCTCTTGTTGTTGCTTAATGTTTTTTGATGTCTTTAAAAAATTTACTTCAAAAATAAAAAAAGACATAATAAAAAAACTAATAACTGAAATAAAAACCATTAGCTCGAAAAGCAAAAAGCCTTTCTTGTTTACCACAAACGAATCCTACCAGTAGATGGGTCTATTGTTATTTTTCTAGACTTCTTCCCGCTTGTTAAGGTGATTGTTGTGCCTTGTTTGGGGCGAATCTGTTCATTAAATTCTATGCTCTCAGCCTGAACCTTAATATGCTTTGGAATCAACCTTTCTTTTAGCGTAGTATCATCTTTAACATCAAAAATCCTATATTTATTATCTTTAATTTCCCACTTAACCTCTCGACTATACATCTCTGCGGTAGTTTGAGCGTTCTTCAAATAGTGTTGTAGTAATTCTGTCTCATTATTTAAACTAAGCGAAGTTAATACTCCTCTGTAAACAAATAACCCTGTTGCTGTAATCGCAGCAATAATTGCTATGGTCAAAAGCATTTCTGACAAAGCTACACCTTTTTTAAAATTTAATTTCATACTAAATGTCCTCCAACTAAAACAAACAGATACCCAAAAAACAACAAAGGGAAAAAAGGAAGGGCTTTCTTTTTCATTACTACAGAAACTGCGATACCAAACAAAGAAGAAAAAAGCATAAGATCAAGAATTTGGCTTGATGGCAAAGTAAGCCCTATCACAAAAAAAGCAAAATAATCTCCTGAACCCATGGATTGTTTTTTTATAATCAGCTGAACTGCATATGAAGCGGTTGCAATTAACATCACAACAAGTAATCCCGACAATAATGCATTCACAAAGTTACCTTTGAGTAACGCCAACAACAATCCGCAAGTAACCATGAAATATAGAAAGGGATCATATACTGAAAAATTTATCGCATCCGTCAAAACATTGAGAAAAAAACTTAAAAGAAAAAAATACTGAACAATTAAAAATAAAGAAATTTGTCCATCTTTAAACAAATAAAACGTTCCCAATCCCACGAAAAGTTCAACAACCGCATACTTAAAGGGTATCTTCCTGTCACAGTTTCGGCATTTTCCTTTTAACGCAAACCAACTTATTACAGGAATAAGATCATACCAAGCTATTTTCCGCTCACACCCAGAACAAACCGAACGAGCCGAAAACAAATTCTTTTCAGCTGTGGCTCTATAGACAACCCCGTTCAGAAAACTTCCAACACATAATCCTATTATCAACCACATAAAACCCATATACCCATTGTAATGCTTATTGCCTTCCTAGAAAAGATGAATAAACCAAATATCTTTGATACAATAAAATATATATTGTTTACGTTATAAGTATTAGTCAGCATTCTGCTATTAACTAAAGGAGATTTTATTATGAGTGATGCAAGTAAAATAGACACCAAAAGTTTTATTCAAAAAGTTGAAGAAAAAAAACAACTTGAAGCTCAAAAAGATATTGAGGATACAATCAACAAACTTCAAAACCAAATTCTTACACCAGTGCAAGCGAAATTAGAACTCGCAAAACTCAACGTGCTAGCTCAAGATGTTCAAATTAATCCTGATTTAAAAAATAAAATAAGCGATGCGTTAGACAAAATGGAACAAAAGATGCCAGATATAAAAGATTTGGTAGATAAAGAAATTCTTGAGGCTATTGAAGAAATTCAGCAAGGATTTACTGGAGAGGGCATCTCGTCATCTTTTGCAAATAACGACCCATTTGGAATATCTCCTGCTGATGAATTTGACCCTTATAAAATAGACGGCAACTCAACTCTAAGTACCTACTTATAAAATCAGTTTATTTTGCCTCTAAATCGTTTAATTGAATAACCAAGCTAACTTCTTCTTTGCCTATCCCTAATACCTTAGCAATTAATTCGGTATCCAATTCTAAATGTTTCAACTTAATAATTCTTTCATTTTTATTCAATGATTTATTATTTAACATTGTTTTAACTTCTTCTCGAATATCCTTGTCTAACTGACTAAGTATTTTAAACAACTCGGCCATACCAACTCCTGACAAGTTTGTCTGACTAGGATTATTAATAACAGGCTCATCCTTGCCTCCATCTAGCTCCTCGGCTAATTTCTCTGCATCCGTTTTTGCTGTCTTATTTGTGGCTTCCTTCTTTTCTTCTTGCTTGTGTTGGACAACGGCTTCAAGCTCTTTTGCGTCTTCTTCTTTAATTACTTCTAGAGGTTTCTGGTTGGCTTCTAAGGCTTCCTCTAAGCTATCAGCTACACTGACTTCTTCTACGATACCAATATTAGTTGCTAACGGCTTTTCTTCTTTTACCTCTACGTCTGGGACAATGTCCATCTCTTCTTCAACTTGCTTCTTTATTTCTTCTTGTTGTTCTTCTTGCGCTTCTTCAGCAACTACAGGTTCTTCCTCCTGAATTGTTTCTTGTTTTACTTCTTTTATATTCTTGATTGTATTGTCTACTACCTCACCAGAGACATCTTTAAGTTCTTTGATTAAGACACTCACAGAGTTTTCGATTTCTTCCATTCTGCCTGTTTTTTCTACCTCTTCATAACTACCCAGATTTTTCTTTATTTTTTGATAAATAAACACCAAATATATGCCCAACCCTAAATTAAGAAGCGCAACAATCCAAAGCAAAAAATTTGATTTACCTTTTTTAAGAGGCTTAGCAACCTTGGCTTCAAGTTTGGTTAAACGTTCATCAAAATCTTCTATAAATAAATCTTTATCAACTTTGTTTTCTAATACATTTACCACTTGTTCTGTGTCTACGCTAATTACCTGTTCTTTAACAGTTTTTTTATTGTTTTCAGCTACTTTTATAGATTTCTTTATAGGCACAGGCTCTACTGACTTAACTTCTGGGTTTGTTTCCGGAACTTCTGCTTGAGTAATCTTTGTCATCATCGCTACTTTGAGGTTGTTAATCCATTCTGACATTAACACCTCAACACTTGTGTTTCCCTGTTTGGCGTCTTCTTTATAAATCGAAAATAAATTTCTACCGCCTATTGATGCTGTATACGTATTCTCAGGATAAGAAAATTTTATTTTACTGATGTCCTCATAGCTTTGAAGATACTCGTTTAATCGATATGCTGTCATTTGTGCTCTAGAATATTCAGTTACAAACGGACCTGTTGTGTATAAAGGAATAACTACATTATCCTTATATAAAACTTGTCCAACCACTTGATTTTTTTCTGTCATCTCTTGAGCAGTAAAATCAAAATTCGCATAACAAAAGGTTGAAACCACACATATTAATACAAATTTTTTTAGAAAATCTAACCTAACCATTCCCCAACCTTCCCAAGATCTGGATCATCATACTCCACATATGAATAATCTTCTTCGTTAACTATATCTTTTTGTTTCTTTTCTTCATTTTCTTTACTATATTCTTGCCCTGTTGACTCTTCATTCTGCGAATCAATTGCCACGAGCCCTTTTTCTTCAACCTTAGATGCTTGTTCTTTTTTTAGTTCCTGTTCATCCTGCATCACCGCTGCTAGCTGTTGTTGCTGTATCTTTAAAAAATCATCGCCAGCAATCTTCGAAACATCCGAGCGTTGTTGCGCAAGAAGAGAAAAATCAATAGGAGACAAACCTGCCATTGCTTTACCCCCTTAAGAAGTAATAATAAATTAACACAACTTACCTATATTATACTAGTGTTTTAATGTTTTATATAAAATTATAATGCTTTAACCCGTCTAAAATTGCGCCCGCAAATTTTTGATTAGAAAAATATACGCCTTTTATGCCAGTTAGCTCCTTTTGGTAATTCGCAACAACAACCCCATTACTCATCTTTGTTAGCATGTCCCTATCATTACCAGAATCACCAGCCACCAAAACATTATCCTTGTTAATTTTCCACTTATTACACACATGAATAACTGCTTTATATTTAGATGCTCTATAGGGAAGGATATCAATGTATTTTCCCTCTGCAACTACTAATTTGTACCTGACTCCGTTCTCTTTTAACATTTGATGCATGCTCTTAATTTTGCTGTAACTATAGTCGTCAATATTATAACTTATCTTTAGCTCTCTTTGGTCAAGTTGTGGTGTTAAAAAATCAAAATGTTGCAGAAGAGTTTTGATCTTCTCTGCTTCCCACTCATCGCTCAAAAAAGAATTCCACCTCTTGTCAAAAACCAACTTATTGTTATTAAAATAATAAATCTCCGTGCCAACAGAAGTTATAAGTACTTGCGGAGTTGGAACCTTGTTTTCCTTCAAGATATTTAAAGCTGAATCTATGTCTCTACCTGTTGCAATACCAAAGCCAATCTTCTGCTCATTTGCTTTAAACCAATCAAGAAACTTACCCAACTCTTTGTCGTCTCCAAGAAGAGTATTATCTATATCTGTGATGATCATTTTCTTAAAATTAAACATTTTATCTTTGATTGATGGTTTTCTTTGCTTCTTATCTAAAATATTTTTATCAAATAAATGGTGAATGAATCTATTGCAATGGCTTTCCCAACTGTAATTATCTCTGATATTTTTTACCGCATTGCTTGAATACATCGTCCATATCTTTCTATCTACCAAAACCCCCTTGATGGCTGCAGAAATTTCTGCAGGATCACTAACGTCAACAAGAACACCATTATTACAGCTCTCAACTATATCTTTTGGTCCGCCATTATCAGTAGAAACAATTGGCAATCCAACTGCACCAGCTTCCAGTAACGTTAAACCAAAGGGTTCAATAAAAGCCGAGTTAACAAATACTCCACCTGCCTCGGCTACATATCTATATAATTCTGGTATTTCATATTCAAAATTGTGTGTTTTGGGTATAGCCATCTTTCCATATAAATCATACTTATCCATAGCAAGAAGCATATCCGTTAAAACTTTACCTTCTTGACTGTTCTTGGCTGTTATATCTTTCCTAATTCCAGCAAAGATTGCTAAATTGGCTATCATTTGCAATTCTTGGTCTTGCGCATAAGCTTCAATAAGCCCTTCAATGTTTTTTCTTTTTTCTGGTCGGCATATTGTCAAAATTATTGGTTTATTGGGATTAGAAAAAAATCTTTTTAGTTCTTTTCTGATATGCTCTCTAACACTCATGCTTTCTTGATATTCTTCTCTTTCAATAAAAGATCTATCATTCAAAAAATAATATGGAAAAAATTTAGCAGTATCTATCCCTGGAGGAACTACTTCATAATTGCCCTCTTTGAATGAATCATACAAGCCATACTGCTCATCAATTTCCTGTTGTGTGGAAGTAATTATTAGGCTTGCGCTTTGAATAATCTTTTCCTCAACCAACACTCGATATCTCATGTTAAAAGCCTCATCAATCTCTTGCTCTGTCATGTCATGTTCTTGTAACCTGTGCTGTTTAGGAATTCCTAAGGAATGTCCTGTGTGCACAAATGGAACATCCAAAATACTAGACAATTCCCTTGCAACATAACCAGCGTCAGCATAATGGCTATGAATAACATCTATCTCTAAACCCTTTTCAATAATCACCCCAATTGCGTTCTCAACAAACTCATCTAATACTTTCCATAGTTTTTCTTTTTTTATATATCTTTTACCGCCAGCTTTTACTCGATAAATACACACATTCTCAGATATCTTTTCTTCTTCTTTTGCATAATCAGTAGAATACCTTTTATTCTCAAGAAGCTTGGTCATTACATGTACTTTTTCTACGTTAGGGTTTTTACCTAACTCTTTTACATACTCATACACATATTTTGTTTGACCTCCTGTATCCGAGTCCCTACCTAACTCTAAGTTTTGACTACGAAACAGACCATGAATATTGATTACTAAAACATTTATTTTTTTATTCACCACTTATTACCCTTAATTCCTCTCTGCTTGCTTCATACCACTCATCATTATCAGGAATGGCTCCTTCTATCTGACAGATTCTAGAAGAAAAATCTGAAGCTAAATAAAGAGCGTCCTTTGGCTCTTTTCCCAACAAAATTGCAGTTATTAACATAGCAGAAAAAGCATCACCTGCACCAACAGTATCAACGACCGCTTCCTTAGCGATAACCTTAATAAATGTTTGCCCATTTGAATAAAGCAAGCTTCCCTTTTCTCCTAAGGTTACACAAATGCTCTCAATATTATACTCTTCTGAGATGTTTTTGAGTATTTTTTCTCTACTATTTCCAAACCGTTCTTCTTTGTTTATCTGTACTAACTCATCTTCGTTTATTTTCAGAAAAGTACATGCTTGTAATGAAAATTCAATAATCTCATCATTGAAGCAGTTATCTCTTAAATTAAGATCACAAAACTTTATCTTAACGTTTGTTTTTTGGATAATTTGTCTGATTGTTTGTCTTGAGACTTCACTTCGTTGAGCCAAGGTACCAAAGTACAAAAGGTCTGTGTTCTCATTCATCAATTGAGAGACATCAGGAGTTAAAGATATCTGGTCATAAGCCACATCCTCAACAATATTATATGAAGGGATGCCTTCTCCAGCTAAAATCACTTTAACTATTCCTGTCTGAAAATCCTTTAAACGCTGGATATGTTTGATTGGAAAATTAAACTGCTTGAGATGCTTAATTAATTTCTGACCTCGAGCATCTTGTCCAATGGCACTAATAAAATTTACATTACCTAAAAATTTATTAAGATGGAAGGCAAAATTAAAAGGTGCTCCACCTAAATTCTCATACCCGTTATCTTCGAAAATGTCATAAAGCACTTCACCAATAACTAATGTTTTCTTTACTTCTCCATCCATAATTAAACCCTTGATCCTAGACGTATATATTCATTCACAAGAGTTATTATAGCACTTATTCTTTTGTGTTCTGAAAATCGCTCCATTTAGCAGGCGAACATAACACTGATTTTTTGTTTGCAACTCTGCCACACTCCATACAAATATACTTAGGCTCAGAGACTTTATTTAAATACTTTTTTGTCTTATCTTTTAACTGACCCTTTTTTACTATTTCACAAAGCGTTTTCTTCTTCACACTAATCCCCCCTTTGTTTTCGTTCTCAACAAAAAATCTTTTTTAGTTTTTCTTTAATGTTTCCATATTTTTTTGTTAGCTCAGTCTTCTCTCCCCTTGTGCTTGCCAAATACTCTAAAATCATTTTTTCATCATTAGTAAAATTTGTCGGGACATTAACGGCTACAGCAACATATTGGTCGCCTTGTCCTGTTCTTCCCAGATGAGGCATTCCCTTTGCCTTGAGACGAAAAGATGTGTTTGGTTGCGTGCCAGCAGGAATTTTTAAATCAACATCTCCAAATAAAGTTTTAACAACTACATTGGCTCCAAGTGAAGCCTGTGAATAACTAATTTTGTGCTTCATATATAAATCATCTCCATCTCTTTCAAAAAGAGCATGATTTTTAACATTTATGTAAACGAACAAATCTCCGTTTGTGCCATTACGTTGCCCGATGTTTCCTTCTCCAGATAGTCTCAGTTTAGAACCAGTCCTTATACCTGCAGGAACTTTTACGTTAATGTCTTTACTTCTAACTGCTCTACCTGAACCACTGCAATCAGTACATGGCGAGCTAATCACCTTACCTTCACCGTGACAAGTAGGGCAAACCGAAACCGTGCTCATCATACCTAAAAAAGATTGTCTAGTTTGTCTAACCTCTCCTCTACCTCCACAAGTATTACAAACCTGGGGAGTCTTACCGTCTTTTGAGCCAGAGCCACCACACTTGGTGCATTTCTCAAGCCTTCTAATTGATAAAAGCTTATCAACACCTTTAGCTGCTTCTTCAAGAGTAATACTAAGGTCTACCCTTAAATCTTCACCTTTGGACCTTACGTTTCCTCTGCCAGATGCTGCTCCTTTGGAACCACCAAAAATATCACCAAAGCCTTCAAAACCAAACCCCTCAAACATATCTCCAAAATTATTAAACATATCTCCGAAACCATTAAATCCTGCTCCTCCGGCATTACCAAAATCCATACCGTCTGCAGAACCAAATTGGTCATATTGTCTTTTTTTATTAGGATCACTCAAAACCTGATACGCTTCATTGATTTGCTTAAACTTATCGTCTCTATCGGCTCCTTTATAAACATCTGGGTGATACTTCCTTGCGGCTTGTCGAAAAGCACTTTTTATCTCAACTTCCGAGGCTTCTTTTTTTAATCCAAGAGCCTCATAGTAATCCTTATTCGCCATTTACTTGTCTCCTTAATAAGTTAGCCCCCGGTGTTTATGCCAGGGGCTAATTTGTGTACGCTCTATTTTTCTTCGTATTCTGCGTCTACAACGTTTCCGTCATCTTCTTTTTTCTCTGCTTCTGGTTCTGGTGCTGGTTCTGCACCTTCTGCGCCATCAGCTGATTGAGCTTGTTGATACATTTGCGTACTTACTTCATACACTGCTTGTTGAAGTACTTCTGTCTTTTGCTTAATTGCATCATTGTCCGTGCCTTTCAATGCTTCTTCAACATCTTTTGTGGCATCTTCAATTTTTTGCTTAAGCTCAGCATTAATCTGATCTTTGGCATCAATTAGCAATTTCTTGGACTGGTGAACCAGACTATCAGCACTATTCCTTACCTCAATCTCTTCCATCTTTTTCTTGTCTTCTTCAGCGTGTTCTTCTGCTTCTTTTTGCATCTTCGCAATCTCTTCTTTGCTCAAACCTGAGGAGTTAGTAATAGTAATCTTCTGTTGCTTGCCTGTACCCTTATCAACAGCTTTTACATTAACAATACCGTTAGCGTCGATATCAAAGGTTACTTCGATTTGAGGGATGCCTCTTGGTGCTGGAGGTATTCCATCTAAATGAAACCTACCCAAGGTTCTGTTGTCTTTCGCCATTGGTCTTTCTCCTTGTAATACATGAACCTCAACGCTTGGTTGACTGTCCGCAGCAGTACTAAATACTTGGCTCTTAGAAACAGGGATTGTTGTGTTTTTATCAATAACCTTTGTAAAAACAGAACCCATCGTCTCAATACCCAAGGAAAGAGGAGTGACATCTAGTAAAACAATATCCTTAACATCACCAGAAAGAACTCCACCTTGAATCGCTGCCCCTAAAGCAACACATTCATCAGGGTTAACTCCTTTGTTTGGTTCCTTACCAAAAAATGCTTTTACTTTTTCCTGAATAATTGGAGTACGTGTTGTACCACCAACTAAAATAACCTCGTCAATGTCTTTGGTGGAAACACCTGCATCTTTTAAGGCAGTTTTACATGGCTCAATACTTCTTTCGACGTACTTTTCAATCATCTGTTCAAACTTTGCTCTTGTTAAAGCTATGTTCAAATGCTTTGGACCATTTTGGTCAGCAGTAATAAATGGCAGATTAATATCTGTTGTGCTTGTAGAAGAAAGCTCTATCTTCGCTTTTTCTGCTGCTTCCTTTAATCTTTGAATGGCCATTGTGTCTTTAGAAAGATCAACTCCATTATCCTTTTTAAATTCTGCTACTAACCAGTCCATAATAGTTTGGTCTATATTATCTCCACCTAAATGCGTATCTCCATTAGTTGATAACACTTCAAAGACTCCATCGCCCAACTCCAGAATAGAGACATCAAACGTGCCTCCACCAAAGTCATAAACGACTATCTTCTGGCTACCTTTACCTTTATCCAAGCCATAAGCCAACGCAGCTGCTGTTGGTTCATTGATAATTCTTAAAACCTCAAGCCCTGCAATCATCCCTGCGTCTTTTGTTGCTTGTCTTTGACTATCGTTAAAATAAGCCGGCACAGTAATAACTGCCTGAGTAACTGCTTCTCCTAAATAAGCTTCGGCATCTACCTTACACTTTTTTAGTATCATGGCTGAAATTTCTTGCGGGCTATAATGCTTACCAGAAATATCAATCCCTGCATCTCCATTTTTCCCAGCTGTTACCTTAAAAGGCACCATTTTTTCTTCTACTTTTACTTCAGCTTCTTTTCTTCCCATAAATCTCTTAATAGAAAAAACAGTATTGTAAGGATTAGTAACTGCTTGCCTTTTAGCAACCTGCCCCACTAATCTTTCTCCGTCTTTTGCAAATGCAACAATTGAAGGTGTTGTTCTGCCTCCTTCTGAGTTATTGATTACTACCGGCTTATCGCCTTCCATAACTGCAAAACATGAATTTGTCGTACCTAAGTCTATTCCTATAACTTTTCCCATTTTTCTTTCTCCTTTCGAATTTTTACTCCGCTACTACCACCATTGATGGTCTTAGTAGCCTATCATATAACTTGTAACCTTTTTGATATTCCTTGATAACTTTACCACTCTCGAACTCTTCGGAAACTTCTTGAGAAATCGCTTGGTGCACATTAGGGTCAAAGTTCTCTCCAAGTGCAGTTATCTCCTGAACTCCGCTTTTCTCTAACAAGTCCTCAAACTGTTTAAAGATAAGCGAGAAACCTTCAAAGACCTTCAGTTGCTCGTCTGGAATATTGTTTGGATGTAAAGCCACATTAAGACTATCCAAAATCGGCATTAATTCCTTAATAAACTTTTCTAAAGAATATTTAACAAAATCTTCTTTATCTTTTTCCATCCTTTTTCTAAAGTTTTCAAATTCCGCTCTCTTTTTAAGAAACTGATCCTGCAAATCTTTATTGGCGTTTTCAAGGTCTACTATTTTGAGCTGTAAATCCTCAACAATTTTTTTTGCTTTAACTTTTGATGACTTATCTTGCTTAACGTTTTTAGAATGTTTGTCATCTCCAGCTAACCTACTGTCAACATCTACAAAAAATGGTTCCACTTCCTGCTCTGATTGTTCCACCTCTTCTTGTTCTTCTTCTATCAAATTCTTCACCTCCTATAACTATTTTTTTAAATGAATATTTTCTTAACCTTATCATCCAGGCTCTTCATTACATTCTTTAACTGTGCAAAAACTTTGCCATACTTCATTCTTGTGGGACCAAGAACGCCAACTCCGACAACATCCTTTTCCCCAATCGCTACTTTACCCGCTACGAAAGAAGCATCTTCTAATCCATTTGTTCGGTTTTCTTTACCTATTAACGCTTTAATGTCTCCATTACTTTCTAGCACAATATCTGAAAAAAGTTTAACAATTTTTGCCTCATCTTCCAGCACCGAATGAACATTTTTAAGTGCCCCTATCTTTTGGAACTCTGGCTGTAAAAAAAGCTTGTTACTTGTTTTGTTTATAACTTTATTATTGCTCAACAAGGACTTTCCTCTTTCAAACACTTTGCTTATCTGTCTTAAAACCTCAGTATATGAAGAAAACCTTGCTGTTAACTCACCAAAACTCTGGCTATACAATTCTTCCAACGAAGCTACTGGACAATCTCCGCAAATATTATTTAAATATTCAGATATTTTATTAAGCTCTTGCTGTGATACTACTGTATCGTGTGGTAGTGACATTATTTCTTGATAGTAGTCACCATAATTATCCAGCATGCTGACCATTATCTGATGCATGTTTAATAAAACCACTTGAACAAATTTGATTGTATTTTGTTTAAAGCTTTCTGTAACTATGATTACTGGATACTCTGATAAATCAGAAAGTATCTCTGCTGTTGTTAACAATAAACTATTTATACTTGAATACACTGAACTAACAGCATCTTGGATAACTACCTTTTCTTCGTTTGGAACTTCCGAAAAAAACATCAGCTTATCAACATATAGTCTATAACCTTTATCGGTGGGAACTCTCCCAGAAGAAGTGTGCAGATGTTGAACATATCCTTCTTGTTCTAGCTTCATCAGGTCGTTGCGAATAGTGGCACTACTAACATTTATTCCAATATTATCAACCAATTGATTTGACGATACGGGTAAAGATGTTTCCACGTAATTCTCAACCAACTTGCTCATTATTATTTCTTGTCTATCTAAAAATTGCATGAGCTTATTTTAGCACTCATCT
>Ga0265294_10008397_pt1 | contig 12071 bp, 14 predicted proteins | sample MunlanPumphouse3_FD_192504 | JGI IMG/M metagenome (GOLD analysis project Ga0265294, IMG submission 192504) | Groundwater microbial communities from a municipal landfill in Southern Ontario, Canada - Pumphouse #3 | ecosystem: Environmental > Aquatic > Deep subsurface > Groundwater | place... | reverse complement strand
AATTTCTTAGAACCTTCAACTCTGACGCATTCTTTTATCCTGCCGGTTTTCATTTGCACCTTAGAAAAATCTTCAAATTCAATAAAGGTTACGCCCTCATTCTCATCAGACCTTTCTGTTGTCTTATTATTTTCATTGTTAGTCTTAATACTTCTAAGTTCCTCGATCTCTTTTTCGATATCTATCCTTGGGAATATGGGTCCACTTCTATTAACACCGCCGGAAGTCCTGTACAATCCGAATGTCGCTGCACTATCCCATGTGGTTATTTCTTTATCTTCTATTCCGAGACCATCCTGCATTTTCCTTGCGGTATCAGGCATAAAAGGTTCAATCAATATGGATATTATCCGGATAGCTTCAGCAAGATCATAAAGGACTGTTGCAAGTCTGGACTTCTTTTCCGGATCTCTGCCCAGTATCCACGGAGAAGTCTCATCGATGTACTTATTGCATCTGCTGATCACCTTCCAAATGTCAGTAAGAGCGACACTGAATTGAAGTCGATCCAATGATGCACCGGTTTGTGCCTGCAAATTCCTGCATAGTTCTATAAGTTCATCATCGACAGGTTCGATACTCTTCATAAAAGAATCATGCGGTAATGATCCTCCAAAATATTTATCTATCATTGCAGTAGTACGGCTAACAAGATTACCAAGGTCATTTGCAAGATCAGAATTTATCCTGCCGATCAGAGCCTCATTGGTAAATACTCCGTCTGATCCAAACTGCACTTCGCGAAGAAGAAAATATCTTATAGCATCAACGCCATAGCGATCACACAGAACAACGGGATCCACTATGTTGACTGATGTATTGTCCTTCGATTTAGATATTTTACCACCGTCAAGAAGAAGCCAGCCATGACCATACACTTTCTTTGGAAGTGGTATATCAAGTGCCATAAGCATAGCCGGCCAAATGATCGTGTGAAATCTGACTATCTCTTTCCCGACCAAATGTACATCCGCAGGCCAGTATTTCGCGAAATCCCCTTTCGGATCAGTCGGATACCCCAGCGCAGTAATATAGTTAGACAAAGCATCTATCCAAACGTATACTACATGAGCCGGATCAAAAGGCACCTTAACACCCCAGTCAAAAGTTGTACGCGAAACACACAAATCTTCAAGACCCGGTCTCAGAAAATTATTGAGCATTTCTTTAGCTCTGCTTGCCGGCTCGATAAACCCATCATTATTCTCAAAAAGTTCGATCAATGCGTTCTGATACTTTGAAATTCTGAAAAAATAACTCTCTTCACGGGTTCTGGTAACCGCTCTGCCGCAATCAGGGCATTTCCCATCCTGTAATTGTGTTTCTGTCCAGAAAGATTCACACGGCGTACAATACCATCCTTCATACTCGCTCTTGTATATATCGCCTTTATCGTAAAGCTTCTGAAAAATATACTGGATAGCCTTCTCATGCTCCGCATCGGTCGTCCTGATGAATCTGTCATATTGTATGTTAAGAGTTTTCCAAAGTTCACATATCCCCTCAACGATTTTATCTACATAAACCTTCGGTGAGACACCTGCTTCTGATGCTTTCTGTTGTATTTTCTGTCCATGCTCATCGGTTCCGGTCAGAAACATGACATCATGACCTGTTGCTCTTTTATATCTGCACATAGCGTCAGCTGCAACAGTTGTATAAGAGTGACCAATGTGGAGATTTCCGCTTGGATAATAGATCGGAGTTGTAAGGTAAAATGTCTTGTTCATGCTTTCCTCCCAATGTTTTCAGGAAATTATACTTCATTTGATCCTATAATTCAAATCTGATCAAAGTTGCTATTCTTGGTTTTATTAATCATTTTATAGAGTTCGTTTCGCTTCATACCGGTTTCTGCAGACAGTTTGATCACGATATCTTTCGCTGATGCTCCTTCTGAAAACATTCGGCATATCCTGTCGGAAATATATTCCGTATCATCATCAAAGCCGGCATGTTCTTCCTTATACCCTTCGATTATTATAACAAATTCACCCTTCGGAACAACCGAAGAAAACCGATCTATAGCTTCGTCAACAGAACCTTTCCAGAATTCCTCATACTTTTTCGTCAGTTCCCTTGCTACACATATACTGCGTTCACCTCTTCCGGCATCGCGAATATCAGAAAGTGTTTTGATCAGTCTGTGAGGAGCTTCGTATATAACTGAAGTTATCTCATTTCTGATCATTGAATCTATCCTTATCTTTCTTTCGCGCCCTTTGACCGGCAAGAATCCTTCGAATGTGAACCGTGATCCTTCAAATCCACTCCCTGCAAGAGCTGTTATTGCAGCACAAGGCCCGGGAACTACAGTAACATTGATCCTGCTCTCATAGCATAGGGCAACAAGCTCATATCCCGGATCAGATATGCACGGCATCCCGGCATCGCTTACAAGCGCTATATCAGCACCCTCAAGGAGCATCCGTATTATCTGAACCGAACGGGATGATTTGTTATGTTCATGAAAACTCATCAACGGTTTATCGATACCAAGATGTTTTAAAAGAATGCCTGTTCTGCGAGTATCTTCAGCTGCTATCCTTGAAACCTCGCTCAATACATCAGAGGACCTCTGAGAAACATCCGCAAGGTTTCCGATCGGAGTACCGACAATAAACAAAGTGCCTTTATCTGTCACTCAAAGTCCTCCTGTGTATCATCATCGGACACCGGATCATTAGTGGATAAATTAGCGGGAGAATTCGAAGAAAGTGAAATCAAGTCCCTCAGTTCTCTTAGTTCTTTATAAGTAAGATGTCTCCATTTGCCCGGTTTAAGTGTTGAGATACCGACATTCATTATTCTTACGCGATGAAGAGACACAACTTCATACCCAAAATACTCACACATTCTTCTTATCTGTCTGTTCAGCCCCTGTGTCAGTATAATAATAAAAGATGATGTCCCGGTCTTCCTTACCCTGCACTTTTCAGTAATAGTCCCCAGTACCGGAACTCCTTCAGACATCGATCTTAGAAAATCACTGTCGACCGGTTTATTGACCGTGACCCTGTACTCCTTTTCATGTTTGTTTCCGGATCTTAAAATCCTGTTAACTATATCACCGTCATTTGTCAGAAAAATCAGACCTGTTGACGCTTTGTCAAGTCTGCCAACAGTGAAAACAGTCTCCGGAAAATCCAGTGCGTCCAGAATGTTATTTCTTACACTTCTGTCAGTAGTACAAACGATACCGGCGGGTTTATTATAAGCCAGGTAAACCTTTTCCGGCCTTTCCCTTAATTTTCCACCATCAACAAGAACTATATCTTCATTTACAACTTTACTTCCATGATCGGCAGATATGCCGTTTATGGTTACTCTGCCGGCGGAAATCAACTTGTCAGCTTCTCTTCTGGAGCACAACCCGGTTTCACTGATAAATTTATTTATTCTGACGCCTTTATTCATTCTTCGTTATACCCCTGTACAATTCATCCTTAGTCATGGGTGATGATTTGCCGTAATATTCCTTCAACTGTTCTGAGTATACGCCATTACTATCAAATATCACAAGCGGCTTATCAACTATCAGCCCACCGGGTTTACCTGATTTACGTGAAGAAACCAGAAACGTCTTAGGTGCGCTTCCTGCATAGGCATGAACAAATCGGATATTAACAGGTTCAAGATCAAACTCTCTAAGAGCGAGAAGCATATCAGGAAGTCGTGCGGATCTGTAAACAATGAAACACATCCCTCCGGATTTAAGAAGATAAGACGCTGCCCTCGCAAGTTCTGTTTCACTACCCTTTTTAAAGCTCCTGGCAATCGCCCTTGAGTCATCAGATGCTGTAGGACCTGACTCGATTTTAAAATAGGGTGGATTTGAAACAACTATATCAGCTACGCCTTTAAAGGTTTTTCCTGTAAGCGTATTCCAGTCATAATTCAGACCCGATACTCGGTGCGACAAATCATTAAGTAGTATATTTCTAACATAAACAGAATAAGGATATTCTTGTATCTCAACTCCTGTGATGGATGAATTTACCAGTTTACCGGCAAGTAAAAACGACACAGCACCGCATCCGCATCCAAGATCATAGATCGCATATTTTTTCTTTCTGTTGACAAAAAACGAAGCAGCATGATTTGCAAGCAATACTGAATCCTCACCGAATCTGTGACCATTCAGAGACTGAATAAGTCTGTATCCATCTATCTGTAAATCTTCGATCGTTTCATTTTCTTTAAGCAAAAACATGCGACTCCTTTCAATACAAAAAGGAGAACAGGTTTTCCCGATTCTCCCTCTTGATCGATATAAAACTATTGATTATCAGGCAGGACTTATAGCGTCTACCGGACAAGCTGATGCGCAAGCACCGCAATCGATGCATGTCTCAGGATCGATCACATATATGCCGTCACCTGCTGATATAGCTGATACCGGGCATTCCCCCTCGCATGAACCGCAAGCGATACATGCATCTGAAATAACATAAGCCATATATACACCTCCTATCCGTTGGATATGATACCACTATTCATTTTATTCGGCAATATCTTATCAGGATCTCTGATTTTTCTGGCAAGGTTTATTAAAAGTGATATCTGCCACCTTAAAAGTCTGAAGATCCGTTTCTCCGGGTCTGTCAAGTCTGACTTGTACAGTTTCTCGCAGAAGATTGGATGAAACAACTATCCCGCTGCCTTCGTTTGTCTGAACAACAGTACCCTGTCTGGGGACCCTGCAATGAGCGTCTTCATATGCATTCTGCTCATATTTCAAGCAACACAGTAACCTTCCGCAAGCACCGGATATTTTAGCAGGATTCATCGACAAATTCTGCTCTTTAGCCATTTTAATAGAAACAGGCATGAACTCACTAAGAAATGAACAGCAACACAATTCACGCCCGCAAATCCCAAGCCCTCCTATCATCTTAGCTTCATCTCTGACGCCGATCTGACGAAGTTCGATCCTCATTCTGAATACAGAGGCAAGATCCCTTACCAACTCTCTGAAATCGATCCTGCCTTCAGCAGTAAAATAAAAAACGATTTTCGATCCATCAAATGAATATTCAACATCAACGAGATTCATTTCAAGCCCGCGTGATGCTATCTTTTCCACGCAAACGGGGAAAGCTTCCTTCTCAAGTCGTTTGTTTTCAGTATTGATATTTATATCTTTCTCATCAGCAAGACGTAAAACACTCTTAAGAGGAGCATGCAAGTGCTCCTCAGGGAGATCGATGACATCCTCAACAACAGTCCCTATCTCAACACCCTTCGATGTCTCAACGATCACCAGATCACGAATACTAACATCCAGAACACCCGGATCAAAATGGTACGCCTTACCGCCTTCCCTGAACCTTACAGCTACTACCTTAGGCATTGACTGATAACTCCTTCCTTATTCTAAGCAGCATTGTTCCTATACATATTTCAAATGCCGCATTAAGCTCTAAATCTGCCGCACATCTGTCACATATAGTAACACAGCGCATGTACTTTAGATCATGATTCCCATTACGTTCGCAATATTCTATCAATTTGCCTCTCTGATCAGTATTTACAATCAATTTCGATCCTTTGTCTTTAGCCATGACAGCAGCATCTCTGAACCACGATGTCAGAAATCTTATGATATCAGTAACGTATAGCTTGTTTTCGAGAAAGAACGGCAAAACATCAAGGAATATCTTATCATATGCAGCCGACGGGATCTTCTCAGCTACACCGATTGTTTCCCGGCGGAGTTCACCATAACCTTCCTCTCCTATCATTCTCAAAGCAACACCCGGTATACCCCCGGATAAAACAGAATAAAACTCTGTCATCCGGTCACTAACATACCCGTGTGAATTAAGGATCGCCTTCATTTCATCAGATGAGTAAAGACCAAACTTCAATAAAACAGCTCGTGATCGTACTGTCTGCAAAATAGCACTTGCCGAAACAACAGACAAAATTATCACTGCATATTCAGGAGGTTCTTCAAGTGTTTTAAGGATCACATTCTGTCCTTGCTCATTAAGACTATCCGCGTCAATAAAATATACTTTCATTTCCGATAGTTGCGGCATCATTCCGATATCTCCGACCAATGCCTTACGTACAGTATCTGTCTTGACTATTCCACTTTTACTGTCCGGCAATATCTCTTTATAATCAGGATGTGAACCTTCTCTGAGGCATATACAAGAACGGCATTTCCCGCACGGGCGACTGTCTGCAGGTCCGCTGCACAACAAAACACTTGCAAATTTCTTAGCAAAACTATGTCTGCCTATACCTTTAGGTCCGGCAAAAATAAAAGCATGTCCGGATGACAATTCGCAAAACCCTTTAAGACGTGCTTTTATCTCATTCTGACCAATAAGTTCACTGAACACCGGCATTACATTTTTTCAAAATGTTCAACATTGAGAACAAATACTGTTGCTCCGCCGACCATTACTTCAACAGGATAGGGTATGTATGCTCCGCCGATTGCTGCGGGTGTAACATTGGTATTGATAGCTGCTTTACGGCTGCTTGAGAACTTCCTGATGATATCAAGAACATCGTCAAGCTTATCGTCATCCACTACTATCATTAAAGTTGTGTTGCCGGAACGAAGAAACCCTCCTGTGGAATTCAGTTTGGTAACTCTGTAGCCGCTCTTGTTGAGTTCCGCCATCAATCTTGGATTATCTTCATCATTAACGATCGCGTAAACAAGTTTCATTTCCTGATACCTCCTCATAAATCCTTATAATTTCTCCGGCAATTTTTTCGATACTCTTACCGGCATCTATCACTCTTACACGCCCGGGATCTTCCCCGGCAATCTGTAGATATCCTTCTCTTACTCTTACAATAAAATCTCTGCTTTCCGAATCAAGTCTGTCGATTTCACGATCCCTTGTATCCATTCTCTGTGATGCGTCAACGGGATCGATATCAAATAGATATGTAATATCCGGTTTCAATCCGTCTGTAGCATATTCGTTTAACATTCTAACAGATTCCGAGCCGATCCGTCTTCCGTATCCCTGATAAGCAGTAGTCGAATCGGCAAATCTGTCACAGATAACAACCGTTCCGGAACTCATCTCAGGTTTAATAACTTCTCTCACGATCTGCGCTCTTGATGCTTCGAAAAGAAGGAGTTCTGTTTCCGGTGTCATTCCGGTATTTATCTTATCGAGCAAGATCTCCCTTATCCTCTCACCTATCGATGTACCGCCCGGCTCTCTTATTATCATATTCCTGATTCCCCGATCAGACAAATACTTTCTGAAAAGTTCAAGTTGAGTCGATTTTCCACAACCGTCAATTCCTTCAAATGTTATAAAAAGACTCATTCTTATTTACTCCTGTTGTAATAAGTATATCATATGGTAATGTGCTATGAAAATCACAGACTGACTAATCTCCAATAATTTTCACTAAAACCCTTTTATTCCGTCTCCCGTCAAATTCACCGTAAAATATTTGCTCCCATGGTCCAAAGTCCAGTTTGCCTTCAGTAACAGCTACGACTGTCTCTCTTCCCATTATCTGTCGTTTCATGTGAGCATCTGCGTTGTCTTCATAACCGTTGTGTCTGTACTGACTATATGGTTTCTCCGGAGCAAGTTTCTCCAGCCACACTTCATAATCATTATGCAAGCCGCTCTCGTCATCATTTATGAAAACACTTGCAGTGATATGCATTGCGTTAACAAGAACCAGCCCTTCTCTGATGCCACTTTCTTCTACACATTTACGGATCTCAGGTGTGATATTGATAAATGCTCTTCGCTGCGGAATGTTAAATATCAGTTCTTTTCTATATGACTTCATGATCCATCCTTTCCTCAAACATCATTATATGAACAGAAGCAGACTGATAGCCATAACAGCCATTCCGGCGATCATACCATATATAGACATATGGTGTTTGCCGTATTCTCGTGCTGCAGGCAAAAGTTCATCAACAGATATATAGACCATTATTCCTGCTACCGCTGCGAAAATAAATCCGAAAACTGCATCGTTAAGGAATCTGTACAACACAACAAATCCTAATATGGCCCCGGCAGGTTCAGCCAGCCCTGAAAGAAATGATAATTTAAACGCCTTAGCCTTACTTCCTGTGGCATAGAAAACAGGTACCGCTACAGCAATACCTTCAGGTATATTGTGTATCGCTATCGCAACTGCAATCGGTATACCGAGAGCCGGATCCGAAAGTGCGGCAGTAAAGGTAGCGATACCTTCAGGGAAATTATGGATAGCAATTGCAAGGGCAGTGAAAGTACCCATTCTCATAAGCTTTTTCTTGTGTTCTTCGCTTTTCCCGTCCATTTCCTCAACTGTATGAGCTTCGTGAGGATTCTCAACATCCGGAACAAATTTATCGATCAGCATAATGAGTGCTATCCCAACAAAAAAAGCCAATACTGTCATGTATGATCCTGTCCTGAACCCAAGAGCTTGTGTAAGTGATTCCCTCGCTTTAACAAATATCTCTATCATTGAAACGTATATCATAACTCCTGCAGAAAACCCAAGAGAAACAGAAAGAAACGTCGTATTAGTCTTCTTGGTGAAGAAAGCCAGCGCGCTGCCTATACCTGTTGCAAGTCCTGCAAACACAGTAAGTGAGAAAGCAAAAAGAATATTCTTCCACTCCATATGATCATCCTCTCATGAAAAATACTACGCCGATAAAATGCATTGTTGCACCTGCATTGACAAAGAAATGAAATACCATATGTGAAAACTTAAATTTAGTCGCATAGAAAATACAACCCATAGAATACGCAGCACCACCACCTAATATAAGCCAGAACAACTCAGGAGAAGCAGCACCTTTAAATGCAGGGAAAAAAGCAACAACAGACCACCCCATAATAAGATATACCGGGACCGACAAGAGACGCGACCTGGTCCACATAAGTGTCTTGATAAGAATTCCTGCAAGAACCATGCTCCACTGTATTGAAAGCAGAATGATACCTTTCGTACCACCGATAACAGAAAGAGATATCGGAGTATATGATCCTGCAATCGCAAGAAATATAGCGATATGGTCCAGTTTATTAAAAACAACTTTATGAGTTGTCCTTTTCATCGTTGAATGATACATTGCAGAAGTTGCGAACATAATGAATAAGCAAATACAGAAAACGGAAATACCTACAGTATCCAGGATCGCTTGCTCACCTCCGCCGGTGAATGCCCTGACCACTGAATAAGGAAGCATTATCAACACCATCACTGCCATTACACCATGTGTTATAGTGTTTCCGATTTCTTCTCCGAATGTTTCATTATTACCAAAAGACTCGTCTTTCATACCAATACACTCATAAATCTTCTTTACTCATTATTATCATAGCAACACCATTACTGACAGAAATCAAGGCTTTATCATTTCCCGGTCTGTAATTTGGCATCAACTCATTACTGACCGCGCGCTGAGAACCTAGCGGCACCGGCATTCTGCTAAGAGGGTATTTAAGGCCGCTGATATCTACTTCATTGATATCTCCACCGATAGGTATGACTGAAATTATCTTTCTATCTGTCTTAAATAAGGAATATTCGATCAAATAAGGAGAATTTTCAGGAGTCAAAGTATACATATAAGTATCACCATCAGTCAAAACACATTGAATGCCCCTTGCAGCAAGCGAAGCAGCCATCATCTGATTTCCAAGCATATGGTCATATCTTTCACCAAAGGCACCTATGAATAATATTTCCGAACATCCTTCAGCCACAGCTATATCTGCAGCTATTTCACTGTCGGTCTGATCCTTGTCTTTATCAAAATATTTAATAGTAGTAGCAGCATCCGCTTTAGCTTGTATAAGAAGTTCCCCCGGTATCGAATCCATATCACCGACCAGAAAATCCGGGATAATACCCAGGCTTCTACAGTGTACATATCCTCTGTCAGCAGCGATCACGGGAGATGTTGATCCTACAAGCTCTGCAATTTCATTGGTATACTTGCATTTTCCTCCAAGTGAGATCAAAGCAGACATTTTCTAAGCTCCCTGATCGCACCTGCCGGGTCTTCTCCTGAAAACACCGAACTACCTGCGACAATAGCATTAGCACCTGCTTTGAAAACTTTTCTAATGTTGCCAGGTCCTATTCCACCATCGACTTGAATGTGAACATCCAGACCTTTAGCATCAAGCATTGTTCTGAGTCTGCTGATCTTATCCGTCATAGAATTTATGTATGACTGACCGCCGAACCCCGGATCAACTGTCATCAGAAGAATCATATCAACATACGGGAGAACCTCTTCAACAGTACTTACAGGAGTACCCGGATTAAGAGCGACACCGGTCGAAACGCCCTTAGCCTTTATCGTATCAAGAACACGATGCAAATGAACACAAGTTTCCTGATGGACTACAATCATATCTGCTCCGGCTTCCGCAAAATCATCAATATATCGACCCGGATCAACTATCATCAGATGAACGTCCAAAGGCATTTGGGTACATTTCTTAACAGCTTTGACGATCGGGATCCCAAAAGATATATTGGGCACATAAACACCATCCATAACATCGATATGGACCCAGTCAGCATGTCCTTCGATTTTATTTATATCAGCAGAAAGGTTCCTGAAATCTGCGGATAGTATTGACGGACATATTATTGCCTCCTCTCTGCCTCTTTCAAGATACTGCGAGTACTTTTCAACCATTCTGTGAACCTCCGATTTTCTTTCTTATGTGTTCAGGTACCGAATCTGCCGACCGCCTGAAATATCTGTATCTTTCAAGTCTTCCCTGATCGATCCCGGAAAACTCAGCAAAACATCCTTTCTCTCCCATGTGCCTACAGCCGGAAAATTTACATCTCTCAGAGACAGCTTTTAGTTCAGGATATGCATTTTCAACTGAATTCCCATCCAACCCAAGCTCCGATATTTCAAGAGTTGTAAACCCGGGTGTATCAGTTATGAATCCTCCGTCAAATCTAATAAGTTCTGTATGACGGGTCGTATGCTTACCTTTCTTATTCTTTTCACTCAAAACTCCTGTATTCATGTAAGCACTTCCAACCAGAGCATTTATCAATGTAGATTTACCGGTACCGGACGCTCCGGCAAAAGTTATGGTTCTGTTCTTTATAAATTTTCTTAAGCCTTCGTCATCACCTTTCATTCCAAACCCGAAAACGAAAGTTTTGAATCCTGCCTTATCGTACAAATCTCTTATAGTCTCAGCCGAAAGCAGGTCCAGATCAGACTTTGTTATGCAAACAGCCGGATCGATCCCGTCCCTTGCACATAATATTAACATTTTTTCGATCAAATAGTAATCGGGTTCCGGAGATGATGCGGACGAAAATATCAGAATAGCATCGACATTAGCAACTATCGGCCGGTCAAGAAAATTCTTTCTCGGCATTATCTCATCGATACAATATGGTACATCAGGATCTCCACTCGGAGAAACCATGACATTATCACCCGGATACGGACTGTGACCACTTTTTCTGAAAATACCGCGAGGCTTAGCCAAATACTCCTTATCATCCGCAAAATATACAGAATATAATCCGCCTATACCCTTAAGTACTTTCCCTGTCATACGATCTGAAACAGCACCTTCAGTCATCAGATGAAACACCCGGATCAGGTGACAAACTCAGTGTCGGAGACGGGGATGGAGCAGGAGACGGAGTAGGTGAGAGCGTAGGAGTCGCTACAGGAATGATTATACTCTGGTAATCCTCATAACTCCCAAGAAGTATCATTATGCTTGTCAGCGCTTTTACTTCAGTTCCCTGAGCAGGCTCAGTACCGAGTATATACTGCCTTTCTTCAGGAAGAAACTGATCGCTTCCTATAAGCGCTTCACTGCCCTTTCTAAGATGTGCTTCCTCGAGTATTATTATCCCTTCGCTCCGCAAAAGTCCGCGCACATCAGGTACTACTACATTTATAAGCCCTTCGCTAACTATAAGCGTGACCTCTCCGCCTTTCGGCACATCATTTCCGGCACCCGGGATAGTTTCAATAACATTATCTTTACCCATCTCAGAACTGAGTTCTTTAATAACTATAACTTTCAGACCTAAAACCTGAGCAAGATCACTTTCAACAAGTT
>Ga0265294_10008396_pt1 | contig 12075 bp, 13 predicted proteins | sample MunlanPumphouse3_FD_192504 | JGI IMG/M metagenome (GOLD analysis project Ga0265294, IMG submission 192504) | Groundwater microbial communities from a municipal landfill in Southern Ontario, Canada - Pumphouse #3 | ecosystem: Environmental > Aquatic > Deep subsurface > Groundwater | place... | reverse complement strand
CGAAGGTAATATAAAAGAACTTGAAGATAATAATGATAAGTAAGAGGTTATGTTAATGAAACTTACGGAGCGTTTGATAAAACTTGAGCAGCAACAACAAGAGTCGTTAGAGGAACTGACTGCTTTAAAAATGATGGCTTATGCACTGGAAGAGGAAAATGAAAGCTTGCATCGGCAGTTATGCAGTTATACTGAAGAAGATAAGGCTCAGGTGGAAAGCAATGTAAAAAACATACAGGGTCAAGGATATGATAATTTGTTAAAATTGTACGACGAAGGGTTTCATATCTGTCATATTCATTTTGGTCAAGCTAGGGAAGGCGATTGCCTATTTTGTATGGGATTTTTGCGGAAACTTTGATTTATTTGATTTAGAAGGGAAGAATTAGTTATTGTGATAAGACCCGATGAAACACTGGATGATTTAATCATCCAAAATTTGCAACTTATACAGAAGAAAAATGGGTTTCGGTGTACTCTTGATTCCATTCTTTTAGGACATTTTGCTACTGTGAAAAAGGGAGATAAGATAATAGATTTGGGAACAGGAACAGGGGTTATTCCTTTGATCTTAAGTACAAGGGCGGATAATGTTAAAATAATAGGAGTAGAAATACAAGAAGAAATTGCCGAAATGGCAAACCGTTCTATTAAACTTAATAACTTAGAGAAAGATATTCAAATAGTAGAAGGGGATATTAAAGAAATTCATAAAGAATTAGGGGGGAGCAGTTTTAATTTAGTTACGGCAAATCCTCCTTACTGGTCATTAAAAGATGGTAAATCGAGCCCTGCAGCGAGCAGGGCTCTTTCACGACACGAAATTGCTTGCTGTTTTGAAGATGTTGTAGCAAGTGCAAGCAAATTGTTAAATAACCAAGGACGATTTTCTCTAGTTTATTGCGTTGAGAGGATTATTGATGCTTTTGAGATTTTGCGTCATTACCATTTAGAACCACGTAGAATACGGTTTGTTCATCCTTTTTATAATAAACCTGCACGCCATATTTTGGTTGAGGCTAGGAAAAACGCTCCTTCTGAGTTTGAAGTTTTATCTCCATTGATTATTTATAAAAGTCAAGGGGAGTACACAAAGGAGATTTTAACCTGGTATGGAAAAGAGGTTGATTAATGTGGAACATAATGTGAAAGGGACTCTTTTTTTAGTGGGAACGCCAATAGGTAATTTAAAAGATATAACCTTGCGAGCTTTGGACACCTTAAAAGAAGTTGATATAATAGCGGCGGAGGATACACGTCATACGCAAAAATTATTAAATCATTATTCGATTCAGAAATCAGTCACAAGTTATTATGAACATAATAAACTGTCAAAAGGGCCTGTACTGATAGATAAATTATGTCAGGGAAAAAACATTGCTCTAGTTTCAGATGCTGGTATGCCTGGAATTTCAGATCCAGGCTATGAATTAGTAAAAGAATGTGTAAAACAACAGATAACGATAACAGTTATTCCTGGGCCTTCCGCACTTATAACGGGAGTGGTTGCTTCAGGACTTGATTGTAGTGGCTTCGTTTTTGCCGGCTTTTTCCCTAGACAAGGAAAGGATAGAAAAAAAACATTTGATTCTTTGGAGAGAGAAAGAAGAACCCTTATTTTTTATGAAAGTCCACATCGTCTTTGCCAGACATTATTGGATATTAAAGTAGCTTGGGGAGATAGGCAATGTTGTGTGGCAAGAGAGTTGACCAAAGTATTTGAAGAATATCAGAGAGGAACCTTGAGTGAGGTAATAGCTAAATTTGAAGGGAAAAAGATAAAAGGAGAAATAACGATTATCGTAGAGGGAATGAGTGAAGAGGGAAAGAAAGAAATGTCTTTAGAGGAAATACAAAAATATTATGCTATGTTATTAAAAAAAGGCTTTAGTACAAAGGACGCACTCAAAGAAATAGCTCAGATGATGGGGATATCGAAGCGAGAAATATATAATAAAATTATGATTAAGTAGAGAGTAACGAATAAGCATAGAAAAAAAAGTAAAAACAAGACACTGCTAAAAGCAGATCTTGTTTTTACTTTTGTAATACAAATTGTTTAGATAAAAAGATTAAGCGTTAGCGGACATAGCTTGGGCACACTCTTTACAAACTAGTTTGCCACGGAAATGCTGAACATCGTCTGCACTTCCGCAAAATACACAAGCAGGCTCGTATTTTTTTAGAACAATTTTTTCTTGATCAACGTAAATTTCTAAAGCGTCTTTTTCTTCTATTCCCAATGTTCTTCTTAACTCAATAGGAATAACTACACGACCAAGCTCGTCAACTTTTCTTACAATACCAGTTGATTTCACGAAAACATCTCCTTTCTTCGCCAAGATTCGACAATTTAACTCAAGTAAATGATAACAATTATGACATTAAAAGTCAACAACAAATTTGCATTTTATTAAAAATATTTTTTAATTTTTTGGAGAAGAATAAATGGGGACAGGTACCTTGATTTTTTATATAACGAAACAGCTAAAAATGAAAATGAAAATGAATATAAATGTTAGAATATAAAGCAAACTTTATGTATTAAAAAAACACATTTTCATAAAATGCCATTTTATGAAAATACAAATTAACATTTCCATAATTATTTTCATAAAACATTGTATCCATCTTGAAAATTGGGTATAATGCTTGTTGAGAGGAGTAAATCGTATGTTAACTCAAGAGTTAAGGAATTTGGTCGCCAAAATCCGAACAGAAAAATGTGAGGGGCAACATCTTGAAATAAAGAGTGCCAGGCAAGGCGCACCAGAAAGGATGTATGATACACTGTCTAGTTTTTCCAACCAAGACTGCGGTGGAATAATTGTGTTTGGAATTGATGAAAACGATGATTTCAACGTGACTGGTGTTTACGATCCACACGATATTCAAAAAAAGGTAACGGAGCAATGTGAGCAAATGCAACCTAAGGTGCGTCCTTTGTTTACCGTTTGCAATATTGACGGAAAAATTGTTGTTAGCACAGAAATCGGTGAGTGTGATGCTTTTGATAAGCCATGTTTTTATGTAGGACGAGGGCGTGTTCGTGGTTCGTATGTTCGGATTGGAGAGGCCGATAAGCCTATGACGGAATACGAGGTGTACAGTTTTGAAGTGTTCAAGCGAAAAATACAGGATGAGCTACGTACCGATAAACGAGCAACGATGGAAGATTTGAATTGTAATGCGCTCAATCTGTATTTTGCTAAAATTAGAGAATCAAAACGAAACTTTGCCGCGTTAGATGACGAACGTATCCTCACCTTACAAGGAATTGTTCAGGACGGCAAGCCTACGTTAGCTGGGGAGATGCTTTTCGGGCTTTATCCGCAGAGTCTTTTTCCGCAGTATAGCATTATTGCTTCTGTTGTACCGGGAGTGGAAATCGGGGAGCTTGGTTCTATGGGCGAGAGATTCCTTGATGACAAGCGAATTGATGGAACAATCACGCAAATGCTTGACGATGCGGTTACTTTTGTTAGCAGAAATATGAGGTGTAGCCTGATCGTGGATGATAGCGGGAAAAGAGCTGACCGTGCGGAATATCCAATTAAAGCTGTCAGAGAGGCGGTTCTCAATGCTTTAGTGCATCGTGATTATAGCATTCATACAGAAAACTTACCCATTCGGCTCTTGATGTTTGACGATCGAATTGAGATTGAAAATCCGGGAGGTCTTTACGGACGAGGCACCATAGATAATTTGGGAAAATTTGGTTTTGACACTAGAAATCCGTATATAGCCGGGGCACTGGAAATTGCGATTAATTCAGAGAATCGTTATTCTGGTATTCCAACTATGCGTTTGGAGATGAAAAATCATAAGCTGAAGCCTCCGGTTTTCATGAGTACACAGGGTGTGTTTCGTGTTACACTGTACAATAAGGTATTTTCCGATAGAAAAGAAAACATTAGTGCGGATGAGATCATTGCCTTTTGCTCTAAGCCTCGAAGTCGTGAGGAATTGGCGCAGGAGTTTGAATTTGAGACCCCAAGCTATTTTCTGAGACAGTATGTCAAGCCGTTGGTGAAGCGTGGCAAGTTGTTGCTGACCTTGCCGGATAAGCCAAAATCGAAAAACCAACAATATGTTGCTGCGAGGTAACATAGAAATGGGGACATTATCAATAAATCAAATATTTTTGGAGAAGGCGTGAAGCCTTGACAAAGGTTGGGGGGCTAGTATACTATTCTACTTGGTAGATTGAATTAAAGTTATATTTAAATTATGATATATATAAAACGAATTTCACTTTATAGATTAAGGTAAGGTGGATACCATGAAGGCGTAGTCTTTCGTCCCTAGTGGATGGAAAGACGTTATTTTTAGGAAGGAATGATAGTATGAAACAAGAGACATTTTATATTACAACACCAATTTATTATCCAAGTGCTAAATTACATATTGGACACGCATTAACTACGGTGATGGCAGATACAATGACTAGATACAAAAGAATGCAAGGGTTTGATACATATTTTTTAACTGGTTCTGATGAGCATGGTCAGAAAATTGAACGAACAGCTAAAGCTGCAGGGAAAACTTCTCAACAATATGTAGATGAAATTGTGGCGGGTTTTAAGTTGCTATGGAAAGAGCTTTTGATTACGAATGATGATTTTATAAGAACAACAGAGGGAAGACACAAAAAAATAGTGCAAGAAATTTTTAAGAAAATATATGAAAAGGGCGATATATATCTTTCTGCTTATGAGGGATGGTATTGTACTCCTTGTGAGACCTTTTTTACAGAGAGACAGGTTGGTGAAGAAAAAATTTGCCCCGATTGTCAGCGACCTGTTGAATTAGTGGAAGAGGAAAGTTATTTTTTCCGTATGTCTAAATATCAAGACCGATTGTTGAAGCATATAGAGGAAAACCCCAACTTTATTCAGCCTGTGAAAAGGCGGAATGAAATGATTAATTTTATAAAAAATGGTTTAGAGGATTTGTGTATTTCCAGAACTACTTTTAATTGGGGAATACCTGTTCCGATAAATGACAAACACGTAATATATGTCTGGTTTGATGCACTTTCAAATTATATTACAGCGTTAGGTTATGGTACAGATAACGATGAATTGTATAAAAAATATTGGCCGGCAGATATTCATTTAGTGGGGAAAGATATTGTTCGCTTTCATACTGTCATTTGGCCGACAATATTAATGGCGGCAGGGCTTCCACTTCCTAAGCAAATTTTTGGGCATGGGTGGTTGCTACAAGAGTCAGGAAAAATGTCTAAGTCAAAAGGGAACGTTGTTGACCCCCTCGCACTTATTGATAAATATGGAGCAGATGCTATAAGGTATTTTCTTTTAAGAGAAATACCGTTGGGGATGGATGGATATTACTCTGAAGATAATTTGATCCAGAGAATAAATAGTGATTTAGCCAATGATTTTGGAAATCTTGTTTCTAGAACAGTAGCTATGGTAAAAAAATATTTCGAGGGGAAGGTTCCAAATCCAGAAGATGGAGGACAGTTTGATAAGGAGCTTTGTTCCTTGGCTGTTTCAATTCCTCAAGAGGTTGCAGGGTACTACGATAATATGGATTTTTCTAACGCCTTGAGTAGCATTTGGCAATTAGTGAGTAGAGCCAATAAATATATTGATGAAACAATGCCATGGTCTTTAGCTAAAGATTCTAGCCAGAAAGGTAGACTTGCTACAGTTTTATACAATTTATTGGAGGTAATTCGAATAGTTACGGTTATGATCACTCCTGCTATGCCAACTATTCCACAAAAGGTTTGTAATCAGATTGGGATAGATATAGCAGATAGTAGTACATGGTCGGATACTGTATGGGGCAAGACAAAACCCGGACAAATTGTGGATAAAGGAGAATCTCTATTTCCACGCATTGATGTAAAAAAACATGATGTTTTAAATAAAGAGGATGTAGATAAAGTGGAAGAACAAATAAAAAAAGAAGCTGAAGTACAAAAAGAACAGGTAGAAGAAATATCTATAGATGATTTTGCTAAAATAGATTTAAGAGTAGCGGAAGTGTTATCTTGTGAAAAGGTAGAGAAAACAGATAAATTATTGAAGTTTGAAATAAAGTTAGGGGAAGAAATTCGCACAGTAGTTTCGGGGATAGCTAAGCATTATACGCCTGAAGAAATGATTGGTAAAAAAGTTATTCTAGTAGCTAATCTTAAACCGGTAAAATTAAGAGGAATTTTGTCTCAAGGAATGTTGTTAGCAGCATCGGATGAAGACGTTTTAGAGGTGCTGACAGTTGAGAAGGATTTGCCAACAGGAAGTAGGGTTAAGTAAGGAGAGCTGTAGCTATGTTTTTTGATACGCATGCGCATTTGGATGATGAGCAATTTACAGAAGATAGAGTTGATGTTATTTCTCGACTAAGAGAAGCAGGAGTAGAGTTGGTAATTAATGTGGGTTGTAATATGCAGTCTTCGCTTAAATCTGTTGAAATTACGAAGGAATATGATTTTATATATGGAGCAGTGGGTATCCATCCACATGATGCTAGTGATTTAAATGAGGAGAGCTTAGGACAATTGAGGGAATTGGCTCGTGAACCTCGTATTGTGGCAGTGGGGGAAATAGGGTTGGATTACTACTATGATTATTCGCCTCGAGAATTACAAAAAAAGTGTTTTCGAGAAATGATAGGCATGGCGAAGGAGTTGAAACTGCCTATTATTATCCATGACAGGGACGCCCATGAAGATACTTTAAAAATAGTTAAGGAAGAAAAGGCGAATGAGGTGGGTGGCGTTTTTCATTGCTATTCCGGAAGCTGGGAAATGGCAAAAGAAGTAATGAAGCTCGGCTTTTATATGGCGATAGGGGGAGCGGTTACTTTTAAAAATGCGAAAAAAGTAGTAGAGGTAGCTCAAGAAATACCTCTTGACCATCTTTTAATAGAAACAGATTGCCCTTATTTAGCTCCTGTTCCTTACCGTGGGAAAAGAAATGAACCCGCTTATGTTTCCAAAGTGGCAGAGAGAATTGCGGAAATAAAAGGAATATCTATAGAAGAAGTGGCTAAAGCAACATTGGAGAATGGCAAAAGGTTATTTGGACTGACCAACCATCTCGAAGCTCGAGACTAGAAGATCGAAGTTCGAAAAACAAATCAAACAAGAATACCCAAGTCTAGACCCACCATCTCGAAGCTCGAGAAGGGGACAGGGGAACGACCCTTTGTTCCCTAAGCTAAGCTAAGCTAAGTGAGGGGAGGGGGACAAAAGAGAACCGTCCCCGTTTGTCCCCATTAAGGAGTGAGATTATTGCCCGAAGAAGTGAAGATAAAGATGAGAGATATTTTAAAAGAGCAGGGATTTCATTATAAAAAAAAGTGGGGGCAAAATTTCATTTTTGATAATAACTTACTTAAAAGGATAGTGGAAGCGGCAGGGGTTGTTTCAGGGGATAGAGTGGTAGAGATAGGACCTGGTGCGGGAACGTTAACAAACGAGCTAATAAAAAAAAGTGCACAAATTTTGGTGGTAGAGATTGATCCAACACTTATACCTATTCTTGAGGATGTATTGCAAGATGATAATGTAGTAATTGTTCAGGGGGACGCCTTAAAAATCAATATGGATGAATTAACAAAAGCAAATGGTTTTCAGTGGCCGTATAAAGTTGTGGCGAATTTACCGTATTACATAACGACGCCTCTCATAATGGGCTTGTTAGAGAGTAAATATCAGATAGAGGATATAGTAGTAATGGTTCAAAAAGAGGTCGCAGATAGGCTGACAGCTAGCCCTGACACGAAAGAATATGGTGCGGTTACCATTGCTGTTCGCTATTATTCACAACCTGAGGTGCTTTTTAATATACCTCGGCAAGTTTTTCGACCGATTCCAGAAGTTGATTCAGCATTGATTCGTTTAAAACCCAGGAAAATTCCACCGGTTCAAGTTCAAGACGAAAAGCTGATGTTTAGAATAATTAAAGGGGCTTTTGGTCAGCGCAGGAAAACATTACTTAATTCGTTGCTTTCAGTAAAGCCGGAAATGAAGAAGGAAGATATAAAAAAGATATTGGAAAAGGCAGGAATAAATTCAAATACTCGTGGAGAGGCTCTGAGTTTGGAGCAATTTGCAGAAATAGCAAACTTGTGGTCAAACGTATAGAAATGTTGATATATCCCGAGCTTTGCAGTAAAAATATGTTAAAAAAGCTCTGCCAGTACAGCATTTATGCGGACTGCAGAGCTTTTTTGGCATATTAGTGTTGTATATTCAGACCTTATCTGTGTTATTGCAAATTTTTTTTAATTTCGGATGTGGTCACACTTTTACCTCCAAGGGCAATGTTGAAAACTTTCTCCAATGACTGCAGTATTTCATCTCTGTAATCAAAAAGATAGTAATTCGGGTCAAAGTGTGAGCAGGAATAACGTATCAATGATTCTCGTATCTTCTTAACAAAATAATTGTCTTTAACGAGGATAGCCAAAGACAGTAGTCTTTGGGAGCTGTGTGGTACTACAGATGAAAAAATAGATGTTAATAGACACGGTTATGACTCAATGGATCAACTATTCTCTTTACTACTTCAACTACCTATATCCTCTATATAGAATAGATCGTCAACTAATAATCGTGTTCTCAATCTTTGTTTTTCAAAGGTAATATCATTAATTGCCTTACTTATCTGAAATGCCAACATTGTAGATAAAACATATACACCTCTTTCAATGTCACTATAATAACTCCGTTTTATGTCGAGCTTAATTGCCATTTCATCTTGTGTTATTCTAAATTTCTTCCTATATTTTTTTAAATTGTTTTTTAAAACAAAGTTATTCATATTAAATTATTGCTAACGAAGCAGCCTCCTCATCATATATATATCTTGGAACAGATGTTGTAGTTGGTAATTCTTTTTCAATTATATCATTAATCAAATCTAGAACTTTTTCATGATAAAAATATTCTTTGCAATGCGGGCAAAATAATACAGGTACATCGCTGAATATAACTAAATTTCCATCTTTGTTCCTTCTTTCTTCGTTTTTTGTGGTTGAAATTAATTCATGTTCACAAAAAGCACACTTCATTTAGTTCACCTCCTTTCAATAATCTAGAATACAAATGATACTTTTATATAACGTCTCCTGTCTTCCCGACGTTTCTTGGCTCGAAGAGGATGATCGTGCCTTACTTGTCACTTAAGTTAGGCACGAACGAGTTCTGCGAGTCTTAAACTTAAGAATGTGCGCGTCATTCTGCTCTTTGCGTAAATTTTATGCTTTATTATTTTATTGGGGATTCTCAGGGTGACTACTAATTGGTTAGCCACTCGCCCCATCCTTTTCATTTTAATTATTTCTTATATCCCTTTTCATCAATGATTCTTATTAGGTTCTTTAGAAACTATGAGTTTTCTTTTGAACCATATGTCATATACATTCTTATTCATGATATTTAGTTATCGTTCTTTTTTCTACTATAGTATTCTCTTTTTCTTGTTTTATAATCTTGCTCAAATTCGTTGAACTCATTGTATACGGTAACTATAATCGGATTTTTTCCTCTAACTATAGATATGTGGAATGGGCTTCTAACTATTTTGTTTGCTTCATCTGATATAGATATTTCTGCATAAACTAGGATTCGTGGTTCATAGCCCAATTGCCATTCGAATCGTATTACTTCACCATTAGATATTAGAGCTGAAATCAATTCTTTTCTCTTTCTATATTTAAATCTCGCTTCTAATCTTTGTATTGCATGCCAAGACCAAATCGCTCCATTGTTTTTTATATTATCTTTGATCTCTTCAAAAACCTCTCTACTGTCCAAACACTCTCCCCTCCTTTACAATAATTATTTTACTCCTATATAACAACGCACAATAATAATACATGAATACCTTACATTTGTCAACTAATTGTAAGATATTCATTTCACTTCAAATGTCACATAATGGTATAAAGCAGAAATATGCTCTTGATTGGTTGTTAAAATAAGGAGTAATTAAAGGGAACCTCATCGTACGCCTTGGTAAAGGGAAAAATCGAATGGAACATGACTTGAGGCTTGTAATTCCAAAGGATTCTGAAGGGAAAGATGTCATGATTCTAACTAACAATTTCAATATTGCTGCTGAAGATATTAGTGTTATCTACTGCTACCGCTGACAGATAGAATTATTCTTCAAGTGGATCAAGCAACATTTGACGATTAAACACTTGTTTGGTAAGAGCCAAGATTTAAACTCTATTTACTTTTATGCTCAAATAGATTACAATTAAAGCGTAAAAGCAAATAGGAGTTGGTGATTATGAATTATCAAGATAAACTAGAAAGATTAATTGACGATAAAGATGGTTTAATCCTTACAAAAGAAGTTGAAGCAGTGGGTATTCCAAGACAATATTTAAATATTTTAGTAAAAGAAAATAAACTGGAGAGAGTTGCGCATGGGGTCTATTTAACACCCGATGCACTTGATGATGAAATGTATAGACTTCAGTCTAAAAACCAAAGGGTTATTTTTTCTCATGAAACGGCATTGTATCTACATGATTTAACAGATAGGGATCCTATTAAATGGTCTGTAACTGTTCCTTCTGGATATAATGCCACACATTTAAGAGATGAAGGTGTTAAGGTTTATGCTGTTAAGAAATCACTTCATCAAATGGGAGTTACTGAATTAAAAACTATCTATGGAAGGTCTATTAAATCATATAATAAAGAGAGAACTATTTGTGACATTATTAGGAATAGAAATAATATGGATATTGCGATTTTAAATGAAGCCATTAAAAGATATTTAGGTGGTAAAGATAAAAACATCCCATTATTAATGAGGTATGCTGATAAATTAGATATTCAAAATATATTAAGAAATTATGTGGAGATACTACTATGAAAAATTTAAGACAGTTAAAAGATTAAATTTTTCTGTCATTTGATTTATGTTTATTATTCCGGTTGCATTTTTGGAGAATTTTATCTCGAAAATCATTTATTTTTTAGAGCTGCAGAGAAATGTTTCTATTGATTTTTCAATTTATATTCATGGGGGGACTTACCTCGTCGGTTTTTGGTTTATATTACATCTATAAAGTATAGGCGAGATAAGTTATAATAGACAACATAATTGATTGACCGTTATCTAGGGAAAGAATTAAGCTACAGGAAGGAGTGAATTAATGAAAAAAGCGATATATACTTTGGTAATAATTTCATTGATCCTTGTTTTTGCGACATCTCCCCTTTTGGCAAGTACAACTCATAGGGTAAAAGCGGGAGAATCATTGTTTTTGTTAAGTAAAAAGTACAGCGTAACTATTGCGGGTATTAAGAATGCCAATGGGTTAAGGTCGGATATGATATTGATAGGACAGACATTAAGAATACCAAATGCTAGCATTTCATCCAGAAGTAGTAGTTATAATGTTAATAACGAAGACTTATATTGGTTGTCTCGGGTAATTCATGGGGAAGCACGAGGAGAATCTTATGTAGGACAAGTTGCTGTAGCAGCAGTTATTCTCAATCGTGTAAAAAGCGAGCAATTTCCTGATAATATTAAAAAGGTTGTTTTCCAGCCTTTAGCTTTCACGGCGGTGGCTGATGGGCAGATCTATTTGACGCCAAATAGCAGTGCGATTAAAGCGGCTAGGGAGGCTTTAACAGGATCGGATCCATCAGGAGGGGCGTTATATTATTGGAATCCTGCGAAGGCGACAAGTAAATGGATATGGTCGAGGACTGTCATAAAACAAATTGGAAACCATCTTTTTGGAAGATAATTCATAACTGTATATAGGAAAGCTTATAAAGGTCACGTACTCAAGGGGTACGTGACCTTTTAATTTCACACAAATATTCAAAGCTCCAAAGCTGAAGGAGCTTCCACTTAATAACAAAGAGTTGAAGATTTACATACAATAAAGTGTGGAAAAGTTAGGAGGGAAAATAGATGGGCAATTATTTTGAAGTTGGGGATATTGTTGGTAGAAAATCTCATAACAATGATATACTATTTAAGATAAGTGAGATAATTAATGAAAAACAAGGTGAAAAAGCTATTTTAAGAGGTGTGGACGTTAGGCTATTTGCGGATT
>Ga0265294_10008393_pt1 | contig 12076 bp, 1 predicted proteins | sample MunlanPumphouse3_FD_192504 | JGI IMG/M metagenome (GOLD analysis project Ga0265294, IMG submission 192504) | Groundwater microbial communities from a municipal landfill in Southern Ontario, Canada - Pumphouse #3 | ecosystem: Environmental > Aquatic > Deep subsurface > Groundwater | place... | reverse complement strand
CGAGATAACTCGATCGATTTTGGATGCTTCATCGAAATCATTGACAATTTTCATCACGTCTTCGCGGCAAATCTTAATGATATTGCCATGAACCCGTTCAATATCCGTAGCGAGTTCAAATTGATCGCCAAGATCATCGATTGCAACTCGGAAACCATATCGCCGAAATTCCGATAAATTGTTAACAGCTGTTTGATTCTTAATAACCGTATAGTAATCAATAATTTCCAAGCAGAACGATTCCGAATCAAAATGATATTTCTTGACGATGTCAAAGAAGGCTTTAGCTAAATTCTCTGTCATCAGTTGTTTCGGAGATAGATTAGTGGAGATGAACATATCCTTCAAGCGATAGTTTTTCTTCCAAGCAACATACTGTTGGACGATTTTCTCGAATCCCCAAGTGCCAAACCAGGTAATATCACCAGTTAAATCCATTACATTTAGAAATTTCCCCGGAGACAGAATTCCCATTGTGGGATGGTTCCATCGTAATAACGATTCCAACCCAATCAGTTTTCCGGTTTTGATATCGACAATTGGCTGATAATATAGCAGAAACTCGTCATTGGAAATTGATTTTTTAATTTCGTGATAATAGTTGATATTAAATTGCTCTTTTTCAATTAATTCGCTGGAATATAAGGCAAATTGATTTTTACCTTGTTTTTTTGCCACATAGAGAGCTATTTCCGCATTCTTGATTAACTGTTGAATCGTGATGCCATCAAACGGGTAGATAGCGATACCGATTGAAGTTGTAACTTGCTCCTCAATGGTCTTTAACGGTGAACTAACCGCCGATAATAAATCGTTGGCATATTTCTCAATAACCTCATTATCAACCGAACCGGATAGATAATAAATTAGAATATCGCTCTCCTGAGTTCCGGAAATAGCTTTTTTGGTGTCGCCGACTTTTTTTATTTTTGCTGCAATCTCTTCAATGACCTTGGCCGCTTTTGCGGCGCCAAAGCGTTCACTTACGGCTCGGAAATTGTCGAGATTCATGTAAAAGAGGACGCTGATATCGCCTTCTTTAGAACGGTAGATATCTTGATCAATTAAAGCCATTAAATCTTTGCTGCGTCGGCTAACAACCTTCCGTTCCGCAACCAAGCCCGATTTATCGGTTTCATTGCTATTTTCTTCGGCTTTTTTCTGCTCGCGAAGATAACGACGGTCTTCGATATCCGCTTTAATGTCTTTAATAACATCGCGTCCAAGGAAAAAAATCACCACTATTGTGACCACAATAATTATGACCGCAACAACGATTTCTAAAGCGTCCGACCCATATGTAGTTAAGAATAATGGTATATTTCGGTTCATGGCGATTCTCCTTTTTATTCAGTATAATCTTTATTTGCAAAAACGTCAATTCGTTTTGTTTTGTTTACTTTATAAAATTGATCAACATATTTGATCGTCTCTTCTAAATTTAAGGCTTTAGAAAACAAAAACCCTTGGAACACATCCGTGGTGATCTGTTTTAAGAACTCATATTGCTTTCGGGTTTCGACACCCTCGGCGATGACAATCATATTTAAATTATGAACCAATTGAACAATGGTACCGATGATGCTATGATCTTTTTTGCTTGAGAAGATACCATCAACGAAAGATTTGTCAATCTTAAGATTGTCAAATGGTAGTTTTCTTAAATACGTTAAGGAAGCATACCCGGTTCCAAAATCATCCAAGGCAATTCTCGCTCCAATTTCATGAATAAAATTGATTGTTTCCTCCAAATATATAGTTGAGTCAATCAAGATTCCTTCGGTAATTTCCAACACCAAATAGTGAGGATCGATGTCGGTTTCTAAAATAACTTTTCTCAAGATATCGATGAAGTCCTTTTGAAGGATTTGGACTGGACTGACATTGACCGACATGACAAATTGACGATTGAAGTGTTTAAATAGTTCAACTTGTGAGACACACGCTTCGCGAAGAATCCAGGTACCAATCGGGATAATCAAGTGCGATTCTTCCGCATTTGAAATAAATACCTGTGGCCCAATTTCTCCAAGGGTTGGAGAGTTCCAGCGAGCCAAAGCTTCAAACCCATAAATTTCATTCTTATTATCAATTAAAGGCTGGTATTTTAAGAAGAGTTCTTCTTTTTGAATCGCTTCGGCCAATTGTTCATTGATTTGAGCTTTGTAATTTACTTCGCGCGTAATCTGATCATTATAAAAGACGAACACACCATTACCAGCTTGTTTGGCTTTAAACAATGCCGTATCACATTTTTTGATTAAATCATCCATCGATTTGCCGTCGTAGGGATAAATCGCAACCCCGATGTTACATTTGACTTCGACTTTTATATTTTTAATCGCAACTGGTTCACGGAACCGCTCAAAGATTTTTAACAGTTCCCGTTCGACAACATCAAGAGTTTTGACTTTTGGCATAATGAAAATAAATTCGTTACCACCGTTGCTAAAAACAAAATCCGGAGCTGCAACCGTTAAAGTCAATTGATGAGCAAATTCTTGTAATAATTCATCGCCGACCGATTGGCCTTTAGTAACATTGATGTTTTTTAGATTGTCGACATCAATCAAACAGATTGCGGCTTTTTCTTTGCCGATGAGGACCTTTTCTTCGATATCTTGATGACAGGCTCTTCGATTCTTTAAGCCGGTAATACTGTCATATAAAAAGCTTTTATATACGAGATCCATCTGCGAACCGATCTCTTTGGACATAATGTTGATAGCATCCGCAACGTTTTTCAGCTCGTTATTTTCTTGGACTTTAACCGAAATGTCAAAATTACCTTTTTTGATTTGATCAATCGAATCGAGAATATCATTGATTGGTGATAATGTCATGGTAATGCGTTTTCCTAAAATCAGCGATATTAAAAGCATGAGGATGACAACCAATCCCAGCAAGATGGCAAACATAATTTCCACAGCCAAAGTTGCGGGGCGATCCACCAAAACGGCAATCCGCCAGCCAATATCGGTCAATTGGGGATAAACAACAAAATATGGATCACCGAAGATGCTGGTTTCAAAAATGCTACCATCACTTGTGTAATTATTAATGACAAGCGCTAAACCATTCTCTGCGTAACCAATACTTAAATCTTGGGCAGCGATGTCAGGGCCGGAAAGCATTTTATATTCGGTGTATAATGGATCGGAATAAAATAAAACTGTCGAATCATCGTTATCATCTGTCTGAAAAATGACCATTTGCTTGTCACTTTCGCCCGAATAACGTTCATAATTTTCTAAGATATAGGTAAACGATGGTAAGTTGACATCAATACCGATATATCCAATCGTATCCCCATCATCAAGGATTTTTGCGGTGAAAGTAATCGTGTATTCAAGAGAAACCGCATCAATATACGGATCAGAAACCGTGACGGCACTTGTATCGCTCTGAGCATCGATATACCAAAGTCTCTCGGTAATGATCCATTCCGCATTATCCAGTGAAGTAATAACCTCTTCATTTACTCCCACAAAACAACCATCACCACTATCGGCACAAGTTGTTTCTGAAGCAATAAAAACAAAATCATAAACACCATCGGGGCTGGTGCTCCAGACGGCATTGAAGGTTGCTATAAAACGGGAATACATGGCATAATTACTGTCTGTTTTCGCGGGGATTGCTGCCATATCGGGGTCAGTATTCAAATAGCCAATATATGCTTTAATGTTGGTGTTTTGTGCTAATGTTTCCACTTTTTGACGAGTTTCATCAATGAATGATTGCATGGCTGCAGCAGCATTCGTCGATACCAACACCGCATTGTTTTCCCGCTCTGTATTGATGGTGTCAACATAAACAAATGCCAAGACCGCCATGATAATAATCAGGAAAAAAGCATCGAAAAGAATTGTCATTCCGACAATTCGCTTCGATAAACCATGTTGATTATTTTTCTTTATGCTTTTTTTCAATATTCTCACCAAATTTCCTCGTCGTTATTCTTCTAAAGTATCCCACCAAGAACGGAAAAATTCATATAATCCCCAAGGGGAGTCCGTTGCCGGCGTTACAATTTCGCGGATATAAACGTTAAATTTGCGGGTTCGGTTTTTGGTGCTGCCTTCGATAAAGAAGTATTTTCCTTCCAAACCTTCCACATAATCAGAAGCATTTAATAAAGTATAGTCACTGATTTTTATCGTATAATCATAAAGGTCATTCATATATTGATCTTGAGGCAAATCGAGGCTCATAACGTAAAAGCCACTGATGTTTCGGCCGAAGCTATATTGATAATATCCCGAATAAGTCAGGTAGAATTGGGTCATCTGGTTATTTAATCCTTCAATTAAGCTAAAGTCAGGATAATATGTAGGATCCAGAGGGATATCGGTCGCTAATTCGTCGCCATTTGTGTTATAGTTTCGAACAGTAATCATAACTAATTGATTTGCAAAATCAACACTATCTGATGCCAGTGTGCAAGTATCATCACCGGGTCCGGTACAGTAATAGATGCCAAAGGTTAAAGTAACATTATATGTAACATCGGTAACAGTAATAAAATAATAAGTTGTTTTTGTTCCATTTTCAGAAACGACTCGATATTGGATAACAACATCTTCGCCAGTTTCTTGACCGGTTTCAGGATCAATTGTGAAATCTGTCGTTAATGTTTCTTTTTCTTCATCGGTCGCATCGGTACCGATGGGGTCTGTCCATGTCCAAGCATCAGCTTGAGCATCAACTAAAGTATCATACAAATCAACGTCTTCAATGGCGATATTGGCAGGGGTATTTTGTTCCACAAGGTTTCCACCACTCAAAATATAATTTACTTCGTTGTAGGTCCAGTAATCGATGGTATCATCATGATAGACGTAAGTAATGGTGTTGTTAAGGTTAATAATGTTGCTTAACCCAACACTGCCAGCATAATAATAAAGGTAGACATTATAATAATACCTTGCAATCGTTGCGCCATAGGGCAAATAATCTGTCATAAAGGGAGCATAGACGTTTAAGGGAACGTTTGAAACTTTTCCATCGATTTGGTAATGATAAGAAATAATGGCATCAGCTCCATCATAATCGATACCGGCAAAATAGACCTGCGGGCTTTTTACAACTGCCAAAGCTTGTGACGAAGTGTCATAGAGAAAAGCATCAGTAATGGCAATATTTGCTGGTGTATTTTGCTCGACAAGATTGCCACCACTTAAGATATAATTAACTGAATCATTTGTCCAATAATCTGTGGAGGCGTCATGATATGTGTATGTAATATTCGCGGCTAAATTGACGATATCGCTTAATGAAACGGTACCGGAGTAATAGAAGAGAAGTTCTGTAAGGGGAATACCATATTCGTCAGTAATAAAAATATCCGGATATGAGGTTTCATTGGCCAACTCCGAAAACTTAATATCGGTCAGATGGGAACTTTCTCCTTCATTCTTTGTGATTGTCAAGGTTGTTGCTAAAGTTACGTAATTCGATTCGGTATCGTCACGATAAAGAATGAAAGAAAAGATATATTCGCCAGGTTCAGCAGCATATGACATCGTCAAATACAAATTTTTATTATGTTCATTTAAAGTTTCGTTATCCACCGAAAACGAAATTCCATGTTCTAAAGGATTAATGGAAACAGCATCTAAGGTTGCGAATATTTGAAAATATGCTAACGATCCAGATTCAGCGATTCGATATAAATTGAGACTAGTATCTAAACCCAAATCAATCGTAAATACAGTTGCTTCTGCTTCTCGAGCGGCATCAACTTCAGATAGCCCGACTTCGTTGCCGTCTTTCAATACCGATGTCAGATCGATTGCCCGCTCTGTAATCGTATGGGTATAACTTAAGGTTGCCCCATCTTCTCCAGCAATTACATAACGGATATCATATACTTTATAACCGTTGATATAGGAAATGCCATTGAGATAAACACCTTGAATGGATGCAAATGGCGACATTGTTAGCGAATTGACATAATTTGATCCAAAAATGATTGTGAATGTTTCATTATCTAAATAGGTGTCAATTTCAGAATCGACAACCGTAGAATAATTACCTAAAGCAAGAGTGGCGCCTAAAGCTAACACTCGAGTATCGAACAAATTGGCATCGGTAATGGCAATGTTTGCCGGTGTGTTTTGCTCAACGAGATTTCCTCCGCTTAAGATATAATTGACAGAATTATATGTCCAGTAATCAACCGTACTATCAACAAAAACATAAGTAATTGTTTGCGGAAGATTAACAATGTTGCTTAAACCGACCGTTCCCGTATAGTAATAGTATGGAGCGGCTTCAATCGCAATTTCATAGCCAAGATTAATTGACGATGTGATGGAGGTGCCATTTATGGAAAGTGAATCATCGATGGAATAATGGTCAATATCCGTGACAACAGCTCCAGAAGACATCGTTTTATCAAAAACGACGTTTTTTTCCGTGCTTGAGGAAAAGTAACGATAGTACATATAATAGTTGCCACCGCGCGTGGATGCCGAGAAGGAGATAGTGACTGAACCTGTTCCAGTACCGGATGTAATCGTCACAAGCGTTGGCGTCAATGTATAATATTCTGGGTCAACAATTGATCCATCTGCGTATTTAACAACGACATAAGCAGATAAATCTTGTCCAGTTGTCAAAACACCCTTCGTGTCTGAAAAATTAAAGGTTATTGATCCGGCCGGGTTGACATTTCCAAGAGCAACTACTGTGGACTGATCAGTTACATTATACGCTGAACCTCCATTAAATTGAACCGTGGAAAGACCGATAAAACCGGTACTGATTTGATCAATCGCAGGAGTAAAAGTAATATATACATAACAATTTGTATAGTAGTGATTAGAAGCAAAAAGATTATCTCCAACAAAAGCTTCGGAATAGATTGTGAAAACACCAAGTAAATTGTCTTCATCATCTGAGCCCAATGTTTTAGCCGGAATAGTATCAATATGTAATAATGCCGGATACATCGTTGAAATGTCCGTTTCTTGAGCCGCAAGTAACCAAGCTCGATATTCCTCCAAATATCCAGTAGTACAAAAATCAATATCATCAAAAAGATTACTATCAAGAATAGCAATGTTAGCGGGAGTACTTTGCTCAACTAGATTGCCACCACTTAACACATAATTTATCGCATTGTATGTCCAATAATCAGTGGCAGCGTCGTGATACGTATAGGTGACGTTTCCGGCTAAATCGATGATATTGCTTAACCCAACGGTACCGGAATAATAGAAAAATAGTCCACTAGCTAAAGCTTGGGCGGAAGTATCATAAAGATTGGCATTGGTAATCACAATGTCAGCTGGCGTTATTTGTTTTACCAAATTCCCGCCACTCAGGATATAATTGGTTCCATTGTATGTCCAATAATCAATTGCATCATCATGATAAGTATAAGTTACATTTGCATTTGTATTTATAATATCGCTTAATCCGACTGTTCCAGTATAGTAATAGTAGTATGGATTTCCATCGTCATATTGATCCATAGCTTGTTTTGCAACTAAAGCATTAGCCGAAGTTTTCGCGAAAATTGCCAGATAGTCAACTGCATGAGACCCAGTCGCAAACGCTTCCATACTAATGGTATAGTTTAGCACATAATAATCATCATATGGATCAAGGGCAGTACCATTATTATTCAACACCAAAGAACCATTATTAAGAACTGTTTCATCTCCGTTATCTTCATTTAAAACAATCAGTTCTCCCGACTCATTAAATAAAGCTGACTTTTCATTAAAACGGGTTTGCTTTAGGTTATCATATTTTTCTTCAATGCTTTGTTCAAATACATAATTCGTGCTGTTATACGTCCAATAATCAACCGTAGCATCTGTATAAATATAAGTTATCGTTTGGGCTAAATTGACAATATTACTGGCCTCAACTGTGCCAACAAAATAGAAGTAAGGTGCTTCTTCATATGCTAAAGCTTGAGTAGTGAACAATTCGTTGTCGGAAATAGCCACATTTGTTGGTGAACTCTGGAGAACTAAATCAAAACCAGAAAGAATATAATTAACGTCATCATAAGTCCAGTAGTCAATCACATCATCATGATAGGTATAGGTTATTGTTCCTGCCAAATTGACAATGTTACTGGCTCGAAGCGTTCCCGAGTAGTAATAATACGGAGCGTCCGCCAAAGCCGTTGCTCGAGTATTATATAAATCTTTCCCTTCAATGGCAACGACTGATGCATCCGATTGCCCCAGTAAATCATTAAAATCCATACTTAAAAGATTATCAATCGGAACCATTGTATAGTCCACAAGCAATGATAATTGGGTAATGGCATCCTCATCAATGCCGCTGATAGCATCGAGATTTAAGTTAGCAGGTAATACCGCACCGACTGTTGAACCTTCAGTTGATGATAAAACATACATTCCGTTTTCTCTGGGGTTAATTTCCGTTCCCCCATCAACTTCTAAACGGAATCGATCCGCTAACAAATCATACTCCATGTAATAAATAAAATCGGTCAATGATTCTTCCGCTCGCATCGGAAAGTCTTCATCATACATGTATTCGTCATCATCATAAATTGTTTCCGATGCATCTTCCGTAATCCATGGAACCGGAATTCTCTCTTCATACATATAAAGATATGTACTCGTACTATATGATGTCGTCGATGGAAAAGTGAACCCATCCGTGTAACTGGATGAAATAAGCGTACCGGTGATACCAATTTGCGTATATCTTCTCGAAGGCGTCAAATTATAGATTCTCGGTGTACCAGCTGTGTAAGTCCCGACTTTCCCATAACAAAAATAAAAACCCGTGAATACGACTTGTGTCGTATCATTTTCTTTAGCAGAGTAGTAGTATTGAGCCGTATTGAAACAAAAGTAACGACCCGAACTGGTCCAGTTTTGAACTTGATCTAATCGACCGATTAAATCGACATTAGGATTGGCATTAACGACAAAGTCAAATGCTCCGCCTTCAGATGTCATCCGTCCATCAGTTCCCCGTTGAAGTCGACCGAAAACGCCACCGAATCCCCGTTTTTTTCCAGGCGTTTCTGCTGAATATCCAGTTGGATATATATAAGTTGTATCTCCATCTGCTAAGTGATAATAATTAACATATCCGCTGACAGGAGTCTCAGAATTATCATCTTCATAATCTAGCAAATAAGAATCAATATTACTAAAATTGGTATAATTAATAGCTTTTATGTCGCCATAATTGATGGCTGTAGTAATGTTTACAGTAGTTATTTTGGTTTCCGCACCATAAACATTCATGTCAACCCCTAAAACATAAGTTGCCCCGACGATGCCACCAGCCACATCCATTGCAGAAATCGTCCCATGATTTAACATACATTCCATAACACAAAGACCATAGCCGATAACACCACCAGCTGATGAATAAACCGCCGGTCGATCGGCCGTTCCCGTCGTTGCATAAAAATAACGCTTCCCGCCACTAGATCCGTCATTATAGTAAATCGCGGTGTTGTATGCTGAAGAAACAGTATTATAAGCCCCAATTTGATAGGTCAAAGCGGTAATATTACCAAAATTCAAACCGTTTAATAATTCTGATGTTTCAACATTATCCGTCGTTCCAAAGCGGCTATTAGTGATTCCTCCGGCAATGGCTTCAACATAAAGACAAGTCGATAAAACTCCACCGGAACGAGCATAATAATATGCCTTTGTAGTGATTTCACCATTGTTGGCACTATCGTAGATTCGCGCACTGCTCTTCAAGGTAACACAGACAATACCGCCGGCACTGACGCCGGCTTTATATCCTGTAATTAATCCAGCAAACCACGAATCCGATTCAATGGTTGGGGCATATGTTGTTCCAGTACTGGAATTGAACAGTCTTATTGCTCCTAAATTGGCACAATCCTGAATCGAACCGGAATTAAGCGTCGCAATTCCGCCCGCAAATGTATTTGCTGAACCGGAGATGCCATACAGATTAGCGGTTTTAAGACCATATGAAGTCGTTATTTCCCCGGAGTTGACCGAATTATAGATTCCTTCAAGTGTCGGTTGTGTCGCCTCATGTAAATTACCCGAATAATTAACGTTGACAAGTCCACCAATATAAATATTGCCATAACCGTAGGCAATTGTTGATGTTCCTACAATTTTAGCAACCGTGATTTTCCCTTCATTTAGACAATTATTCATGTATTTGTCAGCCGATAGAACGGAAGTAATTCCGGCGACTGAAAGAGTGTAGGCTGATGATGAGCCTAAGTTAAGATTAACAACGGAAATATCACCGTAATTGGCAACGTTGAGATAATTAACATTTAAACAAGAAGTAATCCCCGAAATGACGGTATCGATGCCCAAACTAATTTGAGTAGTACCGTTTGTGTTCATGTAAGATACATCGCCATAATTGGCTGAATATCTGATTAAAGTCGAATTCCCGCTCTGCGAATAGTAAAGAGGACTAATATTGGTATAGTAAGCTGATGAAAATACTTGATTTCCATAATTATATGCCCTAGAAATCGTCACCGCCGATGACCCGATATCATATATGGTTCCCGTGTATCGGAAAGGATAAGGATTAGTTGTTGGTGACGGAGCACTTGTGTATGTAAATGAACCGTGGTTAAACATTAAGGCATATTCGACAACTTCAGAAGTATTGGAAATGCCAATACCTGCAGCTTTCACAATAGCCGTTTGCGCTGCGTATGTAGCTCCGATATTACCGCTGTTATATAAATTTCCAAATTGATATGTGTCTTCTGTTTGTAAAATAGGAGCATATCCGGTTAGTTCACCAAAAACACCACCAACGTTTTGGCTAGATGGAAGTGCTTCAGTATTGATGACACTTCCAACGGTGATATTTCCTTTATTGGCTACATTGACTAAGCTATGTTTAACGGTCGAAGTGTTAATAATATAGCCGATGACACCGCCGATTTTGATGACAATTGCTGTTGATCCGCTGGCGAATATAAAGGCTGACGCCGTTCCAAATCCAGATATCGAAGCGTTGTTGACGACATCGCTTATTGACAATTTAGTTAAGCCTGTGCTTCCGACAATTCCGCCAATGTAATACTCTGGAACAATGCTATACGATGATACATAAGTGTGCGAGTTGGCATTGATTACTCCCGTAACTGCCACCTTATAAATAGTCCCCGAGGCCATTCCCGCGAACGCCCCTAAATATGTCTTACCGATGGCAGTGGTTCCTAGGTCAATCGAAACATCCATTAGTACTTCCGATATTGAACCAGCAGACAAACGACCGGCAATTATGCCGATATAGAAGGTATTGCTATAATAGCTTTCAGTGTCTGTAAGTGCAATCGTAGTATCAGTAATGTTTAGATCGTGAACCGTTCCTGAGAGAATACTAAAAAGACCGGTATAATAACCAGCTCCGCGAATAGTACCATTAGAAAACGACAAGTTAAATATATAATAATTGTCACTATTATCGATAGCCGATGGATTAGCCCCCGATAACGTTCCAAAGAAAGTGTCTTCTGGTGTTATATACGATCCTGGAGCTAAAACGCCCATATCAATATTTTGATTAATATAATAATCGGCATATCCGTATGAAATGCTATTATCTACGGTCGCAAAGCCAATTACCTCCGAAAAGAAAACCAAATCAACTGCCGATTGAATGAGATAAACATCGTTAGTATCATCCCAATCCAAACCATGAGATAAGGGATAACAGTCGCTTGGATAAAAATGCCAAAGATCGGTTGCTGTGTTTAAAGTGGAACTTGATGATTTAAGTAAAGCGGTTGTTTCACCGATGCCATATCCGTTAGGTAATGCCACAGCGAATTCTGAAGATCCAACCGTTACTGTCGGATACTCATATACGGTGGAATCATAAACAAGATTGCCAATAATTGCACCAGAGTTGTTTTGATATAAAACTGGTTGAGAAATAAACTTATTATAATATGAGCCATTGACAACCATTATTGACGAATAGTAAGCGTTTGTAAAAGTACCATCATTGGTGTGGATAATACCAGATGCGGTACAACCACCGGAAGTTGATCCGCCTTTATAGCGAATACCAGCTTCATAGACACTTTCCCGCGTATCGA
>Ga0265294_10008392_pt1 | contig 12076 bp, 6 predicted proteins | sample MunlanPumphouse3_FD_192504 | JGI IMG/M metagenome (GOLD analysis project Ga0265294, IMG submission 192504) | Groundwater microbial communities from a municipal landfill in Southern Ontario, Canada - Pumphouse #3 | ecosystem: Environmental > Aquatic > Deep subsurface > Groundwater | place... | reverse complement strand
GCATTTTCCACTCCGTTAATCCACACACGGACAATACCTACTGCCCCGCATGCAAAGTGCGTAATATGAGAAATCAGGGGCGGTAGGTTTTTTTATGGTCAATGCATTTTTCAACATATCTCCCCGCCCTGAATGCATAGCTCACTCCGCAAAAAAGCCAAACATCTTCCCAACACTACAGATAGCTCAAACTAAGACTAAAATATTTGCTAAGTTTTCTATTTTTTGGGAACTATTCAGCAAATACTCCTAGGCTTCCCCCCATTCTTAAACCACGGATCGGTAAAAATAAGGTGGAATCTGGTCCCTTATATTTCATTCTCAGAGGGTCTTGGGCGGTTTCTCATGGCCGCCATCGTGAAGCGGAGCCCGTCCCCGACAGGGGCAGCCCGGAGGGCTGAGGGCGGAGCGGAACGATGGCGGCGGCCGCATTCAAGTTTGGCCCATCGCTTCCCTGAATACCTCAGCAGGAGTTCGTTTGCATAAAGAAGAATGTTCTCGTTCTTCATTGTAGTAAGTAATATAACGATCAAGTCCTTTGTAGAGCAATATTCCGTCAGAATAATCATTGGGATAAATATTTTCATACTTTATTGTCCACCACAGACGTTCAATAAAAACATTGTCCAGAGCCCGTCCTCGACCATCCATGCTGATAGAAATTGCATTATCCTGCAAAACTGAAATAAATTCGTTACTCGTGAATTGAGCTCCTTGATCAGTGTTGAAAATCTCAGGCTTCCCTACCTTAAGTGCTTTATTCAACGCGGAAACACAAAATGAACATTCCATCGTATTGGAGAGCTCCCATGCCAGCACATACCTGCTCCGCCAGTCAATAACCGCTGCCAAGTACATAAATCCATGCTTCATGGGGATATAAGTAATGTCGGTGCTCCAGACCTGATTGACACGCTCTATCTTCATATTCCGAAGCAGATATGGATAGATCTGATTCTCAGGATGTGGTTTGCTTGTATGCGGACCGGGGGTAATGGCCTGTAACCCCATCCTCTGCATCAGAGATGCAACACGTTTGTAGTTCACAGGATGCCCTTGCTTTCTGAGCCAATCGGTCATCCTTGGAGAGCCATACTCAGGATGACGCATATACCGTTTATCTATCATGCGCATGAGTTGCAAATTCGCATCTGACTCTGGCACGGGTTCATAGTATATCAAAGATCTGGAAAGGCCTGCCAGCCTGCATTGCCGCCGGATTGAAAAATCTGGATTCGGCTTAATCCACTCGCGACGTTTAGCTACTGGCAGGCTTAGAGTTTTTTTTCAAGCCATTTGATATCCATTTTCAGGCGTCCTATCTCTTCATAAAGAGGCGCTGTGAGCTCTTCCTCGGTCTTCGCTACGTTCGTTTTTCCCCGTGCGAACAACTCCGATGCGTTGTCCAATAGGTCTTTTTTCCATTTGGAAATTTGGGTCGGATGAACCTGGTGATCAGTCGCTAGTTCACTAAGGGTCTTCACCCCGCGAACTGCTTCTAGTGCGACTTTGGCCTTAAACTTGTCCGTAAATTGCCGTTTCTTTTTGCTCATTTTCATGCGTCCTTTGCTAGCAGTTTAAGGACGCAGATTCCACCTTAAGGGGTGGTCCTAAAATCGGGGGGAACCGCATCCCGCGAGCGTACACCTTGCGACTTGAAGAGAGCAGCCCCTATCTACATTCAAATCTCTTCGCGGATTCATACTCGTAAATGTCTTACACCCTGATCATCGATTGACCCAAAAAATCATATCGTCTAGCTTCTGTCTCGTTTCATCCGATCTCACCTTTACAGAACATGATGATGCCAACTCCCTACCACGCAAAATATTTCGCATACGATCTGACAATCCAGAAGCCCATTGATGGTGTTGAAAGAATTTCTCGTTCATTGTTTGACGCCTGCGTTGACCTTAATCCCCACCAGATCGATGCGGCTCTTTTCGCTCTCCGCTCACCGCTTTCTCAAGGCGTTATCCTTGCGGATGAGGTGGGGCTGGGCAAGACAATTGAAGCAGGCCTTTTGTTATGCCAATTTTGGGCGGAACGGAAACGAAGAATGGTTGTTGTTTGCCCCGCGTCTCTCCGGAAACAATGGAGTCTTGAACTGGCCGAAAAGTTCAATCTTCCCAATACGGTCATGGATGCCAGGGGATATCGCCTTGAAAAAAAGCAAGGTAGTATAAACCCGTTTGAGCAGGACAAGATCATCATTCTTTCGTTCCACTATGCAGCCAGGATGAAAGAAGAACTTCGGCTATCCAAATGGGATCTCGTGATCATCGACGAAGCCCATAAACTTCGTAATGCCTATCGACCCAGCAACAAAATAGGCCAAGGATTGCGGTGGGCTTTTGAGGATTGCTTCAAGGTACTTATTACGGCAACACCCCTCCAAAATTCTCTGCTGGAACTCTACGGACTTTCAACGTTTATTGACGACTACATGTTCGGAGATATCAATTCATTCCGATCACAATTCATGAACAGCGGAGGCAACCTGGCGGATCTTCGGCAACGGCTCCGATCCATATGCAAACGCACGTTGCGTAAGGATGTTCTGGAATACATCCGCTATACGGAACGAAAACCCATTGCATTTCAATTCCGCTCTACCAATGAAGAGCAACATCTTTATGACGCTGTTTCCGCTTTCCTCCAGCGTGAAGACACATACTCTTTTCCTAGTCAACAAAGGCAGCTCATAACGCTCATTCTGCGCAAGTTATTGGCCTCCTCATCACAGGCATTGCTTGGAACACTGCAGACAATGCAAACGCGCCTTATCAACCTCAAGGCGGGCATCGAAGAAGCAAACAAACGCATTATTGAAGAGCTTAAGGATGAGGAAGACCTTGAAGCAGAACTCCTAGAAGACATGGAATTGTTTAATCCCGAGGTCGAGGAACATGATGAAAAGGAACTGAACCCGGAGAAACTCGAAGCTGAAATCGCAGAGTTAGATACATATATTCTCTGGGCTAAAAACATAAAGGTGGATACAAAATCTAAGACACTCCTTACGGCTCTTGAAACAGGTTTTGTCGAAATGCAAAAAATGGGAGCTCAAAAACGGGCACTTGTCTTTACTGAATCCCGAAGAACACAGGAGTACCTTAAACAATTTCTGGAAGCCAATGGATATGCAAACAAGGTCATCGCTTTCAACGGGACCAACACCTCACAGGACACACGGGCCATCTATGAATTATGGCTTGATAAAAATGTGGGCACCGGCAGAATAAGCGGTTCCCGAGCTATTGATGTCCGAACTGCGCTGGTCGAGCATTTTCGGGATAATGCTCAAATCATGATAGCCACGGAAGCCGCGGCCGAAGGGGTTAATCTCCAATTTTGTTCTTTGGTTATCAATTATGATCTTCCATGGAATCCCCAAAGAATTGAACAACGCATTGGACGATGCCACAGGTACGGACAAAAATACGATGTCGTGGTTATCAATTTTCTCAATGAGCGCAATGCTGCAGACAAAAGGGTCTATGAACTTCTGGAACACAAATTTAAGCTCTTCGATGGCGTATTCGGATCTTCCGATGCAGTGCTCGGTTCCGTTGAATCCGGTGTTAATTTTGAAAAACGCATACTTGGGATCTATCAGTCATGCCGCTCCCAGGAAGAAATCGAACGGGCTTTTGCCCTTTTGCAAAAGGAGTTGGAAGAACAGATCTGCGTAAGGATGGAAGAGACCAAGAAACTCCTCCTGAATTATTTTGACGAAGATGTTCACACCCGACTCAAAGTCCAGCTAGACGACGCCCACGTTCAGCTGGACCGTTTCAGTACCCAATTCTGGGCTCTCACCCGGTATATCCTAAGAAATCTTGCACAATTCAATGATCAGAATCTAAGCTTTATCCTTCACCCTTCCCCCATACAAAATGCAAAATCCGGCACGTACCATCTCATCTCCAAAAGCAAACAAAATGAAACCGGAGAATACCTCTACCGGCCGTCCCACCCCTTGGGAGAGCATGTCATTGAGCAGGGCAAACGGTGTAGTACGCCCGAAGCAGTTGTTCGTTTCGATATCAGTCATCACCCCACGCGCATTGCTATGGTCGAACAACTCAAGGGAACAAAGGGCTGGCTTACCCTCCAGCTTTTGACCATTGAGTCTTTTCGGCGTGAAGAGTATCTCCTTTTTTCTGGTTTTGATGAACATCGACATGCTCTTGCTCCTGAAATCTGCGAAAAACTCTTCCATTGTAATGCATCGGTCGAGAATAACGGCTATTGCCTGTCTGCTGAAGATAAAGACCGACTTACAGGAGACGCAACACAGCATGTGCGGGCGACAATCAGCCGATCAGCACAGGAGAACAACCGGTTTTTTCAAGAAGAGAGAGAACGTCTGGATCGCTGGGCTGAAGATATGGTTCTTGCATCGGAAAAAGAACTTGCCGACACCAAAGCCCAAATCAAAGCGTTAAACAGGCAATCCCGGCTCGCTACAACCATGGAAGAGCAAAAGGAACTCCAGAAACAGATCGGAGAATTGGAAAAAACCAAACGTAGGCAGCGGCGTAAAATCTTTGATGAGGAAGACGACATCGAGGCAAAACGCGATCAGCTTATTGAACGTCTGGAAAAGCGCATCAGCCGAAAAACCGAAGTGACGCCACTTTTTACCATACAATGGGAAGTTGTGTAGGAGATCAGGAATGACTGAAAAATACGAACGCCTCATCAAGCTCTTAAAGGAGCTTTTTCAAATAGATCGGCCGGACCTTGATTTCGGGATTTACCGGATCATGAACCAAAAGCGGGAGGAGATCACCTCTTTTCTGGACAAGGATCTGCTTCCCCAGGTGAAAAAGGCTTTTGCCGAATATGGGGCCGGTGGACGTGGTGATATTCAGACAGAACTGGATGCTGCGATTGCAAAGGCCCACGAGCTGGGGGCCGATCCCGAGACATTGCCCAAGGTCAAAAAATTGCGGGAAAAACTTGGTGCTGCGGTAGATGTCGATGAATTGGAAAACGAAATCTATTCACACTTATTCACGTTTTTTCGCCGTTACTACAAAGATGGCGATTTTTTATCTCTCAGGCGGTACAAAAAGGACGTGTACGCCATCCCTTACGAGGGAGAAGAGGTCAAACTGCATTGGGCGAATGCGGACCAGTATTATATCAAAAGCTCAGAAGATTTCAGGGATTATAGCTTTAAATTGGGTGATGTCCCGGCCACGGGTGAAGAGGATACGCGGAGGCGGGTTCATTTTAAACTTGTGGATGCTGATACAGAAATTGCCAACAACAAGGCGCAGGAAGGGAAGGAACGGCGGTTTGTGCTGTGCGAAAATTCTCCAATGGTAGAAATCGACGGTGAGCTTTGTATCCGTTTCGAATATAAGCCCACAGACGAAAAACAGGCTCAGAAAAAACTCAACGAGGATGCTGTCGCAAAAATCCTGAACGATCCTGAATTCGTGACATGGATACCTGATTTAGCCAGAGAGACAAACGGAAAAAGTGTCCTCGCAAAACATCTCACCACCTATACGACAAAGAATACCTCGGACTATTTCATCCATAAAGATCTGGGCGGATTCCTTCGCCGGGAACTGGATTTTTATATCAAAAATGAAATTATCTACTTAGATGATTTCACTCCGGAATCCATGAGCCTGGATGCCGAAACGTTGGCGATCTATGAGCGTGCAAGCAAAGAAATGCTCGCCAAAATCGCCGTACTCAGACGCATTGCCCACAAGATTATCTGTTTTCTTGAGCAGTTGGAAAATTTTCAGAAAAAACTTTGGCTGAAAAAAAAGTTCGTGGTCCAAACAGATTATTGCATTACCTTGGACCGCGTGCCCGAGGAATTGTATCCTGAAATTTGTGCCAATGAGGCGCAACGAAAGGAATGGGTTGAGCTATTTGCTATTGATGAGATTGAAAAGGGGTTGATGAAGGCGGGGTATTCGAATCCGTTGACAGAGATGTTCTTAAAACAGAATCCGTTTTTGGTCTTGGATACAAAATATTTTACGAAGAATTTTACGAGAAAATTACTTTCAGCGATTGACTGTATTGATAATCATTGTGATGGGCTGTTGATAAATTCTGAAAATTATCAGGGTCTCAGACTGATGTGTGAAAAATTTAAAAACAAAATCAATTGTACCTATATTGACCCACCTTATAACACCGGTGGCGATGGTTTTTTATATAAAGATACCTATAGGCATTCCAGCTGGGCTAGCATGCTTTCTGATAGGTTAATGGTTACATCGAAATTATTGAATGATTGCTCCGTATTTTTTTGTAGTATTGATGACACTGAACAGGAATATGCAAAACAGATTTTTTCTTCTATATTTAGTAAAGAAAATTTTATCGCAAACATTATTTGGCAAAAAAAATATGCTCCACAAAATGATTCAAAATGGATTAGTGAAAATCATGATTACATAATGGTATTCTCAAAAGATAAAAGCTCATGGTCTCCTCAAAAACTAATACGAACAGCAGAAAATAATAAAGGGTTTAAAAACCCAGATGAAGATATTAGAGGGCTATGGAAAGCAGATAATTACAAATGTAACAAAACAGCAGAAGAAAGACCAAATTTGTATTATCCAATAATTAATCCATATACAGAAAAAAAAATCTGGCCAAATAAAAATGCGGTATGGAGATATAGCCAAAAACAACACGAAAAAAATGTTAAGAATAATCAAGTTTGGTGGGGAATAGATGGAAAAAATTCAGTACCTGCATATAAAAGATTTCTTTCCAATGTGGGCGGAATTGTTCCTCAAACAATTTGGACATATAAAGAAGTAGGCCATAACCAAGATGCGATCAGACAATTACGTGATATCCTTCCTAAAACATCTTTTGCTTCTCCAAAACCAGCTCCTCTAATTTCTAAAATCATTCATATCGCAGGTGAAGGCCCGGTATTAGATTTTTTTGCAGGATCTGGAACAACCGCACAAGCCGTAATCGAACTAAACCGAAAAAGCGGTACTAGCCACAAATATATCCTTATAGAAATGGGAGAACACTTTTCAAGCGTCCTCAAGCCTCGCATCCAAAAAGTAATTTACTCCGACTCCTGGAAAAACGGCAAACCCATCTCCCGCACAGGTTCCAGCCACATGTTCAAATACATGTCCCTTGAATCTTACGAAGACGCCCTCAACAATCTCGAATTCAAGCGTACCGAATCCCAGGGCAAGCTCCTCATGCAGTCTCCGAACATCAAAGAAGAGTACATGCTCTCCTATATGATGGACCTGGAGACCGACGGCAGTGCATCCCTGCTCAACGTGGACCGTTTTGACGACCCATGGAATTATACCATGAAAATTGCCACGGGGAGCGCGGGGGAGACCAAGGTTCGCCCTGTGGATCTTATTGAAACCTTCAACTATCTCCTTGGCCTCACAATCATACATCGAGATTTTATCAGGGACATTGAGATTATTGAAGGAACCAATCCCGAGGGTGAAAAGGTTCTCGTTATCTGGCGGAACATCGCCAAAACCAACAATGAGCAACTGGACGACTTCTTCCGCAAACAAAACTACAGTTCCCGCGATACCGAATTCGATCTCATCTACGTCAACGGGGACAATAACCTTGAAAATTTGAAGCGGACTGACGAAACCTGGAAAGTCCGACTGATCGAAGAGAATTTCAAACGGCTTATGTTTGATGTGGAGGATGTGTAAATGAAGCCCTGTGAGCCACATACACTTCCATTAGATGGTCTAGATTTTACTTCCATGATACCATTGCTGGGACAAGCCAATCGTGCCCTTGCTAGGTATGATGGATTGCTGGCTGGGCTCATCAATCCTTCGGTTCTCCTCTCTCCTTTGACAACCAAGGAAGCTGAGCGCTCATCGCGCATTGAGGGTACCCAAGCCGACCTGGGCGACGTATACCAATACGAAGCCGGTGTAGAGATGAATGAAATGCTTGCCCAGGACTCTCAGGAGATTATCAACTACCGAAAGACCCTCATTGTGGCAGAGGATTACCTGCGTGAGCGCCCCCTGGGATTGACTCTGATCAAATCCATGCATGGGATTTTGCTGGACAGCGTGCGCGGTCAAAATAAACAGCCCGGGCAATTCCGGAAAGAGCAGAACTGGATAGGCCCCCGGGGATGTTCCATGGAAGAGGCCACCTATGTTCCTCCCTCTCCCTTACGGCTTCTGGATCATCTGGAGAACTGGGAATTCTATCTTCAGCACAAGGAAGTCGATCCCGTCATCCAGACGGCTATCATCCACGCACAGTTCGAAATCATCCATCCATTTCTTGACGGCAACGGTCGCCTGGGCCGTCTCATGGTTCCACTTTTTCTTTTCCAGAGCGGAGTTCTCGCCTACCCCATGTTTTATCTGAGTGAGTATCTCGAAGCCCATCGGGATGAATATTATGAGCGACTGAATGCGGTTACCGGCAAGGACGACTGGATCGGGTGGATTCGTTTTTTTCTTGAAGCTGTCGTTGAACAGGCAAAGGTCAACTCCGAAAAAGCACGTGGCATCAGCAATCTTTACGACGAGATGAAAGATCGCATCCATGACGCCACCCATTCGCAGTACGCCATTGCTCTTTTGGATTCCATATTTGACCGTCCGATTTTCAACTCCTCCTATTTGCAAAACAAAACCGGCGTTCAAAAAAACACCCTCATGACCCTGCTCAGGCAATTACGGAATGCCAATATCATCAAGACCTTAATCCCGGCCAGCGGCAGGCGCCCGGCAACAATGGTTTTCCCGGGCATCATCAATATTGTCGAAGGCAAAAAGGTTTTTTGACCCAAATTTCAGTTGACTCGATTTTGAGTGTGTCACCAACACACACAAATCAGTTTGTGAGTGTTGAAAAGCCGTTTCAACACTCACAAACTTTTTGTGTGTATTCTATCACCCACAAACGGAACCCGTTATGCCATTTTATAAACGCCTTGTACTCTTCAGATGGATGCTCAGCCTGTTTGGGGCCGAAGTATTTGAAAATATTTCAAATTATCTCAAAGATGATGATCTGGAGGGCTATGACGAGGATAATATTTCCCGGTTTGTCCAGGCATTGATTCTGCATCTTCCCATGGATTCGCCCCTTACCAAAGAAATGCTCCTGGAATACGACCAAAATATCGTCCGTCATTGGCAGGCTATTGCAGAACCTCGTTCCAAGGGTGGACGGCCTATCATTCCCAAGTATTTCCAATATCTTTCGCTTCTTTTTACGGAAATCTATCTGGACAAATTTTTTCAAAATAAAAACAGGCTTCTCGAGGAGCTCAACCATTTTCTGACGATCTTTAATGCGGATCTGCCTAAGACGGACCCGCTCGACGCATTCAAACAGCACGACCTGAATAAGCTGGCCTTCTGGAATGCGACCGGCTCCGGCAAAACACTGCTTATGCACGTCAACATTCTTCAATATCTTCATTATCTGAATAAAAACGGCAAAAAATGGGATCTCAATCGGATCATTCTGCTCACCCCTAGCGAAAGCCTGTCCGTCCAGCACCTGGAGGAGTTCAAAAAATCCAGAATGCAGGCGAATCTGTTCCGTAAGGATGCCTCCACCCCTAAATTCGGGATGATAGAAATTATCGACATCCATAAACTCAAAGACGAGAGCAAAGAGAAAACAGTTGCCGTGGATACATTTGAAGGCAACAACCTAGTCCTCGTGGACGAGGGGCACAAAGGATCAGGTGGCAAGGAATGGCTGGAAAAGCGAAATCAACTTTGCGAAGAAGGTTTTTCTTTTGAATATTCTGCCACCTTTGGACAGGCTCTCAAAGCCGCAAACAAGAAGGCGCTCACCGATCAGTACGCAAAGTGCATCCTTTTCGACTATTCATACCGTTATTTTTATAAGGACGGCTATGGCAAAAATTACAAGATATTAAATCTTGCCGACAATTCCGATGATGCCCGGATGCAGCTCTACCTCACGGGCTGCCTATTTTCTTTTTATCAGCAGGTTCGCCTTTACGAAGATGAATATACGGCCTTCCGCCCCTTCAATATCCATCGCCCCTTATTGGTGTTCGTAGGCAGTAAAGTAAATGCTGTCAGAACGGAGCAGAAACAAAAAGTTTCTGATGTCACGGCTGTTCTGCGGTTTTTAAGCATCTTCACAACAAACAGGGAACAAAGCGTGGAAGCCCTGGACAGGATTCTCAAGGGGCATGACGGACTCACGGATGCCGCCGGCAGAAGCATCTTTTCCACATCATTCGCCCCTCTGCATGGTACGGGGCTATCTGCCGAAAATTTTTTTGACGACATTCTCAAACGTGTTTTTCACGCACATGTTCCCGGTAAGGTTCATGTGGAACATCTCAAGGGGAGCGATGGTGAAATCGCATTGAAACTCGGCGAGGGAAACGAGCCCTTTGGGGTAATCAATGTGGGGGATGCCAAGCAGCTTTGGAAACTTTGCGATGATCTGGAAGAACTAGTCACGATGGAAAAAGATTTTTCCGAATCCCTGTTCCAGAAAATCAATGAAGAAGAGGGCGGGATCAATCTGCTCATCGGATCAAAGAAATTTACCGAAGGATGGAATAGTTGGCGCGTGAGCACCATGGGACTTATGAATATCGGACGCAGCGAGGGTTCTGAAATTGTTCAGCTTTTTGGTAGAGGGGTCCGGCTCAAAGGGTACAATTTTTGTTTGAAAAGGAGTTCGGAAGTCCTCGGTGTGAAAAAACCTAATTTTATATCCCTCTGTGAAACGCTTAATATCTTTGGTGTGCGTGCTGACTATATGCAGCAGTTCAAAGACTATCTTGAAGAAGAAGGATTACCTTTGGATGTTGAGGAAATTGTGCTTCCCGTGATTGAAAACCTAGGAAAGGTAAAGCTCAAAATCCCAAGCGTTCCTGACAATATCAATTTCAAACAGCAAAAAAAAGTCGGCCTGGATATGGTTCCTGAGCATTTTTCCAAGCGGCCAATAACCCTGGACTGGTATCCGAAAATCCAGACGATCGTATCAGGTGAACAAAAAGGAAAAACCGCCGGTGACCAAAAACATGAAGTTTGCAAATTGGAAGAAAGACATCTGGCTTTTATCCGTTGGGATGAGGTGTTTTTTGAACTTGTACGGTACAAAAATGAACGTACATGGCACAACATGAGCCTTTCCAAATCGGTCCTTCCGAACCTCCTCCTTCAGGGGAGATGGTACAAAATTCTGATTCCTGAAGAAGACATCGAGCCGACGTGTTTCGCAAATATCCGGCGGTGTCAGGAAATCGCCACTGCCCTGCTCAAAAAATATTGTAACCGTTTCTATGCCTACAAAAAAAACGAATTCGAGAAGCCATTCATGAAGTACGGCGAAATCGGTCCGAACAATCCCAATTTCTTCGATAAGTACAGGATAGCCATCGACAGATCATTGGAAACGACCATCAAAGATATCGAGACGATCAATAAAGCCATTGAGGAGGGACGGCTGGAAGATATGGAGTTTCCAAAGATACATTCCATCAACTTTCTCCAGCACTTGTATCACCCCCTCCTGCATATTAAGGGAGACTCCGACGGGATCAAGGTATCGCCGGCGGCCCTCAATGAAGGCGAAAAAGATTTTGTGACTGACCTGCGTACCTTTTACGAGCACAATGGAGAATGGTTCCAAAAAAGGGAACTCTATTTGCTCCGTAATCTCAGCAAGGGCAAAGGAATCGGTTTTTTCGAAGCTGAAAATTTTTATCCCGATTTCATCCTCTGGCTTGTTCAGGGTGAGGAGCAACACATCGCCTTTGTCGATCCCAAAGGGATTCTCCGTCTCCAAGGATTAAACGATCCCAAAATCATGTTCCACCAGAAGATCAAAGAACTTCAAGAACGCCTTGGGAATGAGCATGTGACCATGACATCGTTCATTGTCTCCAACAGTCCTCTGGAGGCCATAAAATGGTGGTCTGGAGGTGATGCACTAGAGTTCAATAAACGCAATGTGCTTTTTCAAAAAGAGGACAAAGACGTGTACGTAAAGATGCTTCTGGAACGGATGGTGGAATAAAAAGGCAGAAAGGCAAAGGGCAGAA
>Ga0265294_10008390_pt1 | contig 12079 bp, 8 predicted proteins | sample MunlanPumphouse3_FD_192504 | JGI IMG/M metagenome (GOLD analysis project Ga0265294, IMG submission 192504) | Groundwater microbial communities from a municipal landfill in Southern Ontario, Canada - Pumphouse #3 | ecosystem: Environmental > Aquatic > Deep subsurface > Groundwater | place... | reverse complement strand
TTTTTTTGTTGATCTAATTAAATCAGTCATGTTAGTTGTGGTTTTAGGTGGTGGACTTATCGCATTACTAAATGTTCTCTATCTTTCTTTTATTGATAATATATTACTATTTATCTTAGGTGCATTAGTTTTCATCTTAATCATTCAGATTCTTAGTTTTTTACTTAATGGTTTCTTTGTTAGAATATTTAATAAGTTAACACCCATAGAAGAAGGTTCATTAAAAGATAAAATTGATACATTAGCATCAAAGTTAGGTTTCAAGATTGCAAGAATATTCGTGATGGATGCATCAAGACGATCAACAAAACTAAATGCATTTTTTACAGGAATCGGAAAGACCAAACAAGTTGTTTTGTTTGATACTTTGATTGAAAAAATGACTGAAGATGAAGTGGTATCTGTCTTGGCCCATGAACTTGGACACGCCACACATAAAGATGCACCCAAAATGTTACTTAGAAATATGATGATGTTTGTCATTTATGCGGTTGCACTTGGGCTCACACTAACTATTCCATCATTTTCCACAAGTTTTGGTTTGTCTGGTTTGCACTTTGGTTTTACGTTAATTTTAATGACGATTATATTAGGTCCAATTGATATCATTTATGGTATTATCTCGAATTATTACATGCGTAAAGCTGAATATAAAGCTGATGCATTTGCGAAAACTCACACATCTAAAGAAACTATGATGAGTGCATTAAAAACGTTAGTGAAAGAGGATTTCACCAATCTTACACCACATCCACTCTATGTCTTTATTCATTATTCTCATCCTCCGATGAGTGAAAGGTTAAAAGCACTTGAATATTAATAAAGAAAACGAACATACAATTTGCATGTTCGTTATTTTTTTATTCAGTTCTAAGCGCAACCACAGGATCTTTTCTAGCAGCAATTCCACTGGGAATAAGACCGGCAATCAATGTTAATATGGTGGATAATATAACTAATGAAACGGCATTTGTCAATAATAGATTTGAGAAATCAGGAACATCAATTAAATTTTCGATAATGAGATTAATCGGGAAATTTAGAAGTTGTGCAATTACAACCCCAAAGATTCCAGAAGCTAAACCAATTAATAGTGTTTCGGCATTAAAGATGCGTGAAATATCTTTTTTACGTGCACCCAAACTACGCATAATCCCAATTTCTTTTGTTCTTTCAACGACTGAAACATAAGTGATAATTCCAATCATCACAGAAGAGACAACTAAAGATATTCCAGCAAAGGCAGTAAGAATGATTGTAATGGTATTGATTAGAGATGATATCGTCGATGAGATTTGTTCTGCTAAATCTGTGTAGATAATAGCATCCTCTTCAGATTTTCCCACATTATATAAATCAAGATACTCTTTAATCAGATCTTTTTCTTCAAATGATTTTGGATAAATTTGAACACCAGTAGGTGAATCATCTCCACCAATCGTTCTCATCACTTGTTGATAAGTTATTTGCTCGTTAAATGGCATGCCAGATAACACATTGATTTCTGGGTTTAAAATTTGAGCATTCACAACATCTGATGATTTTGCAAGTCTTAAAAGTTCATCAGTAAGCATCGTCGTGTAGCCAATTCCTACATTTAGAAGTTCACTGGACGCATCTTCTTTAACACGCAAAATACCAGTAATCGTGATCGTAATCGAATCATTTGATACATACATCGCTTCATAATCAGATGAAGGCACATAAGTAGAACCTAGTGATTGATAAAAATCATTATTTTGAACAACTTTGAATGATTTGCCAATAAAGTCATTAAAATCATAAGTTTCATCTAATGAAATACCGAGTGCATTCAATAAATCAAGATCTAATCGATTTTGACTATCGACCACAAGGACAAGCTCTTTGAAACTAGTTGGATAAAATCCACTAAGGATGTCATATTGAGAAAGAATGAATTCTTCATTATCAGGTAATTCTCTAAAATAACGTGTAGCACCAAAGAATCCATTTGCTGATTGCGTTGTGATTTTGAAATAGTTTTCAGCATTGGTTTGATCAACAATATTTAAGGCAACTGATCTTGAATAACTGATTGAATTATAATAAGTAGGATCCATACCTTCTAAATAGGTCATAAAATCATCATCGATGGAGTTGATGTGAACTGATCTAGAAGCATCTGAGTCATAAGCATATAAAATGCTTCCTTCTGGAAATTCATTTTCAATTGGATCACCAAAAGGTGTTCCTGGAGGTGGTCCAAATGAATCCGTTTCAACGACAGAATTGATGGTAATTGGGAATCCAGCTAATGAATCACTTTGTAAGTTATTCGTATAAGCAGTCATACCACTGGAGATGGATAAAACGAGAGCAATCCCAATAATCCCAATACTTCCTGCGAAAGAAGTAAGCAGTGTTCTACCTTTTTTAGTTAAAAGGTTTTTAAAACTGGTTTTTATCGCAGTTAGATAAGACATGGATGTTTTTTTATTAATTAATTTTTCATTTAAATTTTCATCTTGTGGAATTAAAGGTCTTGAATCTTCAACAACACGACCATCTACCAAACGGACGATACGATCACTATATCGTTCAGCAATGGTGCTATTGTGAGTCACCATGATCACTAATCTATCTTTAGATATTTTTTGAATGAGTTCCATAATTTGTGTTGATGTTTTACTATCAAGAGCTCCAGTAGGTTCATCAGCCAAAAGAATTTTAGGATTATTGACTAATGCTCTTGCGATGGCAACTCTTTGCATCTGTCCACCAGATAATTGATTTGGTTTCTTGTAGATGTGATCTTTTAAACCAACCTCAACTAATACTTCAGTGGCGCGATCTTTTCTTTCTTTAGGCGAAACACCTGATAATCTTAAAGCCATTTCTACATTATCTAAAACCGATAAATGGCTAATAAGGTTATAACTTTGAAATACAAACCCAATGGTTGCGTTACGATAAGCATCCCAGTCTTGATCCTTAAAATCTTTGGTAGACTTTCCATCGATCAAAAGATCTCCACTTGAATAGCGATCAAGTCCACCAATGAGGTTCAACATGGTTGTTTTACCTGATCCAGACTCTCCTAAGATTGACACAAATTCATTATTTTTGAACTTTAAGTTTATTCCGTTAAGGGCAGGAAAGGGATTTCCAGCAACCACATAACTCTTTTTAATATCTACTAATTTCAACATACAAAATCACTCCTTTTATAAGCAATCTAATTATAACATTTAGACTTTTCGCATACTTAAATACCGCTTATATTTTAATATTTCACATGATTAACCATAAATCATTAAAAATAGATAAAAAAACAACCAGGGGTTGTCTTTTTTAGCGAATTAATTATATTTACTTAAAACATTTAAAACATACGATTCATCAATAGGTACTTTTACAATGTTGGATTCATAATCTTTCAATCTTATCAAAAGTAATTGATCAATCGTTTTCCCATAAGACTGCATCAAACCAATTCGATATAAGTTAAGTTGTAGCGTAACATAAGAAAGATGAATTTGACTGGTTCTTTTAAAATCAATAAGTGCACTTTGATTACCTATGGTTGCAAGCAAATCAAATCGACCAGCACAGATGATTTTTTCTTGATACTTGATAATGACCATTGTTTCAGTTAATTCCTTCTTAAAGCCAATCTTAGCTTTTATACTTAAATAATTATTAAACTCTGGGCTGTAACTTAAATCACCAGTAAGTTCATAATTTTCGATTTGTTTATGTAGATTCGTACCCTTAGAGGCAGCTCTTTTTAATATATTTTCATCAATCCCTTGATACATTAAAGGATGTTCCAATTTACATATTTCTGAAACACTTTTTACCTTTATACCATCAACATAATATTGATGATCTATAGGTTCAAATTCTACCAAATGACCATTAATATATTCTTTTATGGTTGGATTTATCATAATGTTTTCATCAAATATTTAGCCATTTTTGCTGCTGCTAATGCAGGATCAACAATAGGTTTAATTATATTGATATAAGGATCTATTTCCGTTATTTTTTTATGCAATTGATTTACAAAATAACCACCTGAATTACCTAAACTTCCAACGATAACTAATGTCTTTTCTTTAAGTCGTAAATTATTGAATACTGCTCGAACAGAAAGTGCAAGTTCATCTGTTGCAAGATTAACCATCTCTTTTGCATAAACATTACCAAGATTAGCATGTTTAGTGACAAGTGGTGACAAATTAGCAATCCATGTACGATTCAAATAGTATTTATCCATAATATCAACGAAGTCGTTTGCTTTTTTTAATCCAATTTGATCTGCGATATCTTTAGAAAATTCATCTTGTGATTTTCTACCATCATATGCTTTGATGACATGTCTTAACGCACGCATACCAAGGTCATATCCAGAACCTAAGTCACCTTCTTTATAGCCCCAACCACCTGCTTTATGGGTGTTTTCAAAGGTGTCTTTACCATAAGCAACCATTCCAGTACCACAAATCAAAGTCATACCTTCGTCAAAACAAAGCCCTGAATACAAAGCATTTTCCATATCATTACGTGCACGTATATAGGTTGAATCATCTACGCCATTTAAATTTTTAAGTAGTGATTCGACAAGATGATAGTCATCTTCATCAACAATACCACCAAGACCGCAGAAGATACTATCAAAAGTAACATTTTGATATTTAATATAAAAAAGATTTAATGCGGTTTTAAAACTATTTAATGTTTCTTCACTTGTAACAGTATCAATACTTGAAGGACCAGAAGATCCCTCATAAATGATTTGATCTTGGTCATCAATAACAACAACTTTAGTTTTTGTTCCACCACCATCAATACCTAAAAAATACGACATATATGATTACCTCTTTAATAAGTCTAGTTTACCATAACAATAACGTAAAATTTTCGTTAAGTCAACCAAAGATGGTAATTAATGTATTGTAAATGTATTAAACAAGTGATACAATTGAGTAAAATAATACTGGAGGTGGAACTTTGAAAATCGATTTAACTGATAAACAACCATTTTATATGCAAGTCAGACAAACTTTAAAAACTAAAATCGAAAACAACGAGTGGAAAGAAGGAGATCTCATTCCGAGTGAGAAGGAACTTTCTGAAAGCTTTGGTGTCAGTCGAGTGACGATTAGAAAAGCCATCTCACAATTAGTTTCTGAAAAATATTTAACTAGACGTGCTGGATATGGAACGACAGTCCTAAGAAATACGTCGTCGTTATCAAGTTTTACATTGATTCAAAGTTTCACGAATGAAATGAATGAAATGGGATTAGCCGCATCAACGCTAGATGCACATTTGAAACTTATTCAAGCGGATAATAAGCTTGCGGATATTTTTAAAATCAAAGAAGGAGATCCATTATATAACCTTCAACGTGTGAGAGGGCCAAAACAACCGATATTATATTCAGACACTTATTTGCTACCAATTATTGAAATACCAAACACTGATGAATTCTTGTTTGGATCACTCTATGAGTATTTAGCTTCACAAAATATATACTTTAATATGTTTGAAGAGTTCGTAAGTGCTCAAATGGCACCAAAGATGATACGAAATAAACTCCAGATTTATGATGATAACCCTCAGCTTATTCGTAAACGTTTCTCTTACGATCAATCCAATAAGCTTATTGAATACACGATTACTTATTATAATGCTAATAATTATGAGTATCGCACACGAATTTTTTACCGCAGAAAATAACTGCGGTTTTTTATTTATTTATTTATAGATAATGTATTGAAAATGAACAAATGTATTGTAAATGTATTATTTTTGATGTATACTCTAACTATAAAAAATAAGAAAACGCTTGCAAAGGAGATTTACCTCATGAAACGACTTAAACACATCATCATTTTGTTAAGTGTCTTTATACTTGTTTCTTGTCAGCCTAAAGAAGTGCCGGAAGAAATCATTATTCCAAATTGTGATCAAGCTTTTAATATGTCACTCGGACAAAGAATTCCCTTTTTGAGTATGTCGATTCCTTATTCGGATGTTTTGGGAAATCAAGATAATTTCATTAATTATTGTAAGCCAATTGACATCAATCCATTGTATTTTATCAGTTCTAGCATTAGAACTCACCAAGTTATTTTAACTTTTGATGCCATATATCCAATCGATATTTTGACAATCAGACAAACTCTTGATACCGCGTTGATTGAAAATGTTTCAATTGAAGTGTCTTACAATGGACTAAATTATACAAGACTATTTAATCAATACGAACTTACTACAGACAAATCTGATATCGATTTTGGAGGCTCTATGGCTAAATCAATTAAACTTATCTTTGCTTCAGATGACCAAAAGAAGGGTATTTTAGATATTCGTGCAACGCTTGCTGATGGCATTATCATTCAAGAAGATCAAGCATGGACTAATACTTTCTTAAGATATAACGGATGGACTGGTGCTGATGGCATTTTCACATTTAATTTGACAGATGGTAATGAATCGATTGGTGCAGCCAAGGATACAGTAGGATTTATTTTTTCAGATACGTTTATTGGTGAGGTTTATGAAAACAATAAACTAAGAAAATCATCGGTGATGATTAATAATTCATTAGGATACATGGACACAAACGCACCCTTTGATCAAGCTTTTTCATTTGATTGGCGAGTTACCAATGATAAACCCGATAATCCTTTTAATCCAGATACATTTATTGGAAAACAAGCACGTAACTTAATGGATGGTGATGGTTTATTAGTTTCTCAATCAAAAGATACAACCTTGACCAGTTCTAGTGAAGGTATAAGTTATTTAACGAATCAAATTCCAGAATCAGTTGTGATTGATTTACAAGATGTGCAATCAATAAAAGACTTATATATATGGAATTATAATGCAGTACCTAGCTATGGAACAAAAACATTCAACCTTTATATAAGCGATGACAATGAAGTTTATACGTTAATCGATCAATACTCAATCGATCAGGCAACAGGCTCAAATACAGAACCTTATACATTGCATCTTGAATTAGAATCAATAAACGCAAGATACATAAAACTAGAACTAACCGAATCCTATGACACAACCTATGTAGGATTAGGAAAAATCATGATATTTAACGGTGAAGGACAATTTCTATTTGGTCAAGCATCTTCAAATTCGAATGTCACAGAACTTCATCCAAATGAAACATCATCGAGATTATGGCTTCAAGACGGCATAGTGATTGGCAATCATCTCTACATCTTCCCTATTTTGGTTAAGGATGAAGCAGATTTGTTTAAAGTGCATAATGTAGGTTTAATTAAAGCTGAGATTAAATCAGAAAGAATTGATTATGAAAATGCAACCTATTCAAATACGCCACTTCAATATCAAACAAATGACGGTGGAATTGTCTATTTTGGAGCGGGACTTTTAAATAACACAGCAAATGATGGTTACGTCTATATCTACGGGTACAAAGATATTAAGGGCCTACCTATCGAAAGAAATCTTGTCGTGGGTAGATTTAGATCTGAAGATATAGAAGATTTTAATAAGTGGACATTCTTTGATGGAGAAAACTTCACACATGATATGAACGATGTAGCTCCTTTAAAAGACAAAGTGTCTACAGAATTATCAGTGACATACATCAGTGAAGGCATGTTTAGTGGTAAGTACATGCTTGTTGTCATGGAAAACACGAATTCAGGTATCATTAGTTTTGCATTATCAGATACACCATATGGACCATTTGGAGATTACCAAAAAATATATGAAACTTCTGAACATACTTACTTAAGAAGTGCTTTCTCCTATAATGCTAAAATGCATCCAGCTTTATCAAAACCGGGAGAATACGTAATCTCATATAACGTTAATACGTCACAAGTTGGAGCATTAAGTGATGCAAGAATTTACTATCCACGCTTCATTAGAATGATCGAAGTCAAAAAATAAAAAGGAGTTAATCTATGAAAAAAGGTGACTTAATTAAAGTAGTTGAGTTAAAAAAGGGCATAAATACGATCACACTTGATCGAATTTATCCACTTGAACCATTTAAATCAAAAAATCATAATATCATCACCTATATGATTGATGATGAAGTGATGAAAGATGGCGTCATTTATGCAAATAAACTCATGATTGATGCTAAAAATCCAGAAAGTTTAGAACTTAAATTGGGAGCTGGATATTTAGTGGAGAAAGATGATGAGTTAACCAATCAGTTTATCTCTTATCATGCATGGTCTGGTGGAGATGGGATTTACTCATTTAATATGACGAATGGGAAAGATGGATTTGATCAAAAAGAAGAATTGAAAACATTATTTTTCTTCGGCGACACTTTTGTTGGAACATCAGATGAAAAAACTCATCAGAGATATCAACCACATCTGATGCCAAATAACAGTTTTGGAATCCATGAACATGGTAAAACGAAGTTTTTAGTCAATTGGCAAGAAGATGGATCAGTCTCAGGGTTTTATAAAGTAGATCCAAGATTTGATTTATCTGGAACTGTACCTTCTAATATTACGTATTATGACCGTAAAGAAAAGAATGTCGGATTTGTTTCAGGAATTAATCCTAAATCGTTAGAAATCGTATTTGACCTTCACACAGAACGCTTTATCAGCCATATAGATGTCTATAACTACTTTAGTGAAGAATCTGATTTACTATCAAAAAGAGGGATAAAGAATGTTTCAATTTATGGTTCACTAGATGGAAAAAAATATGATCATATTAAAGATACAAAACTTGGTATGGCAAAATCAAAAGATGACAAAGAAAAAATTAGTATAGATCAAAGTTACCGGTACTTTAAATGGGTGATTCCTACAGAAAAGGGTATTGGTAATCATAATGATAATTATTTTAAAGAAGGTATGTATGGACTTAACCTAGTAAAGTTCTATAATGGAACTCAACAATTTAGAGATTTGTATACCACATCAAATTCTGTTTTATTGAAAGACTATGAACATTCGTGGATATGGCTTCAAGATGGAGCAATTGTCGGTGATTATTTATATACACTCCCTATGGTCATTAATAGTGATTTAAATCAACCAGAAGGATTACAATTCTGTGTTAAAAATGTTTCATTATACAAGAGTAAGATTGTTGATGGCATGCCTGATTACAAAAATGCAACGATGAAGTTAGCACCTCTACTTGTAGACTCTAAGGATTCACAATGGCTATTTGGTGCAGCAATGACAGCTAATACAGTTCAAGCTGGTGCAAAAGATCCTGATGGATTCATTTATGTTTATGGATATAAAACAACAATGGGACTGCGTGAATTAGTCGTTGCAAGAGTGAAAGAAGATCGTTTCGAATTCTTTGATGATTGGCGTTTTTATAATGGCAAAGATTGGGTTACAAATATTTTTGAATCTAAAGGTTTGTTAGAACACATCTCATGTGAAATGAGTGTCTCACAACTTTTAGATGGTCAAAACAAGGGTAAATATATTGCAATATTCACATATGATACGAACACTCCTTATATTGCTTATTCACTAGGTGATTCACTTGTTGGGCCATTTAGTGATCCTCAAAAAGTTTATCATACACCAGAACAAGATATCTTCAAGAGTACAACTTACACTTATAACGCAAAAGCTCATCCACACTTATCAAAATCGACTAACATCTTAGTATCATACAATACAAACACATATAATTTTGAACATAACATGTCCAATAATCTAATTTATCGACCACGGTTTATCAGACTTATCGATACCACAAAGTAAAGGGGTGAAGTGATGACAGAACCGATTAAAAAACCGCTTTTGAATAAAAAGCAAAAAGATTTAATCAAAAAAATCCTGTTGCATATCGTTTTAATCTTCTTTAGTTTTGGATTTATATTTCCATTTTTGTGGATGTTATTCACGGCACTTAAAACACCACAAGAATTATTGCAAGGAACTGAAGCATTCTTTCCTAAGACACCACAGTGGGGAAACTTTTTAAAAGCCATTCAATCAATTCCATTTTTCCTTTATTTGAAAAACAGTTTGATCGTGGTTGTAGCAGTTATGGCAGGAACATTGATCTCTGCAACTACTGCAGCTTATGCATTTGCTAAGCTCAATTGGAGAGGTAGAGATAAGTGGTTTGTGGTAATGCTTGCATCCATGATGATTCCAATCCAAGTCATTTTGATTCCGACATACATTATGTATGCTCAAATTGGGTGGTTAGGAACAAGACTACCACTTATTGTACCTGCATTCTTTGGTGGTGGTTCTGCATTCTATATTTTCCTACTTAGACAGTTTTTCAAAGGAATTCCTAAGGAGTTATCTGAATCTGCGATTATTGATGGGGCAAATCATTTTCAAATCTTTATTAAGATTATGTTGCCACTTTGTAAACCAGCGATTATTACTGTAGCACTCTTTACATTCATGGGAACTTGGAATGATTATTTTGGACCTTTAATTTTCTTAAGTAATCCAGAGCATTGGACGCTAGCTTTAGGACTTAGAGCATTCCAACAACAGTTTGGTGGACGCTTTGATTTAATGATGGCAGCTGCTATTCTCATTATGTTACCAACTTTAGTATTATTCTTTTTCACGCAAAAGAGTTTTATTGAAGGTATTACATTTACAGGTATAAAAGGATAAGGAGGATTATAAATGAAAAAATTATTATTAGGATTTATGTTAATGATTAGTTTAGTCACACTTGCTGCATGTGATGGCGGCGGTGAAGCGGGCGATAAAATCGAAATTGAATTTTGGCATATGTCACCCGTAGGATCTTCATCTTTTTCAGGAATGAAGAGTATTATCAGTGGTTTTAACGATAGCCAAGATAAATATTTTGTTAAAGGTACTGGGTTCTCGTTTTGGGATTATTGGGATAAAATCAATGTTGCAATTTCATCAAGAACTGCACCAGATTTAGGATTATCAACAATTGATGACGTTGAAGCTCGTGCAAAATCCGGAGCACTTTACAATATCTCAGATCTTATGGCAGCAGATCAAAGTGATAACAAAATGGATCTAAATGAATTTAGACAAAGTCAACTTGATTTTGCAACATACCAAGGAGATTTATATGCGATGCCATTTTCAGCAACAACAAGAGTTTTATATTATAACTTAGATATGTTTGCAGAAAAAGGCTTAACAGAAGCAGACGTTCCAACCACTTGGGATGAACTTCATACTGTAGCAAAATTATTTGATGAAGAAGATAGCAATGGTAGACTCACTCGCCTAGGATTTGATCCAACTTACGGAAATGCGACTTATCATGGTTGGTTATGGCAAAAAGGTTTAGATTTCTTTGATGAAAATCAAATGCCTACCCTAAACACTCCAGGGCATGTTGAAGTCTTAGAATGGATCATGAATTTTAATAATGATATCGAAAGATCGGAACTTACAGCATTTGGTGAAGGAAATCAAACACTTGGTATCAACCCATTTGCTTCAGAAAGAGTTGCGATGATTGTTGAAGTTGATGGATTATACCAAATCATCAAAGATGCTGGAGCAACTTTTAATTATGGTGTTGCACCTATTCCAATTCCTGAAGGTGGAACAAGAGTTAACTGGGGTTCTGGGTTCTCGATTGAAATGTATGATAATGGCAAAAATGAAACAGATAAACGTGAGGGAACTTATGAATTCTTGAAATATTTATTATCAAAAGATATTCAAAAAGAATTAGCAGAAGTTAACGGCTGGATCATGAGTCATATAAGCGCTATGGAAGAATTTGTTCAAGGCAATGAAATTTTAGAAAAATTACTTGCTGAAGTTGATTATGCAACAGACAAACAATACATTCCTTATGCACCATCATGGCATGGTAATGATTGGCAACCTTATTATAACCAAGCGTTAGCTGGAACTTTAACTGCAGCAGAAGCGCTAGAAGCTGCACGTAATAACTATATACAGAAGAAGCAAAACTACGACGCAGTAAACTAAGAAGGAGGTGTCCTAATGGCAAAACAAACCTCAATTAAAAAACTAAAAAAACAAGAGAACCTTGCGGGGTATTTATTCGCATCTCCGTGGCTTATTGGTTTAATCGTTTTAGGGATGTTTCCAATTTTAGCATCACTCTATATTAGTTTTAC
>Ga0265294_10008386_pt1 | contig 12086 bp, 11 predicted proteins | sample MunlanPumphouse3_FD_192504 | JGI IMG/M metagenome (GOLD analysis project Ga0265294, IMG submission 192504) | Groundwater microbial communities from a municipal landfill in Southern Ontario, Canada - Pumphouse #3 | ecosystem: Environmental > Aquatic > Deep subsurface > Groundwater | place... | reverse complement strand
GGTTATGGTCTGACCGAAAGTACTGCTACCGTCTCTGCTTTTGATGAGAAAAATTATCATGTCGGTACAGTGGGAAGCATCATCGACGGACTGCAGGTGAGGATCAGCCCGGAAGGGGAAATTCTGCTGAAGGGCAAGACCATCACGCCCGGGTATTATAAGAAGCCTGAAGCCACAGCTGCGGCTTTTACTGAAGATGGATTTTTACGTACCGGGGATGCAGGAACCATTGATACATTCGGCCATTTGGTCATTACCGACCGGATCAAGGATTTATATAAAACCTCCAATGGAAAATATATTGCACCGCAGCTCATTGAAACGGCTTTGAGTGAAGACGCATATATAGATATGGTGGCTGTCATCGGTGATGAACATAAGTATGTAACAGCCTTGATTGTTCCTGCTTTGTCTGAAATTCCTGCACTTGGTAAATCTTTGGGCATTGAATCCACAGACTTGCAAAAAATTCTTGAGGATGAGCGCATGTATGCTTTCTTTGAAAAACGCATACGAAACAGGCAAAAAAACATGGCAGGATTCGAACAGATCAGAAGGTTTTCCCTGCTACCCGCTCCCTTTACGATGGAGCGCGGTGAGCTGACCAATACGCTGAAGCTGAGACGTAAGACCATTGCCGAACACTATGCGGACATCATCAATGCTATGTACTGATTTTTTGTGTACCTTTGCGCGACAAAAAATTATACTCATTTATGATTACGACCGAACAGATTAAAGAAGTTCAGGAACGCGAGCACGCGTTGAGGAGGTATCTTTGACATCGATTCCAAGATTATTCAATTAGAAGAAGAAGAAATTCGCACGCAAGTCCCGGGATTCTGGGATGACAATAAGGCCGCAGAGGCTCAGATGCGTAAAGTCAAAGGCATAAAAAGCTGGATTGAATCTTACAATGAAGTGGTTCAGGCCAATGAAGAGCTTAATCTTGCTTTTGATTTCTATAAGGAAGAAGTGGCCACCGAAGAAGAGGTCGATGCGGCATATGCCCATTGTATCGGGCTACTTGAAGCCCTTGAGTTGAAAAACATGCTTCGTAAGGAAGAGGACAAGCTTGGTGCTGTCCTGAAAATCAATTCCGGTGCCGGTGGTACTGAAAGCCAGGACTGGGCTTCCATGATTTTCCGCATGTATCAGCGATGGGCTGACGCTCATGGCTACAAGACTGAAATTACCAACTGGCAGGATGGCGATGAGGCTGGCATCAAGACTGTTACCATGACCATCGAGGGTGATTATGCCTATGGCTATCTGAAAGGTGAAAACGGGGTGCATCGTTTGGTACGTGTCTCTCCATTTAATGCCCAGGGGAAACGGATGACATCCTTCTCCTCTGTTTTTATCGTGCCATTGGTGGATGATACCATTGAAATTGAAATTAAGGATTCGGATATTACCTGGGATACTTTCCGCTCATCCGGAGCCGGTGGCCAGAATGTGAACAAGGTGGAAACCGGTGTCCGCCTGCATCATGCTCCATCAGGCATTGTCATTGAAAATACCGAAAGCCGTTCACAACTCGGAAATAAGGAGAATGCGCTTCGTTTGTTGAAATCTCAACTCTACGAAATTGAACTCGAGAAACGCCGTGCCGAGCAACAAGTGGTTGAGGCCGGCAAAAAGAAGATAGAGTGGGGTTCTCAGATACGCAGTTATGTCTTTGATGACCGTCGCGTAAAAGACCACCGGACCAACTTCCAGACTTCCAATGTGCAGGCAGTCATGGACGGTGATCTGGATGGTTTCATCAAGGCTTATCTGATGGAATATGGAGGCGAAAGCTAAAATTTACAAAGCACTTTCCTTAACCAGATATTCTGCAATCTGAACAGCATTCAAAGCGGCACCTTTCCTGATTTGGTCGCTGACGGTCCAGAAAGTCAAGCCATTCGGGTTGGAGAGATCTTTACGGACACGGCCCACATAAACAGGATTCTTACCGGCGATGAACAAAGGCATCGGGTATTCTTTAGCTGCATCATTTTGTTGCAGGACGATTCCTTCTGCTTCTGCAAAAGCTTTTTTGGCTTCTTCAATGGATACCGGCCGTTCGGTTTCTACCCACGTTGTTTCTGAGTGGGCACGCAATACAGGTACACGTACGCAGGTTGCACTGACCTCAACATCTGAGTGCATGATTTTGCGTGTTTCGTTGTACATCTTCATTTCTTCCTTGGTGTAGCCGTTTTCGAGGAAAACATCAATATGAGGAATGACATTATATGCCAACTGATATGCAAATTTGGAAACGGTGGGTTTTTCGCCATGCTGCAATTGTGCATATTGTTCCACCAGTTCGTCCATGGCTGCTGCTCCTGCACCGCTTGCTGCCTGATAGGTCGAAACGTGCACTTTCTTAATGTGTGACAGCTTTTCGATGGCATTCATGGCCACCACCATCTGGATGGTTGAACAATTCGGATTGGCAATGATGTTTTTTGGACGGACTTTTGCATCTTCCGGGTTGACTTCGGGAACGACCAAGGGCACATCCTTATCCATACGGAAAGCACTGGAGTTATCTATAACGATTGCACCATGTTTGGTCATGGTTTCGGCAAATTCTTTGGAGGTACCGGCACCGGCAGAAGCAAACACAATATCAATATCCTTGAAGTCATCATTGTGTTTTAGTTCTTTGACGGTTATTGATTTACCACGGAATGTGTATGACCTTCCCGCACTCCGGGAAGAGCCGAATAACACCAATTCATCCATCGGGAAGTTTCTCTCTTCCAGAACGCGCAGGAATTCTTGTCCTACTGCGCCACTTGTGCCAACAATCGCAATCTTCATTTTAATGTAAATAAAATATTAAATAAATGTATATTTTACAGATTTATCCGTATTTTTGACAAATAATTAATCAATAGCGCAAAGATATGATTTTTTACTCAAAACACATGGATTTACACAGATTTGTATGGTTGATTTGTCTGATGTGTCCGTTTTATTCTTTTTCGGGTACTTATGGAAGCCTTGTATTCAGTGAACTGATGGTCGATCCTGAGCCTGCTGTCGGTTTACCGGAGGTTGAATACCTTGAAATCTATAACAGAGGAGATCAGACGGTATCTCTTCATGGCTGGACGTTGTGTTATGGAGAGAAGTCTTATGCATTTCCGGATTGCAGCATTGATTCGGCGGGTTTTTGTCTGTTGTGTTCCAAAAAGGCTGCTGTTTTGTTTCCTTCGGGAATATTTCCGGTTGCTTTTGAATCTTTTCCGATACTGGCCAATACCGGTCAACTGATTTCTCTGAAAAATGAATACGGAGAATTGATCACCTGTCTCGAGTATGGTGATGACTGGTATAAAAATGAGTTCAAGGCAAAAGGTGGTTGGAGTCTTGAGTGCATAGACCTGGACAACCTTTCCGGAAATTCATCCAACTGGAATTCTTCTTTGAACCTAAACGGGGGTACCCCCGGATATGCCAACTCTGTTTCTGCTGTTTATCCGGATGAGATAGTCCCGATATGTACCGGTATTTTTGTACCGGCATCCAATCGGATTGAGTTGACTTTTTCGAAAACCATGCAACCTGATAACCTTGCTTCCATTGCAAATTATGAAATTTCACCGAAAACGACTTTGGTGTCTGCTGTCATGCCTTTGACACCACCGTATCGTTCTGTTGTTTTCATGCTGAGTGATACTTTGGAATATAAAATCCTGTATCATTTGAAAATTTCCAATTTGACAGATGTCTCCGGACTTTCCCTGCCTGAGGTTTCGATTCCGCTAGGCTTGCCTGAGGATCCTTCCTTTTTTGACCTGAGTCTGAATGAGGTGCTGTTTAATCCTGCTCCAAACGGCTGCGATTATGTTGAATTTGTGAATATCTCCGATAAATGCATTGACCTTTCTCAGGTTTGGCTTACCAATAAAACTGCATCCGGTTCTTTGGATAAAGGTGTACGACTTTCTGAAAAACCGTTGCCATGCGTACCTGGAAGTTATTGGCTTTTATCCGCCGGTACAGATGTTCTTTTTTCAATCAATAACGGTTCAAAAATCCCGAATGGAATCTATTTGTCCGAATTTCCTTCGATGCCGGATACTTCCGGCCATTTGATGCTACTGACAACTTCTGCTCAAATTGTTGACGAAATGACCTATAAAGAATCCATGCATTTTCCTTTAATCAGTTCGTGTGAAGGTGTTTCCCTAGAGAAACTGAACCCTAAACTCAAGTCTTTGGAAGAGGCATCGTGGCGGTCAGCATCTTCTGCTTCCGGATATGGCACTCCCGGGGTTATAAATTCGCAGTACCGTGATTTGAACGACATGGAAGAGGATGGCTTTTCTATTCAGAATAAATGGATTACACCGGATAATGATGGATTGGATGATTATTTGACCATCCATTATCGGGTGAAAGATTCCAGTCTGGCCAATGTAACGATTTTTGATCTTGAAGGCAGGGTGATTAAGTTTCTGGCAAAGAATGAATTACTGGCATCGGAAGGTTTCATCTACTGGGATGGGATAAATGAGGATGGAGGACTCGTCTCTTTTGGTCGGTACATTCTACAGACTGACTATTTTACGTCATCCGGACAAAGGAACAAAAAGCGCTTTATATTGACTGTGTTATTTTAATCTGTATCTTTGCAGTGATGTACCAATTCTGAAAAGTGTTTGTATCTATCATATATTCAGATATATAGAACTTTCTATGTGGATTGTTGTTCATCTGTGATGCTATTAAAGACTGATTACAAGCGAATCATTATGATACAAGGAGAAAATATTCAAAAACATTTTGGAAACTTACATGTGCTCAAGGGTGTGGACATCCACGTCAATGCCGGCGAGGTTGTTGCCGTGGTGGGACCAAGCGGTGCCGGAAAAACCACGCTTCTACAGCTGTTGGGAACATTGGACAGGGCTGATTCCGGATTGATTCGTATCGGAGGGGTTGATGTATCCCAATTGAAAGATAAGGAGCAGGCAGATTTCAGAAACAAACATATAGGATTTGTTTTTCAGTTTCATCAACTTTTACCGGAATTTACCGCATTGGAAAATGTGATGATACCGGCCCTGATCGCGGGAAAGTCGAAGAAAGCCGCACACGAACGGGCTTTGGAAATACTGGAATACATGAAACTGACTGACAGACTTCAGCACAAGCCCGCTCAACTGTCAGGCGGAGAAAATCAAAGGGTGGCAGTAGCCAGGGCTTTGGTGAACCATCCGAAAGTTGTCTTGGCGGATGAGCCTTCGGGAAGTCTGGATAGTAAAAACAAGGACGAACTTCACCAACTGTTTTTTGATTTACGGGACCAGTTTCAACAAACTTTCGTGATCGTAACACACGATACTCAATTGGCCAAACTGACCGACCGTGTCATCGAAATGCGAGACGGATTAATCCTGTAACGAGGCAAGCCGAAACAGACCCACCCATATCGGAAAGCCAGTCTATAATGTCACCTGACCTGTAGCTGGTAAAGTCACTTTGTATGATTTCAATCAGTCCCCCTAGAATCAAAGTGGTTATGATGGCAATCAGGCATGCCCGTAAAAAGCCTTTTATGGAAAAGTTTTTTAATCCAATTGTCTCGAGAATCAGAATCGTGCTGAGGGAAAAATACATCATGAAGTGTACAAACTTGTCAAAATTAGGAAATAGTGACACCTGATCCTGATCCGGCAGCTTGATGGTGCAAAGGATTAATATGCACATACTGCACAAGATGGAGAATCCATGAAATTTGATGAATTTTTTTGCAAAACTGCCTGGCATGTTGATTTCTTTAATTCGTCCAAATATACGACATATTTTCAACTGTAGTGGTAATTAATGTAAAATTTATAATATATTTGCATAAAGTAAATATATTATAAATGTGGAAGGACTTCTTTTATTTTAGCAAGGGGGAAAGACGTGCAATTGTTGCATTGACGGTGATCATCATTCTTGTCCAGATTGGGCTCTGGACTGCAGATTATTGGGTACCTGCCTTGCCGGAAAAGCTGACGAAAATGGCAGCCATTCAACAAGAATTGAAAATTTTTAGAGACACGTTGTCCGGACAAAATAGTAATGAATCCTACGGAAAGACCGGCCTGAAGTATTCCGGCTATCCGAGTTCTGCGAAACTGACTAATTTCGACCCCAATACTGCTGATTCTGCTGAATTTGTATCTCTGGGTTTACGTCCCTATATAGCCAGAAACATCCTGAAATACAGGAGTAAAGGTGGCGTTTTTCGAAAAGCGGAGGATTTTGCCCGTGTTTATGGATTGACTCCGGAGCAGTTTGCAAGGATGAAACCTTATATCAGAATACATTCTCAAGATAAAAATCTTTCCGGTAGTCCGGTTTTTTCCGGTTTAACAGATGAAAGAACACCTTTTTCTGCTTTCGATTCCGAAACGACTTCTGCGACTTCTACTTCTGAAAGGAGTGAATCTGTCTTACCGCAAAATCCGGCAAAGGTAAAACCATCAGGTTTCACTTTCATGGAAATTAACCGGGCAGATACGGCCATACTGCAACAATTGAAAGGTGTCGGTGGCATTACAGCCAGCAGAATCGTTCAATACCGAAACAGATTGGGAGGATTCTATTCAATCAATCAACTGAAAGAGATCAACGGAATCTATCCGGATGCCTTGGCCAGGTTGCAGACTTTGATGAAAGTGGATACGACGCAGATTATCAGAATCAATGTGAACAAGGCTTCCCTGGAAAGGTTGAAATCACATCCGTATCTCTCTTTTTATCAAGCCAAGGTGATCATAGAATTGCGAAAAGCCAGGTCTGTCATTAAAAATATAGACGAATTAGCGCAATTTAAAGAGTTTTCAAAGGCAGACGTCGAAAGATTGAAGTGGTATCTGGCTTTTTAGGATAAAAAAATGGTGTCCCAGACTTTTGAGACACCATTTTACTTTATATTTTCTGACGGATTTTGTCTTTATTTTTTCTTTGAACGATCGCCGTAACGGTTCATAAATTTGTCCACACGACCTGCAGTATCCACCAATTTGGATTTACCGGTGTAAAAAGGGTGTGAGGAAGATGAAATTTCCAATTTTACCACGGGGTAGGTCTCACCGTCAATATCGATGGTCTCTTTCGTGTTGATGCAAGAACGCGAAATAAAAGTATCGCCGTTTGACATATCTTTGAATGCTACCGGACGATAGTTTGCAGGATGCAAATCTTTTTTCATAATTATATATCGTTATAATGTTTGTACGAGGTGGTAATTCGTAATGGCCTGCAAAAGTAGGCAATTTCCGTAAAACAAAAAACAAAACTCAAATATTTATTCAAAAATCTTCGAAATGCATATTTTTTCATACAAAATATCTATCTTTGCGCGACGAAATCAAAATATCACTCATATAACTACTTATAATAAGGTAAAATGGTAAACTATAAAGAATTAGGTCTTGTCAACACCCGGGAGATGTTCAAGAAGGCCATCGTTGGCAAATATGCCATTCCTGCATTTAATTTTAATAATATGGAACAAATGCAGGCTATTGTTCAAGCTGCTGTTGAAGCAAAATCCCCGGTGATTTTACAGGTTTCAAGTGGTGCCCGTAAATATGCCAACCAGACATTGTTGCGCTATATGGCTCAGGGAGCTGTTGAATATGCAAAAGAACTGGGACAGGAAAAGCCTCAGATTTGTCTGCACCTCGATCACGGAGACACTTTTGAATTGTGTAAGTCTTGCGTTGACATGGGCTTTTCTTCTGTAATGATTGATGGCTCTCATTTTTCTTTTGATGAAAATATTGAATTGACTAAAAAAGTAGTTGAATATGCCCATCAGTTTGATGTAACCGTAGAAGGTGAACTTGGCGTTTTGGCCGGCATCGAAGATGCAGTGGTTTCAGATCACCATACTTACACCGATCCGAAAGATGTTGTTGAATTTGTAAAACGCACAGGCGTTGATTCTTTGGCTATCTCCATCGGTACTTCACATGGTGCCAACAAATTTACACCGGCTCAATGTACACGTGATGAAAACGGTATTTTGATTCCGCCTCCTTTACGCTTTGACATCCTAAAAGAAGTAGAAGCAAAATTACCTGGATTCCCAATTGTTTTGCACGGTTCTTCATCAGTTCCTCAAGATTTGGTGGCTATCATCAATAAATATGGTGGTGCCATGAAAGATTCAATCGGAATTCCCGAAGATCAGCTGCGTGAAGCATCAAAATCTGCAGTATGCAAAATCAATATAGACTCTGACGGACGTATTGCAATGACAGCTGCAGTCCGCGAATTCTTCGCAAAGGAACCTTCCAAATTTGACCCTCGTCAATATTTAGGACCGGCCCGAGAGTCACTGAAAAAACTGTACATGCACAAAATTGTTGATGTGCTGGGTTGTGCAGGAAAAGCAGAATAAAGTATATATATGAAACAGGCTGTTTTCGGCAAAATGAAGACAGTCTGTTTTGCTTTATACGATGGACCTAACCTTTGCAGTATGCGTTTGTCCATCTCAGACAATTTATAACTATAGTCACAAATAATTCCTTTTGGAATGGTTACTTTTAGAATTCGTCGACTTGACGTCAGTTAAGGAGGATGAATTGTTTTCCTGTTAAGACTTCTGTTGAACCGACTTTAATGAATAATAATTTTTAATCGTATGGATTATGCCTATTTTTTGGTGACGCTGATTACCGCCATTGTTTTGGTGATTGGCGGACTTGGATTGGCTCTCTTGATTTCGCCAAGATCAAATAACCCTCAAAAGAGGGAAGCGTATGAATCCGGTATTCCTACCAGAGGAACATCCTGGATGCAGTTTAGGGTTGGATATTATCTGTATGCCATCCTTTATCTGATGTTCGATGTGGAAACAGTGTTTCTATTTCCTTGGGCAGTTGTGGTACGCGACCTAAGTATTTCCGGATTGGTAAGCATTTTATTCTTTTTATTGATTCTAGTCCTTGGCTTAGCATACGCCTGGAAGAAAGGAGCACTTGAATGGAAGTAAAAGATATCAAGATAAAAGGAATTTCTTACGACGAATTCAAGGACAACGACTCTCTCGAAAAATATGTAGAGGAACTTCGCGCCAATGGTGTTGGCATTATCACCGGTGTTTTGGATGACATCATCAATTGGGGACGTTCAAATTCGCTTTGGCCTTTAACTTTCGCCACCAGTTGCTGCGGTATTGAATTCATGGCAGTAGGAGCTGCAAGATATGACTTTGCCCGTTTCGGTTTTGAGGTTACCCGTAACAGCCCCCGTCAGGCTGACGTCATCATTGTTGCCGGAACCATTGTAGACAAGATGGCTCCGGTTCTGAAACGTCTGTATGACCAGATGGCTGAACCGAAATATGTGATTGCTATGGGAAGCTGTGCTATCTCCGGTGGCCCTTTCTGTAATTCATACTGTGTGGTGAACGGTGTAGATGAATTCCTGCCTGTCGATGTTTATGTCCCGGGATGTCCGCCAAAGCCCGAAGCCCTGCTTTACGGAATGATGCAATTGCAACGTAAGGTCAAGATGGAGCGTTTTATGTTCAAAGATAAAGAAGTAAAGGAAAACGAATAGATGGAAAATATAAAAGAACTTATCCTGGCAAAGGTTTCCGATGCCGTGATTGAAGATAAGCAATATCTGACTGTCACCGTAAAGCCTGAAGACTTAAGAACTTTAGCTAAAATGCTGAGATATGATGAAGGTTTTGATTACCTGATTCAGCTGACAGGTGTAGACTACGGTGATTCTTTGGGTGTTGTCTATTTATTGGCAAAATCCGAAGATATGGCCGTTTGCATTGTTATAAAGACCGCTACTGCCGACAAAGAAAACCCGACTCTTCCGACTGTTTCCGATATGTGGAAAGCAGCCAACTGGAATGAAAGGGAAGTTTATGATTATTTCGGAGTCATTTTCATCAATCACCCCGACATGCGTCATCTCTTCTTGACGGAAAGATGGAAAGGATATCCGCTGCGTAAAGATTATGATGCCGGTCGTGATGTCAACCCGCTTGACCTAAAGAGTTACGATATGTCTGATACCACCGTCAGCTATGTTTCTGAAGGTGATGGTATCAAAAAAATAGAAAAAAATCTTTTTGAAGAGGAGGACTATGTTGTGAACATTGGTCCGCAACACCCTGCAACCCACGGTGTGCTCCATTTCCGAACAGCACTCGACGGAGAAATCATCAAGAAAATCGACGCAAACTGCGGTTACATTCACCGTGGTGTTGAGAAACTCTGTGAAGGACTCACCTATCCCCAGTCTCTGCATTTTACCGACAGGCTGGATTATCTTAGCGCACACATCTACCGTCATGGTCTTTGCATGTGTGTTGAAAAGGCCGCAGGCATAGAAGTTCCTGAAAGGGCAGAAGTCATCCGTACCATTATGGATGAATTGCAACGTATAGATTCTCACCTGATTGCATGGTCTTGCATGTGTCAGGACATGAGCGCACTGACCGCCTTTATATATGGCATGCGTGACCGTGAGAAGATTCTCGATATTTTCGAGGAGACCGGCGGCGGACGTTTGATCCAGAATTACAATGTCATCGGAGGTGTGATGGCTGACATTCATCCCAATTTTGTACAACGTGTAAAGGATTTCATCCCTGTCATGCGTAAGGGACTCAAGGAATATCATCAATTATATACAGGCAATGTCATTGCACGCGAACGAATGATCGGGGTGGGTGTGATGTCTAAGGAAACGGCCATCGCCTATGGTGTTACTGGCCCGGCTGCCCGTGCATCCGGCGTTCACTGCGACCTGCGCAAGATTGCTCCTTATGCAGCCTATGACAAGGTGGAATTTAAGGAAATCATCCGTATGGAAGGTGACAGTATGGCCCGTTACATGAATCGTCTGGATGAAATCGAGGAATCACTGCATATCATTGAACAATTGATTGACAACATTCCCGAAGGCGATTTTTGTGCCAAGACAAAGGCCATCATCAAATTGCCTGAAGGAGAATATTTCCAGCGGGTAGAAGGTGGAAGGGGCGAATGGGGCGTTTATATCCTGAGCAAGGGCGACAAGACCCCATATCGTATGAAGTTCCGTTCTCCATGTATGACTTTGGTTAACGCCATGGATACGATTAGTCGTGGTGGAAAAATTGCCGATTTGATCACCATTGGTGGTTCGATGGATTATATCATTCCTGACATTGACAGATAAAATGATTGTCAGAAGATTAGTAGATAATAATATAAAAAACACATACAATTATGTTTGATTTTTCGATATGGACTAATTGGATAGACCAATTCCTTCGGACCAACCTTCCGGAATTTTGGGCGTTGGCCATTGAATTCGTCGTGGTCGGGGTCATTATTCTGGCGCTATATTGTATTATAGCTTTGGCTCTGATTTATTTTGAGAGGAAGATTTGTGCTTTTTTCCAATGCCGCCTTGGCCCGAACCGTGTAGGACCTTACGGCATTTTTCAGAGTGTGGCCGACATGTTGAAGATGTTGATCAAGGAAATCATTCCGATCAACCACACCGATAAGTTTTTGTTCTATTTGGCACCGTTCTTTGTACTCATCGCTTCCATCCTTGCTTTTGGAGCAATACCCTGGGGAAACGGATTGCAGATCCTTGATTTCAATATCGGTATTTTCTATATTTTATCCGTTTCTTCGCTGGGTGTCATAGGTATCCTGTTGGCCGGATGGGCCAGCAACAACAAGTACTCCATGATCGGAGCCATGCGTAGTGGTGCCCAGCTGATTAGTTATGAATTGATGACCATCGTGGTTCTGAGTGGTTCCATGCAGCTTTCAACCATGATCGAAGGTCAGAAAAATTGCTGGTATCTGTTTCAGGGACATATTCCTGCTGTGATAGCATTCATTATCTATTTGATTGCCGGTCATGCAGAAACAAACCGTGGCCCGTTTGATTTGCCTGAGGCTGAATCAGAATTGGCAGCCGGTTATCATACAGAATATTCCGGTCTTCAGTTTGGTTTCTTTTACCTGGCTGAATATCTGAACATGTTTATCATCGCTTCTATTGCCGCTACCGTATTTCTGGGCGGTTGGATGCCTTTTCATGTGACAGGT
>Ga0265294_10008385_pt1 | contig 12088 bp, 9 predicted proteins | sample MunlanPumphouse3_FD_192504 | JGI IMG/M metagenome (GOLD analysis project Ga0265294, IMG submission 192504) | Groundwater microbial communities from a municipal landfill in Southern Ontario, Canada - Pumphouse #3 | ecosystem: Environmental > Aquatic > Deep subsurface > Groundwater | place... | reverse complement strand
TCGCTGATCGCCTTTATCGATCCATGATAAATACGACTATTTTCACTGGCTAGATTAATAAAATAGGGAGTATGAATAATATAATCTTCACCTGGAATAAAACTCCCTTTTTCACATTCCTTGAGAAAATTATCTGCTTTTTCATTAGTTATTTTCTTATACGCTCCACCTCGGGGACTACGAGAAAAAAACTGAAAACACTCAGCACCTATGTCCGTAGCTCTCCCTGGAGCAAATTCAACTCCACCAGCGATAGAAACATGCGCACCTATTTTCATTCAATTTACCCAATAATTAATAATCGCTTAGTTGCCCCACCTTGAAGTCATTAAAAAAATACTCAACCGGTTCTTCCGTAAAAGTGTCAAAAGCAGTGACCTTTATCCCGCTGATCAGTTCGATCGACGTTGGAGAGGGATATACTTGATTGTCCGAAGGAACTAACCCGATCTTAAAGGCCAAATCCCTAATGGGGGAGAAAAACCCCGTACCGGCTGAGATCGTCCCTAACTTCCAAAAAAGTTCATTTGTTCTTTCATTGAATTCGATTTTTTCATCGCTAGGCAGGAATTTATCTTCCCAAGAAATTCCCGCCGGAAGATCGATCTGCATTACTGCATCCTTTAGATCATTTGAAGTGTTGCGAAGATTGAACCGCATAGTGAAAGTACTTTTTTCGCCAGCCTTAGGCGGGTAGGGTCCTTCATTGGAAATTTCACCATCATTATAGTTGCCTGAAATATCCAATACTAACTTGGAAATTACTTTGATCTCATTTTTTATTCCGCTTACCTTCTTGTTTTGTCCAAGAGCTGAAGCAATGTCTAAACTTTCAATTTCCGGCTGAATTATAACAACAAAATTCTTATCGGTTTGATCGTCCATAGGAAAATCCCTTTTGATCCTAAAACTAAACTCAACTTGTCCTTCTTGCTGGGGGTTTAGATTCTTAAGTGAAGCAACTTGGGAAGCCTTCCAAATAATTTGCTCCTCAGTGCTGTCATAAAATCCATTTTTAACATTAAAACTAGCCTTATCTATAACTGGAGAAGAAATTTTTTCAGTTAGTATCAGATCCCTTAGCGGTTCGTCAGAAGTATTTTTGAATTTGAGAACTGCAGTAATGGTATCTCCGGCTTTTACGGTTTTGATCTCACTGGAGCCATTCAAAATATTGACAAACTGGATTCGGGCAGGGGCCATTCTAATCACAGCTTCTCCACTAGCAAATGCCAAAAAATTACCCTGTCCTTGATCTTGACCGATCTTAGCTGAAAAATTTTTAACTGAGTTTATTTCTCCGGTCAATGTTCCCCTTAGAATGATCTTCCTTTGTTCTCCTGGACTAATATCTCCGAGTATCCATTGATTATTTTTTTCACTTGGCTCTGGATCGCTTTCAACAAAAGAGAAGGCCATCGGGTAATCAAATAAAACAGCAACATTATCAAATTGTTCTTCTCCCCTGTTCTCTACTATTGTTTGAATTTCCACCAACTCCCCGCTCGCTGCTTCTCTGGTAGGCACTAAGGTGATTTCCAAAGCAGAGGATCTTATGACAAAACCAAGTTGCCCTTTATTCTCAAAGCGACTTTCAAAATTATTAGGCTTATAAGAAAATAAAGCTTCTATATATCCTTGAGTATCTTTAGCGCCAAAAACATCAAATGCAAGATCGTACTCCACCAAGCCCCTGGCATTCAAAATACCAAGATCTATAACAGCACTACCTGTCTGGATATCCGAAAGAAAAGGCGTCTCCTTTAATTTGAGCTCTTTGGAAAAATTCAATTTTATCTTAGCTTCCGTAAGTTTAGCTCGATTCTCGCTCTCAACTTTTATTTTATAGTTAGCCAAAATGCCACTTTCTATTTTTTCCGGACCTTGTATGGAAACTATCACTTTTTCAGGATCAAAAAGACCTTCTTTGAATTTTGCAAAGACCAAGAAAGCCGCAAAGAAAACAATGACCAAACTAAACAAAGATAGGCCTATCAATAATATTTTCTTGTTTCTCCGAATGAAACCGCCACTTCTATCATCAACTTTCTCGAACAATTCATCCTGCCCATAGCTTGAGCCAAGTTCTCCTTTTATGTTACCTAATTTTTCATCCCGCTCATCCAAGACATCGTTAGCTGGATTATACACATCTTGTCCTAATTTTCGCTTCTTATTGTCATATTCTTTTTGGTAAATTTTTCTATGAATTTTTTCCAAGAGAGACATTTTTTTGTTTTATTGATTATATTGACCTAAGATCGTTTATCTATAACTTGACAAACCAATTTGAAGTAGCTAGAATAAAACACTTAATTTCCAGCAGGCATAGTGCCGTTTATAAACTTGGCGTAAAGAAATTCCCTCCTAAACCTTTACTTTGAGTTTTTATAAACGGCACCATGCCTGTTTTTTTGTCATTGTTTCAGTTTTGATGTATCGATCTGTGAAAGGATGAGCTAATTATATAATTTTAACTGTTTTTCTCAAGACCAACATTGATAAAATGGTCGATTGCCTCAGCAGCTTCCTCCAACATTCCTTGATATTGAGCCTCCTCTTCAGGCGAGAATCTTTCTAAGACAAATTTCTCACTCGGGATCTGCCGGCTAGTCATTAATTGGATATTCTTTATACCCAAACGAAGACGATTGAAATCCTTGCTCCCAAGCTCATTGATAACTGACTCCACTCCATGATGGCCAGCTGATCTTGAATTTCTTGAAAATTTCAACGAGCCTATCTCTATATCCAGATCATCATGAACAAGTAACAAGTTACTTTTCTTGATCTTATAATAAGACAAGGCTTTTCCGACCGATCTTCCAGATAAATTCATAAAAGTCTGAGGTTTGATCAAAAAAACCTTCTTATCACCAAGATTCAACATGCTAAAAAGACCTTCAAATTTGGGTTCATTGTGAAACTCCAGTGGAAAATCAGCATTTTTTATCTTATTCTTTTCAGATAAAAAATAATCTAAAACCTCAAATCCGAAATTATGCCGGGTTTTTTTATATTTTTCACCCGGATTTCCCAACCCTACGATCAAAAATTTTTCTATCTTTTTTTCTTTCATCTGTCAAAATATTATGAAGTAATTTCGATGTTCTTTTTTATAGAAGACCCAACTCCGGAATAATGATCTTTTTTTTGAAATTTATTCATCTTAAACTCACTCTTCGTTATTGAATAATATATTTCCCTTTTCGTCTACAACGCTTTTTTCCTTCAATCCTTCTGCTTCATCTTTTTGATCATAAATTTGACCGGCCAAATATGTAGAATCTTCTCCGGAAAGACAAACTAAAATATCCACATCTTCATAGGCAGAATAACTTTCTTCAACCATTTTTGCATTTAGTTTACCACTTAGATCATCCAAGGTAAACACCTTAGCCTCTTTTCCGTTATTGAAAATAAGCGATTCAGTTTCACATTTTTCCAATAATTCTTTGTCTTGTTTCATTCCCACTTGGTATCCCCAACGTTCAAAAATTTTAGTGATATTATATAGGTTCGAATAATTATCAGAAAAAACGACTACTTTGGCCTTTTCTTTTTTGATTTCTTCATTTTTTCTTTCGATAGCCGCCAAATCGAAGATATTTTCTGCCAAATGATGCACTTGTGAATAATCTCTGGCTCTGGGAATAAGAATATAGGCCATAGCACCCCCCAAAAGAACATGGGATGAGGCCAATAAAGAATCCTCGCTCCAAGCATCCAAGACCTTATTGGTCGATTGATAGATGTTAATATTTTCAGTTAATTCCAAGAAGGTTGATATCTCATTAAAATGAATGTCTGTCTTTAAATGCTCGCCGAGAATATCGATCAGATTATTCAAACGATTTAGATTGGTGAAATTATCCAAGGAAAAAGCTTTCTTTTTAACAGCCGACAATACTTGCTGTTGACGTTTGGCCCGACCAAAATCGCCACCTTCAACATGACGAACCCTAGAATATTTAAGCGCTGTTTCCCCATCTAAATGATGAAAACCTTTTTTGAGGTCAAAAGTTTCAAAAGAATAGTTCGGTCCTGGATAACGATCATCTAAAATATCCCTTTCTACCTCTATGTCGATCCCGCCTAATTCATCTATTACCTTCTTAAATCCTTCAAAATCCAAGGCTACATAATAATCTACTTCCTGACCAGTAACATTCTTAACCGTAGTTTTTAGTTTAGCCAAAGAATAGGCAGTACTTTTATCCTCGTTTTGGATCTCGTAGGCATAAACGGCGTTGATCTTGGTATGAATTTTTGTTTGTGGAATATTAACATAAAGATCACGAGGAATAGAAAGAAAAGCTACTTGATAGGTTTCGGGATCAATCGAGACCAACATGATAGTATCCGTAAGATTTTCACCCTTATGACCCTCTCCACCCATACCCAATAAAAGTATATTGATCCGTTTTCTCTCTTCACCGCGAAGAATAACTTTTTCTTCAGTTATTAAGTTTTTGGCTGTTTCAATAAAAGTGGATCTTCCGGCCACGCTAATGATCTCCTGATCAGTCCCAGCTGCTTGGAAAACCCTTCTTTCTAGGTCGTAAAATCTATAGCCAAAATATCCTCCCAAAGAAAAAATCGCTAAAAACAACAAAAAAAATAACCTCAAAAAAAACCCTCTCCAAATAATTCTCGTCCTTTTGCCAGTAGTTTTATTAGTTATTATCACAGAATATTTGCTTATTTTTAATACTAAGATCAGTCTAGCATATTTCAAGGCTTTCCTCATCTTTTTCATAAATAGGCTTGAACGAGCCAGAAAAATATCCCTTAACTCAAGCTAACCCTCTAGATGTAAATCAATATTTTTGCATATCAGGAATTAAATTTGATATTTACCAAGAAAACCCCCACTATGACCAGTGTCACTCCGATAAATTTAAAAAAGAGATTAGAGGCAAAAGTTTCTTCTCGAAAAATTCTTTTGAAGAAGATGGAAAGGATCGTCGAGAAAATAAAGGTAAAGAGATATTGAACAGAAACTAAGGCATTAACAATTGTGACACTTCCCAAGAAAATTGCATATTGAACAGTGATCGTTCCTAGTCCGGCCAATGCCTTTGTTCCGATCACGCCAAATAGATCTCCGGTATTCTTTTTTCTACTTTTAGATGTCCCACTATTGATCGCCCGACGAAAAGATGACCAGCTAAAAAGAACTAGTGTCCCAAACACAATACCCAGACGCGAATAAATATATCCACTGATAAAATTTTGTTGTTCGTAAGAGACTTTAAGAATAACCAAGGAGGCTCCATTTAGAATGCCAGCTACCAATATCTTCTTCCAGCTGCTAAAAAGTCTCCCTTTATAAAATTTAAACGAGATAAAGAAACCCCCTAATAAAAGAATAAAAACACCAATAACTTCGTTGGTAGCAACTGACTTGCCCATGATAATGTCAGATAAAAACAGTGTGGTCACGGTGGAGACTGATCCGAAGAGAACATAAACTCGGCTAGCACTGGATCTATAAAGAGCGTTAAATAAAAATCCAATTGATCCAAGAAAGACTAGCCCTGAAAAGAAGCTGATACCAAAACTCTCCCAACCCGACCAGCTCAAACCAAAAGGAAAAAGAAGAAAACTGAAAGCGGAAAAAATTCCCACATAAAAAACATAAACCTGCCAACTTCTCAGCCTGCCGGTCAGGAGCGCTTTGCTTAAAACTGCCTCTACAGATAAAAGAAGATAACCAATTATGGAAAAAGACAAGAAAGACATTTTTTATGTTTTGATATTAATTTTTTTATAGCCCGTTATTTTTAATTATTTTTTGGTATTCGTAAAAACTCGGTCTCGGTTTTCTTTGCATGGTCTTGTAATCCATCTCACATAATCCAAACCTGGGCTCAAAGCCATAAAGCCACTCGAAATTATCGATCAAAGACCAATGGAAATAACCTCTCACATCAACACCTTCTGAGATCGATCGATGAAGCCATTTTAAATGATCCTTTATGAATGCTGCTCGATATTTATCATCTTTATCTGCCAATCCATTTTCAAAAATATAGATCGGCTTATGGTAACGATCCCATATTTCAGCTAAGGCCTTATGAATTCCTTCAGGCCAAATTCCCCACAAAAGATCGTTGAATTTGCCATCCTGCGACTTGTCTTTCAAGGAGGGTAAAAATAAATTTACCTCAAAAGATCTGTAATAATCAATTCCAATCACATCTTGAAATTCAGCCACTTCATCCATCACCTTCCAATTAAAAAAGTTCTCTATTTTTTTAGTGATAAAATTTATTCTTTCGAGCTTGCTTGAAAAATAAAAAGGACTGTAATATTCATTTAAACAACAAGTAATTTCTTTTTTTGTCTTTTTGACTGTTTTATAGCATTCTTTTTGAGTTTCTATCATATGTTTCCTCGCTTTTTTGAAAAGAAAGGGATTTCTCACTCCCGGTGGAAATTGACCTAATAAATATCCCCTATTCAAAGGGAGCCTCGGCTCGTTAAGACTGATAAAAATATCAATTTCATCTCCTAGCTCCTCTACCACTTTTTTGCAATAACGGACAAAAAGATCGACGGATTCTTTTTTGTGCCAGCCATAATTACTAGTAAACCAAAGTGGACTGGTCCAGTGCCAAAGAGTCACGCATCTTTTCATGCCTCTTTTCTTCAAGTCTTTTAAAACCTTTCCATAATGCTCAATCGCTTCGTTAGAAAAACGACCTTCCACTGGTTCAATTCGGGACCATTCCAAAGAAAGCCTAAAGGCATTGCATCCCAGATCTTGAGCTAATTTATGATCCACCGGATAGCGATTCCAGCTGTCACAAGACCAGCCGGACTCTTCTTTGGTCTTACCCTTTTTCTCCCACTCCCACCAATCGTTATTAATGTTATTGCCCTCCACCTGATGAGAAGAATAGGCCACACCCCAAAGAAAATTATCTGGAAATTTATGTTTCATTTTTTAAAAAAAATTTAAAAAGCCGTAGAATAAACCAACCAGAAAAATAAAATGGCTAATTTACTGCCTCGAAGAATTTTAAGGCATCGCCAAATGTATCCACCAGTTTTTCCGCCTCCTCTTTAGTTATCTTGTACTCGCTATTTCTGACAATTTCATTTTTTGCCTCGTTGGCCTTTTTGATAGTTTCAAGATCTTCTAGTTGTTCAGGCATCAGCTTTGAAAGTTTTCGTCCCAAGGTCTCACCTTCATAACCGATTATTTCAAGCACTTCATTAAGCATAACAGAGGACTCCAAGACAGCCGCTTTCCAACTATCGGGATCTTCTGTGCCGATCAAATTCATTACATTATCCCAACGAGTTTGAAACACCCCTGATTTAATGTTCTTAAATTCCTGTCCTTCTAAGAGTGTGTTAAGATAGGCATATCTTTTTATCATCCTGGTTAGGGCTAGCGCAATGGTTAGAATCATAATGATCAAATAAAATCCCAGAATGAACTTAAGCGCTTTGAACCAAAAAAATTGACCCAAGAAATTATTAAAATCCTCTAACATGGCAAGAAATTCCATTTTGAAAAAAATTAATTATTTGATAACATTATAGCATATTTTTGTTCTCTTGAAAGAAAAGTTCCTTGGCGTTATATTTTTTTTAGACAAAAGAGCTTCTCTTTTTTGAAAAATGCTCTCCTAGACATTAATATTAAATTGACTTTTTTGTTCCTTTTTGCTAGATTTCCATATAGTTTAAAAACTTATAAAAAATAACTTTCAACAGTGAGATTTTTATTAAGAGTGATAATTTGTATTCTTACTAATGCTGTAGCAATTTTCGTCGCCGTTAAGCTGGTAGATGGCATTACTCTTCAATTGACCTTTCTTAACTTGCTGAAAGCCGGGTTGGTCCTAGGGGTAATTAATGCCCTAATAAAACCGATCATTAAGCTCTTCTCTCTCCCTTTTATCATATTAACATTTGGCTTATTTACTCTGATCATAAATACCGCCTTACTTCTCTTCGCTTCTTATTTAATGCCTTCATTTTCCATTGATGGCTTTTGGCCGGCGCTTTTGGGGGTCATAGTCATAAGCACGGTAAATTATCTTATCTCTATTTTTGTAAAAGATTAAAATCATGACACAAATACTAACTTACACTCAAATTGGACTCTCAATCTTGCTTATGATCTCAATTTTGTTGCAAAACCGAGGCTCTGGTCTTTCTGCTGCCTTTGGAGGGGATTTTAGCGGATTTCATACCAAAAGAGGCTTAGAAAAATTTCTTTTCATCGCCTCATCATTACTTGGCTTTTTGTTCGTAGCCAATGCTATAGCCTTTATGATTTTTTCCAATTAAAAAAAATAAATGAACGAAAAATCTGAAGATGATCTTAATATTGAATATTCCCAAACAAAAAGATCTGGCAAACTGTCTAAAAAAGAAAAGTTCGTATTATATAGCGCGATTTTTGTTTTCTTGGTTTCTTTATTGGGATGGGCCATAAGTTTTTACCTTAGATCAACCGTTTCTGTACCTGCTTACGGCGGAGAATATGTGGAGGGTTTTCTGGGAAAACCTCTGTATATTAACCCTATACTAGCTCAAACTAATGAGATCGACACTGCCCTTTCTTCCTTGATCTTCTCTTCCTTGCTCAAATACGACAATGACGCCAATATTACAGAAGACTTAGCAGAGGATTATAGTATCTCAGAGGATGGAAAAACTTATTCTTTCAAGATACGCCAAGATGTTAAATGGCATGATGGTACTCCGCTTACTGCTAAAGATGTCCTATTTACTGCTAATTTAATAAAAGATTCTTCATATAAAAGCTCCTTACGAGGTAATCTTCAAAATACTCAAGTTTCTTTGGATGGGGACTACGGGATAAAATTCGCACTAGAAGAACCCCAGGCACCTTTTATCAATGTTTTGACCTTTGGAATATTACCAATGCATATTTTTGAAGAAATACCGGCTGACAATTTTCTTCTCAATGACTTTAACTTAAAACCCATCGGTTCCGGACCATATGCTTTTTCGGATTTTCAAACAGATGAAGATGGTAATATTACCGCCTACAACCTGATTGATAACGAAAATTATTACGGTCAAAAGCCTTATTTTGAAAAAATCGTCTTTAATTTCTACCCAGACGAGAATACACTTATCAATGCTTATCAAAAAAAGGAGATCAACGCCTTTGGCATTACTTCTTATGAGAAAATAAGCCAATTTAAAGAAAAAAAGGACAGCCAAATATTCCAGATCTCCACTCCTCGTTATTTTGGTGTTTTCTTTAACCAAACTAAATCCATTCCTCTATCTGATGAAAATGTCAGAAAGGCACTTAACTACGCTACCAACAAAAAAGAGATCATCGAGAACGTCTTCCATGGTTATGCCAACGAAACTCATTCTCCAATTTTAAATATTTTTGGAGATTTCTCTTCAAGACTCGAAGCGCCTGTTTTTAATAAAGAAGAAGCAGAAAAGATATTGGAAGAAGCTAATTGGAAAAAAACTGAAGATGGTTTTCGAAAAAAAGACGACGTCTTGTTGGAAATAAATATGCTTACCACACTTTGGCCAGAATTGGACAAAACTGCTGAAATACTTAAAAGTCAGTGGGAGAGTATTGGAGTTAAGGTTAATTTAACTAAGCTCAATATAGCGGAGCTCCAACAGAATTTCATTCGTCCACGCGAATACGAAGCCATCCTATTCGGACAAGAATACTTTGGCAACGACCCAGATCCCTTTAAATTCTGGCATTCTTCAAACAAAAAGGATCCTGGCAACAATATCTCTTTATTCGAAGACGGAGAGGTTGATAAGCTCTTGGAAGAAGCAAGAAAAACAACCAATAGAGAAGAGCGCCAAAAAAAATATGAGGAATTTGAAAAGAAGATCGCTAGCCAATATCCAGCCGTTTTTCTCTTTAGCCCTAACTATGTCTTGATCGCCAATAATAAAATAAAGGGAATAGAAATAACGGCAACCGTCAATCCGGCTTTTCATTTAAATCAAATTGAAAATTGGTACAAAAACACCAAAAGAGAGAAAAAATAAAAAAACAAGATTGATTAATTTAGCTCTTGTATAAAGAAATATCCCTCTTATTTTCTCAACTATGGACAAATAAACCTTTTTCCTACTTTCTTTTTTTCGATCATGATCCTTCTCATTATTTTTCAAAGATCTTTCTTATTAAAAGCTTAAAGTTTCAAAAATGAATACTCTTGATAAATCAAACTTACGTAATGTCATCTTGGAATACCCAAACCAACTTAAACTGGGTCAAAAATTCGCCGAAAACCTCCACTTGCCAAAAGGAAGCTTCTCTAATCTGATCATTTGCGGCATGGGTGGTTCCGCTCTGCCAGGTGATCTACTTTCCAGTTATCTTCAAGGCATTAGCAATTTCAACCTGCCTATTTATGTTTCCAGAGGCTACCATCTTCCCAAAAACGCTGACCAAGACTCGTTGATATTCATCTCGTCTTATTCCGGAAACACGGAAGAAACACTATCGTGTCTAGAAGAGGCTATCCTGCTTGGTTCAAGAAATATTTCTTTTTGCGCTGGTGGAAAATTAGAACAAATATCAAAAGAAAAGAACATCCCAGTGGTAAAATATTCAATATCTTTTAGCGATTTTCAACCACGCTTTGCCGCCACCTATGCCTTTGCAGCTATGCAACAGGTATTGACAAATATAGGATTATGTAGTAGAATTGAAAAATTCCCAGCTATAGACAGTTTGTCTATAGAAAATTCTGGCCAAACATTGGCAAAAAAAATAAAAGATCACACGCCGATTATTTATGCCTCCGATAAATTCAAGTCACTAGCAAAGAATTGGAAGATCAAGATAAATGAGAACGCCAAGACGCCTGCTTTCTGGAACTATTTTCCAGAATTGAATCATAATGAAATGGTCGGTTTTACCAATCCAGTAAGTGATTTTTATATTATTTTTTTAAAAAGCGAGAATGATCAACCTGAGATAAGAAGGCGTATGGATATAACTCGAGACCTTTATCAAAAAAAGGACATCGCTTGTCATGAAATAATTCTCAAAGGAGGATCATACTTGGAAGAATTCTTGTTTGGATTAAGCTTCGGAGATTGGGTATCTTATTATCTGGCTTTGGAATATGGTCAAGATCCTACTCCAGTCGATATGGTAGAAGACTTTAAAAAAATGCTATAAAAGCCGCTTTTAATACAGTTTTAAAACCAAAATAAGTTGGCTGGTTATTTTTTGTTGTGAACCATATTGGTATTATTTTCCGGAATTGATCTTGTTTTCCAAACGGTAGGAATATCAGTAAGACTTTCTGTCTATATCAACAAGAGATACCACATCAACTGCCCAAGTGGTGAAACTGGCAGACACGCACGGTTCAGAGCCGTGTTCCCTTACGGGATTGTGGGTTCAAATCCCACCTTGGGCACGAAAACATAGGTCCTGGCTCCAGGAAAACTATCTTACTCTGCCCCACAAGATCAAGCCAACATCAAGACACTTACTTATTCTTTAAGTTTTTCAATAAATTTAACGAGTCTTAATTATCCTTAAACATAAAATCATTATTAACAAATAAATTAACTTTAAAATTATTTTAACCGCCGGAATATTAGAATTGAATTCGAATATTTCCGGATAACAAAAATGAACAAGAAATCAATAAAAATAGGAAGAGCAAGAAAACCGATAGGAAAAAGCTTGCGCATTATTCCCTTAGGAGGCTTAGAGGAAATTGGTCGTAATATGACCGTTTTTGAGTACGGTGACGACATTATTATCGTTGACTGTGGCTTAATGTTCCCCGAAGAAGAAATGATGGGTATAGATTACATCGTACCGAATATCGATTATCTCAAAGATAAGACAAAAAAAATCCGAGGGATCATTATTACCCATGGTCATTTTGATCACATTGGGGCTATTCCTCATTTAGTCCCCACCTTGGGAAATCCCCCAATCTACGCCACAGAACTAACAAGAGCAATGATCCTGAAGCGTCAAGAAGATTACAAGGGATCAGCTCCTTTGAATGTAAAAACAATAAGAAAGATCGATCGGCTATCTTTAGGTGTTTTTAAGGTTGAATTTTTCCATGTT
>Ga0265294_10008384_pt1 | contig 12088 bp, 3 predicted proteins | sample MunlanPumphouse3_FD_192504 | JGI IMG/M metagenome (GOLD analysis project Ga0265294, IMG submission 192504) | Groundwater microbial communities from a municipal landfill in Southern Ontario, Canada - Pumphouse #3 | ecosystem: Environmental > Aquatic > Deep subsurface > Groundwater | place... | reverse complement strand
TTTAACACCTGTTTCGACCGGAAATCGGTTTAAAATGATTGTTTTATTGGTTGAAATTATACCATTTTATTGCTTCCAAAGTGCCTATTTTAGGGAGGCTTGTGGGTTTTTCAGGGGTGACTAAATATAACTATGAACAAAAGGTTGCAGGTGCTTCACAGATCTATACCTATAGTGGGAAAGTCCTAAGTCGGGATATCGCTTTAAGCAGGGTACTTTATAGAGACGGTACCTCCAAATTTTCAATGACACTGAAAGGCTGGGAACGTTTTTCAAATAACTTTATTGATGATGCGGAGATTACGGTACAGCGAAGGAAAACAGCAGGTTATGAAGTGGGTATCGATTATAGGAAATATTATGATCGCAACGTTTTGGATTTGCGTGCCTACTTTAAAAAGGGAACTGGAGCGAGAGGAGCCTTGCGGGCACCGGAAGAAGCGTTTGGCGAAGGAACAAGCAGGATGGAGATCTATACGCTGGGTGCATCATTTTTTGCCCCCTTTGCAGCGTATGAGAAGAATTTTGCCTATATCAGTTCACTTAAATTCCAATACAACGGCACACAGCTTACACCTCAGGATAAACTGGCAATCGGGGGACGATATACGGTCAGAGGGTTTGACGGGGAGTATACGCTTAGCGGCAATAAAGGGTGGATCAGTAGAAATGAGCTCGAGTGGTCTTATCTGCCGGCACATAAATTCTACTTTGCTCTTGATGCAGGGCATGTGAGCCGTGAGAGCACCGATTCAGAAGTTTCGAAAATGCTTATAGGTTCTGCACTGGGACTCAGAGGAACTTTCAAAAAGTGGGGCAGTTTGAATTATGACCTTTTTCTGGGTACACCGATAAAGAAACCGGACTTTTTACCGGGAAATGATATTGTAGGTGGTTTTTCAGTAATTTACAGTTTTTAAAAAGGGGAAAGAACGTGAATAAAATATTTAAAGTAATCAAACATAAGAGCTTTTTAGGGGCCAATAAAGTGGTGAGTGAATTGGCATCATCAAATATTGTTTCAAGTGATGAACGCTCACATGTAAGCACTAGATTCTCGTGCACTCTTTTGGATAATTTAAAGCTTTCAACCAGGCACACTCTGTCCATTATTGCGCTGCTAAGTATGCTTCCTCAACTGGCAACAGCAGATATCATTGCAGATGCGAATGCCCCGCTCAGCCAGCAGCCTACTATTCTAAACACTGCAAGCGGTGCAACGCAGGTCAATATCCAGACACCTACTCAGGCAGGTGTTTCGATGAACCAATATTCCCAGTTTGATACACAGACCAACGGTACGGTACTCAATAACTCAAGGGTCAATGCCCAGACACAAAGTGCAGGATGGGTTGAAGGAAATCCGTGGCTTGCAACGGGTGAAGCCAATGTGATCGTAAACCAGGTCAACTCCAATGACCCAAGCTTGCTTCAGGGAACCATCGAAGTAGCCGGTAGTAAAGCCGATGTGATTATTGCCAACCCAAGCGGTATAACCATGGATGGCGTCTCCATCCTCAATGCTTCAGGCATGACCTTCACTACAGGAAATGTACAAACCCAAGAGGGTAGTGTGACTGGCTATGATGTGAGCAAAGGAACTATCAAGGTAGAAGGGGGAGGACTCAATGCCAGTGGTGCGGACTATACAGAGATTATCTCCAGAGCAGCCGAAATTAATGCCAATATTCATGCCAAAGATCTCAAGGTAATTACGGGAGCCAACAAAGTAAGCAAAGCCACTTCAACGATCACAGCGCAAAGCGGAGAGGGACTAGTCCCCACGGTTTCGATCGATACCAAAGCGCTTGGAGGAATGTATGCGGGACAGATCACTCTGGTCTCAACGGAGAGAGGGGTTGGGGTCAATAATGAAGGTGTGATCGCTGCTACAAATTTTACACTTAGCGCGGATGGAAAGCTTACCAATGCAGGCACTATTGTATCACAGGATACGGTAAAGATCAATACTGCATCTTTAACTAATACCAAAACCATCGCTTCCAATAACAATATAGCTATCAAAAGCCAAAACGAGATCGACAATCAAGGTAATATAAGTGCTCTAAGAGAGGTGAAAGTTACTACCCAAACATTGAACAACAGTGGTGAAATTGAAGCTTCCAGGCTGGATATCGCATCAAAGAACCTTACTAACAGCGGTGGAACGATAGCACAGGCAGGACTCAATTCTCTTACTCTAAGCGCTGCAGACATCACCAATACCAATGCTGCGCTTCTTGGATCACATGAAGAAGACCCCACAGCACAGACGAATCCTGATGATACTACTTCTGAAGATACGACAGATTCGGGTGCAACAGTTACGACAGGCGAGGTAGATGTATCAACAACCTCTCCGGTAACTTGGGAACCATTGGCGGCAGGTTCTATCGCAGTTGAAGAGGGAATTATTAATGACGGAGGAGAGATCAGTGCAGCAGATGTCACTTTAGATGTCGATAATACCCTCCTGAACGGTTCCGGATCACTGATCAATGTAGCTACGTTGAATCATCAGGGTACAACCCTGCAAAATCAGGATGCGACTATCTTTGCAGATACTTTCACCTCACTTTCTCTTGTGACATTCAATAATCTCAATGCTCAAATAGAAGCCAATACAGAGCTTCTGATCACTGCAGAGAGCTTTGACAATACCAAAGGTTCATTACTGTCATATGGATCGATGGGTATCGATGCAGACAGTATCATCAATCAAGAGGGGCTTATACAATCAACGGATATATTAGAACTGAATGCCCTGGCAGGATCTCTAGATAATACTTTGGGAGTGATCTTTTCATCCCAGGGGGATCTCTCCGTCACGGCTCAGGATAGTATCCAAAATCAAAATGGGGTAATTGCTTCTGCCGGTATGCTTTATATGAGTGCAGAAAACAGTATCGAAAACACTTCCGGACTTATTCAAAGCAGCGGAGCGACGGATATCGAATCAGGTTCCCTCAGCATCGATGATGGCGAGGGGATGATCCTCAGTGCAGATATGATGCATATAAAAGCAGACTCCATTATCAATTTAGGGACATTAAGTTCTGTTACCGCACAGGTACTTGATGCGGCAACATTGGTGACTAACGGCGGGGAGATAAGTTCTCAGGGAACTTTGGAGATCAATACCCAAACGCTCGCCAATAATGGCGGAGAGATACTCTCAAATAGTGATATTACCATACAAACAGACGGTTTGGATAATGCCGATGGCTTTATAGTCAGTGATCAAATAATGAATATTCATGCGCAGAGCATAGACAATACTGGCACCAAAGGCGGTAAAGGGATCAGTGCAAATACTCTTGATGTTACTACGGAAACACTTGATAATACCAATGGAAGTATCAATGCTTTTTCATCTCTTTTTATTACAGCGTTGCAGGTAATTGACAATACCAATGGTGAAATACTTTCAGAAGGTACGCTTGGATTGTTTGATTCAAATGGTGCGGCACCATTGGGAAAAATGCTCACAATTACCAATACAAATGGTTTGATCTCTGCAGACTCAACGATAATCGATGCAGCATCACTCGGCAATGATGGCGCAGCTGAAGGAAACAGCATCAATATCTCTCTTAAAGAGAGTTATGTCAATGATGGCGGACTCAGCGTTTCGGTTTCACTTGCCTTTGAGACGCTCGGAGATTTTACAAACAATGCACTGCTCTTTGCAGAAGATATGCTTTGGCTGAGTGCAGAGAATATCTCTAATGAAGTTACCGGAGAGATCGCTTCAAACGAGATCTTGCTTGAAGGCAGCAGTTCCATAGAGAACAGAGGAACGATCAATAGCGGAACCATTACAAAGCTGAATGCACCTGCCATCAGCAATATCGGTTCGGGCGTGATCTACGGTGATCATATCGCTATTGAAGCCGATACCCTGATCAGCAAAGAAGAGACGATAGACTCCGTCACAAAAAGTGCAGTGATCGCTGCAAGAGAACGTCTGGATATCGGCGCAATGACGGTTATAAACCAGGAAGGATCCGAGTTTTTAAGCCTGGGTACACTTCATATCGGGGGAGAACTGGATGCAAACAACATGGCGGTTGGGCAGGCCGATATCCTTAACAACCTTTCAGCAAGGATAGAAAGCGGAAGTAATATGTACCTGAGTGCAAAAAAGGTCAATAACCTTAACCTTCACCTTGAAACAATGCAGGTAATTGATGGGACAACTGATGGTGTTTTAGTGAAACCTGCATCGGGGGCCGGGAAAGGAGAGTGGTTTAATAAGAGTGAGTGTACCGGCATCTTTGGAGGACAGGATGATAATACCTGTGGAGTGATAGATGAGATCGCACAAAGGGATGCATTAATTCAAAGTTATTATGATCAAATTTATGCAACAACTGATTGGTCAGAGCAAAGAAATATTTATATAGCTATGTATAATGACCCGGAATATATAAGTCTTAATCAGGTTATTAAAGCGGCCACATTCGAAGATTATTCGGTCATTCGTCAATACACTACCACCTCACACACTGAAGTCATCTCGACCGATCCTTCGCAGATCATATCCGTAGGAGATTTGGTCATTGAGGGGCAACTATACAACAAAGACAGTCATGTCATAGCAGCCGGCAAGCTGGAGAAGACACAAAATCCTGTTAATGAAGCTACTAAGGGGCAGGAGATTATCTCATATGATGGGAGTACGGTACAACGTACCTACGTGAAAGCCTGTGGTCTGTTTGGAAACAGTCATTGTCGTAAATGGTCTGCACAGGCACCTTATGAAATCGAGCCGGTCAACGGTGAACTTTATGATCTGCCGACAATGGTTTATCAGGAAAATGCCACCGTTCAGCTTATAGGAAATACGCAATCATACAATACCTATACGCCTGCAAGTTCATCTACCAATACACAGCAGGCAGGCGATGATGCAGTGATGCAGCCTGTAAATATGCAGATCAGAGAAGCTGCACCCAATTTGGCTATGCCGACAAGTTCGCTCTTTAGTATCGGTGTAGATGGGCCTGAAAGTATTGCTCCGCTTATTCAGACTGATTCAAGATTTACTGACTATGCGCAGTGGCTTAGCAGTGACGAGATGATCAGTGCACTCGGAGTGGATCCAAATACAATCATTAAACGTCTTGGGGACGGTTACTATGAAATGCGTCTGATTCAGGATCAGGTTATACAGCTTACAGGAGAGCGTTATCTTGATGATTATAGCAGTGATACGGAGCAGTACAAAGCATTAATGGATTCAGGTGTTACATTTGCCCAAAAGTATAGTCTTGCGCCAGGGGTTGCTTTGAGTGCAGAACAGATAACACAGCTTACAAGCGATATCGTCTGGCTGGTTGAAGAGCAGGTTACCTTACCGGATGGAACAGTTACAACGGCATTGGTGCCCAAACTTTATGTGGTAGCCAAAGAAGGTGATCTAGATGGAAACGGTGCGTTACTTTCTGGGAACAATGTCATTACAAACGGTACAAACGAACTGATCAACAGCGGTACGATCCATGGGCGCAATCTTGTCAGTCTCAGCTCGGAGAGTTCTATCTCAAATCTCGGTGGGAAGATAGAGGCAAATACCCTTGCGCTTTATGCGCAAAACGATATCAATAATGTCGGCGGTACACTCGATGCGCAAAATGCCATGGTTCTTGATGCGGGGAACAATGTCAATATCGCTTCAAGTACCTATGAAAGTTCAAGCACTATCGGCAAAAGCAGCTTCAGTAGAACAGGGATAGAGAATGTAGCCACGGTCTATGTTGAGAATCCTGACGGGTTGCTTCTGATGAATGCAGGCAATGATATCACCCTAGACGCAGCCGATATCAAAAATCAGGGTGACCTGACTGTAGTGAGTGCAGGTAATAATGTCAATGTATCTACCGTTACGGTCTCTGAGCAGAACAATGCCGTATGGGACAGCAAAAACCATTACAAAGAAGGCTATACAAGCCAGATAGGTACCAATATTCAAACAAACGGTGATATCACGGTGCTTGCCAATAACGATATCAATGTAAAAGCCGGTGTTATTGAAAGCGCAAGCAGTACGGTGAGTCTTGATGCCAAGAATGATATCAACGTAGAATCGGGCATCTATACCACCAACTATGATGAGGCAACGTATATCAAATCAAGCGGGTTCCTCAGCTCATCGAAAAGAACTACGATCGATACGGAAAATACCGTAACTGCCCAAAGTGCATACATAGGCGGAGACAAAGTACTCCTAAACAGCGGTAATGATGTCACGATAAAGGGCAGTGACGTGATATCAGATAGCGGTACGGTTATTGCTGCAGCAAATGATGTCAAGATCACCGCTTCAGAAGAAAGTGTTGAGAATACGCACTTTCATGAGGTCAAAAAGTCCGGTCTGATGGGGACCGGTGGTGTCGGATTTATGATCGGAAGTACCAAAAACTCCACTGACGGCAAAGAGAGCGCTACGTATAATAGTGGGTCTATGGTAGGAAGCCTTGAAGGAGATACAACGATCGCAGCGGGTAACAACTACAAACAGACGGCTTCGTCGGTTATGTCTCCTAACGGTGATATCACGATCGCTGCTCAGGAAGTCAATATCGAAGCAGGCTATGATACGTATAATGGCAGCAGTGTCACCAAATCAAAGAGTTCGGGACTTACTGTTGCTTTGACCGGAACGGTTGCTAATATAGTGAGTGCGGCACAGGATACCGCAAATGCGGCAAGCGATATAGGGGAGTCCAAACATGCAAGGGTCAATGCCATGGCCGCAGCCAATACGGCATGGAATGCCTATCAGACAACAGAAGCGCTACAGGAAGCAGCAGCAGATCCTACAAGTGTAGGTGTCTCTATCACTGTCGGTTCATCGAAATCCGAAAGCAAGATGTCCTATAAAGGGACACAGGCCGTTAGCAGTACGGTAGCCGGTGAAAATGTCAGCGTGATCGCTGCGGGTGCAGGAGAAGAGAGTGATGTGAACATCATAGGTTCAGATGTGGCAGGAAGCGTCTCTACCGTAGTAACGGCCCAGAACGATGTCAATATACTGGCAGCAGCCAATACGGATGAACAACACACTTCCAATAAATCAAGCGGATGGAATGCCGGGGTTGCCATTACCTATGGGGCTAACGGATTTGCAGCAGGATTCACAGCAGGTGGTTTTGTGGGCAAAGGGCATGGAGACGGTGAGAGTACGACCTATACCAATTCACATGTAGGTTCAACTACCAGTACCACTGTGGTACAAGCAGGTGAAACAACAACTATCAAAGGCGGACAGGTCATAGGAGAGAATGTTACCCTCGATACCAAAAATCTGACTATAGAGTCCCTCCAAGACACCTCTGTCTACGACAGCAAACAACAAGATGCAAGCGCACAAGTCACCTTCGGATATGGATTTAGTGCAAGCGGCAGCTATTCAAAAAGCAATATCGATGCAGACTATGCAAGTGTGAATGAACAAAGCGGTGTCGTCGCGGGTGACGGAGGCTATCAGGTAACTGTAGCAGAGCATACGGACCTGAAGGGCGGTATCATCACCTCTACGCAAAAAGCTGAAGCTGAAGGACTCAACAGTTTCTCTACTGGTACACTGAGTGTAAGTGATGTAGAAAACCATATGCATTATGAAGGTGACTCCTTTGGTATCAGCACAACGGCAAGCTACAGCTTTAAAGACCCTAAAACCCAGACCGGACAGACTACCACTACTGACACGCCGAAAGCTGGACAGAAAGAAGGCCGGTTCGGGGTCAACAAATCAGTAGGTTACGGAAGCGAGGGCGAGAGCCAGACATCTATAACCAAGTCAGTGATCAATACCTCCAACATCAAGGTCGCCGACCAGAAAGCTCAAAAGGCTACAGGTATAAGTACTGAAAAGATCATCGCTCAGGTACATACCGATACCGCGATCGATACAATTGAAGCCGACAGCGGTGCACTGGTCAACAACTTCGATGCAGTCGAAGTACAAAAAGAGCTGGATGTGCAGACCAGGGTCACACAAGCCTTCGATACGACCAGACAGGAGGTCAAAGCGTATCTAAATACACAAATTGATGAGCTTATGGACATTGTTAATAACCCAAATGCGTCACTTGAAACAAAAAAAGATGCAGCACAGCAGGTACTTGAGTATCAGGACTACAGCGTACTTATCGACTCTATCAGCGGTATGCTCTATACACCAAGTGACAATACTCTAGGAACGGTAGCCAATGCCGCTTCCCCTTTAATTGCGCAGCAAATAGGAGAAGCGTTCCACGGTACACCTGAAGAAGGAAGCATGGAACATTACCTAGCCCATACCATTCTTGCTGCTGCCACTGCGTATGCAACGGGCAATGAAGTACTTAGTGCAGGACTTTCTGCAGGAGGGGCAGAAGCACTGGCTCCGGCATTGAGTAGTTGGCTATATGGAGAGAGCGATCCTTCAGAACTTGATGCAGACCAGAAAGAGACTATATCGGCTATTATCTCTTTAGGTGCGATAGCCGTGACCTCTGCTACGGGCGGCAGTAAAACAGATATCGTGGCTAGTGATGCAGCCAGCAGTGTGGCTGTTGAGGATAACAGTATGGTGCCGGGTGCACCGTATATCAGATGGCTTGTACTTTTAGGTGATGCATCCATCAAAGACCTTATCGTTCAAGATGCAAAACAAGATGCACGTATTATGGAGCTTACAGCAGAAAAGCTCAAAGAGAGAGGGGAAGAAGCTGTCGAAATTATAGAAGATCTTCCAGAGACCATAGCATATCTCTATGAGAATCCCAAACTGATTCTAGAACTTCCAGAAGCAGTACAAAAAGCCATAGTTGACTATATTGATCGATTGAAAGATAATGTTGAAGCAATAGGTGACGGTTTGGTGACCAATGACCCTGAGATACTTGAGAGACAAACACAGGCAGAATCTGATCTACTGGCTGATCTTGCTGAAGGACTGATAGGTGCAGGTGTAGGTAAGGTTGTTGTGCGTGGTGGTAAAGTGGTTGTTAAGAGTGTTGGTGAAACAATTAAGAAAATAGATGATATTGCAGATAATTTGCCTGATATGAAGTATGTAACAGCTAGTGGTACTCCTGTTGAATTGGTGAAAGTAGGCAGTAAAGGAAATTGGGATAAAATGATCAACAAAGACCTTAAGCCAAACACTGCGTATCAATTAGACAATGGACATACCTACATTACCGATGCAAATGGTAATGTTAATTATGTTGAAGCTGATTTAACGGGTATTACTGCTGATAGAAATGGTTATCAACAAGGTAAAGTTGGCAATAGCGGAGAGATAAACGACCAAGGCGGACACCTCATAGCGGCTACGTTGGGCGGTGCGGGAGACAGGATAAACCTTGTGCCTATGGATAAAGTTTTAAATAATGGAGCATATAAAAAGATGGAGAGTGATTTGGCAAAAGCATTAGAACAAGGTAAAAGCGTAAGCGTAAAAATAGACGTGGGGTATCCTGCCGGTGGAGGGGTGAGACCGAATGAGTTTAGAGTAACGACAACAATAGATGGCAAGAAGCAACTTCCACAATATTTCAATCAATAACAAGGAAAGTAGTCAATGGATAGCAATTCAGTAATATCTTGTATCAAAAATGAATTAATTTCATTTGCAAACAGCAGATTATGGGATAAGTTATTAGTAAATTATGAGATAATTGATCGAAGTACACGTCCAACTAAATATATTCTGACTTTCAACAATAAAAATGATGATGAGTATTATGAAATACCATTTGAAGTTGGTGTAAAAACTATGCATGCCCTCCTCTTCCTCCGCGACCAAATCCTCCAAGAAAGAGGCAAAAGGATATGGGGGCTTACCTTCACGCTCTATCCCGATGGAAAACACGAGATAGAGTACGACTACAACGTCCCTGAAGGTTTCAATGAACAAGGCGAATGGATAGGAGAAGAACATAAGAATGAAGCAGTAAGTGAATTCCTTGATAATATACAAAAAATTGGTACTGATGAATTCGAACTTAAGTGATCCAACAACAAACTAGTGTATACGTACTTAGGCGATGCTATGTATTACCTCGCTCCCATTCGTCCCCGATGGGAGTGTATACAAAACTCAGGCAAACAGTAACGGTGAAATCCATCGCTAGATGGTAGAAAAGTAAAAGACATCTCCACTCTTTCCTCGTCTCCTACTTAATAATGGTAGATGAGAAGCGCTACATACACTCACAGCAGATTCTTCCGACTCCTATGACTTTTTATCTTTTTTCTGTATCATAATTCTAGTGCAAAAGGGGAATATCACTATGTCACACTATCATGAGATTTCAAAAACCTATAGGCATTCCCATCGGGGAGAGACTGTGAAAGAACTCCAAAAAAAGCATCTAAAAAAGTAGCTATTTAACACCGTCAACAGCCCCTAAAGGATATAATTATACCTATAAAGAGCCCATAAAAAGGGGCTTTGAAGAGGTTTTAAGATATGGGGAATATCTATAAAGAGGGACAGAACCGAAAACAACAGATGTTCTTTCCTCCAAGTATTGATGAATATGTAAATGAAGAGAATCCGGTCAGGGCTATAGATGCCTATGTAGAGATACTTGATGTGGCTGCTTTGGGATTTACCAAAGCAGCGCTAAACAGTAGTGACGGACAACCTGCCTACCATCCAAAGCTATTGTTAAAGATCTATATCTACGGATACCTCAATCGTATCAGAAGCTCCAGAAAGCTGGAAGCAGAGAGTAAACGCAATATAGAGATGATGTGGCTGTGTGCGGGGTTATACCCAAGCTATAAAACCATCGCTGACTTCAGAAAAGAGAACAGTAAGGCACTCAAAAGAGTCTTCAGAGAGTTTGTTCTGTTGTGCAAAGAGATAGAACTCATAGATGGGAAACTGATCGCTATAGACGGGGCCTTCCTTAGAGCCAATGCATCCAAGAATCAACTCATCACAAAGAAGACTGTAGAAAAAGACCTTAAAGCGATTGATGCAAAAATAGAGGAATACATCAAAGCCCTTGAGTTTGCCGATGCTTCAGAAAAGAAAGAGAAAAACCTCAAACCGCCCAAAGATGATCTTACCGGTATGAAAAAAAGAAAAGCCAGACTGGATAAAGAGTTGGCACTGCTTGAAGAGATGGGTGTAACACAATATAACAGGACCGATCCGGATGCAAAACTTATGGTCAAACCCGCCCATAACCTGATGGCATATAATGCACAGATCGCCGTGGATAGCAAGTATAAGTTCATTGTGGCTACGGATGTGAGTTCTGATAAAGATATCGATAAACTCTATGAGATGTCAAAACAAAGTAAAAAAGCAACACAAAATGATGCAATGGTTCTCACCGCAGATGCAGGTTACTATAATCCTAAAGAGATAAAAAAGTGTGAAGATGCCAATATAGAGGTATTTGTGCCTTCCATTGATAGAAGCTATGGACAGAGATCCAAAGGAAAGTTTACAAGAGATGCGTTTATCTATCAGTCTGGCACAGATACCTATCTGTGCCCCAACCATCAATATCTTACAAGAGGAAGTGCCACACAACATAAAAACGGAAAACTGAACCATGTGTATCAGGGAGACAGTAAAATGTGCAAAGCCTGTCCGTTACGCTCAGAGTGTCTTCCGGATCAAACACCTTTCAAAAAACTCTTCAGATGGGAACATGAAGGAATTATTGAACAGTATCTTGAAAAGATGGATACAGATCAAGCCAAAGAGATGATGAAACAAAGAGCTGCGCTTTGCGAACATCCATTCGGTACGATCAAAAGAGCATTAGGTTGGGATCATTTCCTGGTTCGCAGCAAGGAGAAAGTATCTGGTGAGAATGCATTGATCATGTTCACCTACAACTTCAAAAGACTCATCAACCTCATAGGGATATCTCTGTTTAAAAAACTTGTAAATGCAATAAAAGAAGGCAATATCGAAGCCATAAGAGAAGAAATAGCCGCATATATCGCTCATTTTAGACTTTATTTGGATGATTTTTTACTATTATTCAGATATATGGCTCTTTTAGAAAAAAATCTTTATATTAAGGCAGATTCAGGCCGAGAAGGGGTGTGTTCTTTCACACTCTCT
>Ga0265294_10008382_pt1 | contig 12089 bp, 9 predicted proteins | sample MunlanPumphouse3_FD_192504 | JGI IMG/M metagenome (GOLD analysis project Ga0265294, IMG submission 192504) | Groundwater microbial communities from a municipal landfill in Southern Ontario, Canada - Pumphouse #3 | ecosystem: Environmental > Aquatic > Deep subsurface > Groundwater | place... | reverse complement strand
TATTGCTATACAAGATTTATAAGCTCTTACTTCATGGCCTTTTGAATCCATTATTTGTTGCATTAATAAACTTGTATTTTTTCCAATACTATTTGCCCAATTTAAAATTCTTCTACTATTCCACTTCCACTCTGCATTAGGTTATAACAAACCTATGAGGGTTTATCTAAATGAGATAAAAAATGTTGCTTAATGTTACAAAGCTAGTTGGAATTAATATTTAGAAATATTTGTTTTGACTTTTAGTGGCATTATACTAATAACTGCTGTTAATTTTTGGGTTTCTTTTTTTTTGGGTCTTCCACCTTTTTTAACTATCATATTACTTTGAATATCTGCATGAGTTGCAGAAGTTTTTTTAGTAATATTTAAATTTCCAAATTTTTTGTTTTCCATATTCAACATTAATTGAGAGAAAATTATTTAAAAAGCAGTTTTTAGATAATTTTTCTTTAACTTCAAATGAGAAAAAAATTCTAAGTGAATGTGTTGATAGTATCACTTTAAATAATTTATTAAATAAAGATAGTATAAATATTTTACCTTTTAAAAATGAAACTCATAACTACCAAGAAATAGCAGTTATAAGTGTAGAAATAAACAATCAAAATAAATCAAAAGAGATAACAAATATAATCTTGCATATTCCATATCCAGTGGTTTTAATCTTAGTTTATAAAGAACAAATACAAATAAATATCTCTCCAAAACGATTAAATGTCTCAGATGTTTCAAAACTAGTTGTTGAAGAACAATATTTTACAAAATGGATAGATTTTTCAAATCTTACAAATATTGATAAAACATTTTTACAAAGTTTATGTATCAGTAACCATCCCTTTACAAATTTTTTAGCCTTTTATGAGTGTTTTATAGATAAACTTGTATCTTATAATGCTTCAATATATAGTGGTACATTTTCAATTTCAAAAGATACCAAAATGATATTAGAAAATATTCAAAAAACAGAAGCTCAAATAATTGATATAAAAAATAAGATTAAAAAAGAAACAAATTTTAACGATAAAGTAAATATGAATATGCAACTAAAAAAATTAAATGATAAGTTGAAAAGTTTGAAAGAAGATTTAAAATGATAATCTCAAAGAGTTATGACTCAAGGTCAATACAGCCAAATATCCGTTACAATTCGACACTCTTTGAGGAGTGTTGGAATTATACAAGAGGTATACTTAAATGAATCATAAACATTTTAGACAAATATTAATTTCTAATAATATATTTCCATTAAATTTAAGTGAAACTAAACTTGCACTAAAACTTGTAACTCAAAAAGAGAAGTTCATACTTGAAGATAGTGTAAAAGCTATAATATATAATAAAAGAATAATACCAATAAATGGTAAATATTCCTTAAAACAATATATGAAAGAAATACAAAAGATTACAAATCAATATTATCTTTTATATATTCAAATTAGTCAATTTGAAGCATTTTTAAGAACATATATTAATCATAAGATGATAAAAACTTATGGAAACAAATGGCATAAAAATATTATTATGAAAGATTTAAAAGACTTCCAACAAATTTCAATACAAAACCTTGATAAACCATCTCAAGCTTTAAATAGTATCTCTTTTGGAACTTTAGAATGGGTATTTTTAAATGGTTCAAGATATGCTAATATTTTTCAAAAAGATATAAAATTTAATAAAATTCTTGCAAAAGATGGAAAACCAAAATATAGAAATAAAGATATGATAAAAGATTTATTTCTAGTAGTAAGAAATGCAAGAAATGATATTTGTCACCATAGAAGAATTGGTGAAAGTATAAAATCAAATTCAAAATATACAAAACAAAAAATGAATAAATCAGAAGTTTTGAATGCACTTGAAGATTTGAAAATATTGTTAGGTTATAATAATGTTTTTGATGTAAAATCAATAGAGTTAAAATATAATGATTTTTAAAATTTGACAAGGTAAGTGTGCGTGCAGTGACTTACCGTAAGAATGTAATTATAAATGAATAAATGTAAATAACTAATAAAAGGGAAATAATATGCAAAATTTAGATGGTAAAAGTATGAATATAATAGAACAAAATATAGAAAAATTAAAAGAGATTTTTCCTGAAGTTTTTAGTGAGGGGAAAATTGATTTTTCAAAACTTGAAGAGGAACTTGGATTTTTTAAAGAAAAAAGTGATGAAAGATATAACTTCACTTGGAATGGAAAATCTGAAGCAAAAAAGATAGCTCTAACACCATCTACTGGAACATTAAGACCTTGCAAAGAGGAATCAAAAGATTGGGATACAACTCAAAATCTTTACATAGAGGGTGATAACTTAGAGGTACTCAAACTTCTTCAAAAGTCATACCACAAAAAAGTAAAGATGATATACATAGACCCACCATACAACACAGGTAAAGATTTTGTATATAAAGATAACTTTAGAGATAACATCAAAAACTACCTTGAAATCACAGGTCAAGTAGATAATGATGGAAATAAGCTAAGTACAAATAGTGAAACAAGTGGAAGATACCATAGTGACTGGTTAAATATGATGTATTCAAGACTAAAATTAGCTAGAAATCTATTAAAAGATGATGGAGTTATTTTTATATCTATTGATGATAATGAAGTAGCAAACTTACGAAAACTTTGTGATGAAATATTTGGAGAGGATAATTTTATTAATGAATTTGCTTGGAGAAGAACAGATAATCAATCAAATATTGGTAATTCAGCAAAAGTTAAAGAGTATATTTTATGCTATGCAAAAATAAAACAACCTGAAATATTCAACAAACTACCTCTTTCTGTCAAAGCTAAAAATGAATATTCTTATGAGGATGAATTTGGAAAATTTAGAAGAAAAAATATTTTGGACAAAAGTCGAGGTAAAAAATACTATAACATAACTGCACCAAATGGTGATATTTTAACTGGACCTTGGATGATTGATGAAACAGAATTTCTTTTACTTAACAACAGCGGTAAAATTTACTGGGCAAGTGAAAAAATGCCTTATGGAAAAAAATATTTGCATGAATCAGAAGGTCAAATCATTAGTGATTGGCTTTCTAACGAATTTGGAACAAATCAAAGAGCTAGTGAAGAAATTGACATATTATTTAATAAAAGAGCATTTGATTTTCCAAAACCTACACAATTGATAATAACTTTTTTAACAATAGGTAGTAATCCAAATGACATAATTTTAGATTTTTTCAGTGGTTCAGCAACAACAGCCCATGCAGTTATGAAACTAAATAGTGAAGAAGATGGAAATAGAAAGTTTATTTGTGTGCAACTTCCAGAACTGATTTCCGAAAAAAGTGAAGCATACAAAGCTGGATACAAAAATATCTGTGAAATAGGAAAAGAGAGAATCAGAAGAGCGGGTGAAAAGGTAAAAAGTGAGAGTGGTAAAGATGATTTGGATATTGGTTTCAAAGTTCTAAAACTTGATAGCTCAAATATCAAATCGTGGGATAGTGATTTTGAAAACTTAGAAACAAACCTTTTAGATGCAGTTGAAAATATAAAATCTGATAGAAATGAAGAAGATTTACTTTATGAAATTTTATTAAAATATGGACTTGATTTAACTCTTCCAATAGAAGAAAAAGAAGTAAATGGTAAAAAACTTTACAACATAGGTTTTGGAGCATTAATCATTTGCTTAGATAGTAATATTTCAATAGATATAACAGATGAAATCATAGCTATAAAAAAAGAGTACGATAGTGAAATCACAAGAGTAGTATTCAAAGATAGTGGATTTAAAAATGCAACTGAAAAAACAAACATCATCAAAACATTAAATCAAAATGGAATCGATGAAGTTGTGAGTGTATAAGGAAGTACTTTGTCAATACATATTAAGAAAATAGATAATTTTACTTCGTTTTGTGGGCTTGACACTGTAACACAAAATAATGAATTCACTGATTATAACGTGATATTTGCTAATAATGGTGTGGGAAAAACAAGTACGACTAGAGCTTTTGAACTATTGATTAACAAGAATAATCATATTTTAAAATATCAAACTATAAATAATTCATCAAAACCTAAAATTTCTTTTTTGTTAAATAATAATTCAATAATAAATATTGATGACACTATGCAAGTGCCAAGCTTATCATTTAAACTTGAAATTTATAATAGTGATTTTCTTTTGAATAATGCACCCTTTGGTAGTGAATTTGGATTGAAAAAATTGGATGATAAAACTATTATTCTTGAAGGTTCTGTTGTTGGAGGAGAAAGCAAAGAAATTGAAAAACTAAAAGCAGAGATTGAAATTAAAAATAAACGACAATTTGAAATTAATGGAGATGCTTCTAATCCTGATAGTATTGGTGAAATAGATCAATTGAATTTTAATAATAATGAATTAGATAGAAAAATAGAAATAGTAAGAAAGGAAATAACATCTAATTTAATTCAAATTTCTAAAGATGATATTAAAATTTATGAAAAAGAATTTAAAGATGGGATATTGTTTTCTTATGATGAAAATAAATTATTTGAATTAAATAATCAATGTGATAATTTATATAAAGCTTTGAAAGTATTTGATTTTTTAGATGAAATAAATTTTCCCATTTTTAATTTTATTCAAAATAAAAATAAAATCAATGAACTTTTTATTTTTGATAAAGAAAAAGAAGCAGGGGTTGTTAGTGATATTATAAAAGAGCATATTCTTAAAGTTGGTACAAGGTTTTTACAAGAGGGGATTTCTATTATCGAAAATAATTTATTAGAAACTTGTCCTTTTTGTACGCAGGTAATAGAAAATAATATTTTAAATGAATACACTAATTATTTTAATGAAAAACTTAAATTATTTGATTCTGCTACTTCGGAAATATTAAATTATTTAAAAAATGATAAAGAAAATTTAAAAAATGATAAAAAAAATATTTTAATAAAATTTGAAAAATATAAACCTTTTCTAGGTGATGATTTTGAAGAAAATAAAAATAATTTGAATGAATTTATAGATAAATTAATTGATAAGATTAATAGATTATCAGAAATAGTTTTATTGAAAGAAGGAATTACTAATCAAGATTTATACAATGAAATTGTAATTGAAATTGATAATATTATTGAAAAAATATTAAACATAATTAATTTAACAAAAAATATTTTAGAGGATAAAAAAACTCAAAAATTAAAATTAGAAGAACTTAAAAAAGATTTAAAATTAATAAAAATACTTAAAGGGAAAAAAGAAAGTTTTAAATTACAAAAAGAAAAATTTGATAATTTTCAAAAAATTTACAAATTAGAAAATGAAAAAAATGAAATCAAAACTATTCTTGAAGGTTTAGAATTGAAGCTTCAAACCCTTCAATCTGAAAGAAGACCAGAAATTGCAGTTATAAATGGATATTTAAAAGCACTAAATCTTTCAAAATATTCTATAAATAAAGATTATAAAATTACAATCAATACATCAATAGTTGAAAATGATAATTTAAAAATTGTTTTGAGTGAAGGAGAAAAGACTACAATAACATTTGCTTATTTCATGGCAAGATTAAAGTCTTATTATAATAAAGCTACATTAAAAGATTTAGTAATTGTTATTGATGATCCCATTTCTAGCTTGGATGAAAATAGAATTTATAATACCTCATATATGGTTTCTAAAATAAATCAAGAAATAGCTGGGGAGATACTCAAAGATAACAAAGATAAGGCACAGGTTTTTGTTTTTACACATAGTCATATATTTATGACAAATCTTATAAGAATTTTAGAGAATCATGTAAATTATTATCAGCTTTTAAGAGATGATTTAAGGCTAGAATTAGACCTTAAAAATAATGTTGCAGGATATTTTGATACTTTTTTTCTTATGGTATTTAAGGATATTTATAATTTTGCAAATGAATCTAGTAGTGTAGAAAATTTTGATAAGGCTATAAATAATGGTAATAAAATAAGAATTTTACTTGAGAGTTTTATAAAAACAAATTTTATAAGTGAATTTATTAAGCCAAAGTTTTCTGAACAAAAATCATTTGAAGAGAAAGTAATAACACAAATTTCTAATGAAATTAAGAAAATCAATCCATCACATCAATTTAGTAATTCAATTTTTAAAGATAATGATTATGTTATAGTTAATGAAAATGATATGTATTTAAAAATAAATAAAATTTTAAAAGGCTTACATATGGATAGTCACGGTAGTGTTGTTGATTTTTATACACAACATAAAACTTCTTTGCAAGAAATCCAAGGATTTGCAAAAATTGCAATTAATATAATGATGGCATTAAACCCAAATCAAGTACATTTTTATATTGAGGCTTCAAAATGACAAACCAAACAACAATAAAATGCCCAAACTGTAGCACAGAAATAGATATAAATGAAGTTTTATATCATCAACTTGAAAACAAATATAAAAACGAACATTTAGCCCAAACCAAAAAACTTGAAGCTGAAATAGAAGCTAAAAGAAAAGAGTACAAAACTCATCTTGATAGTTTAAAAGCACAAGAAGAAGCACTAAAAGAGCAAAAAGAGAAGTTTGAAGAAGAGATAAAAAAAGCTACTCAAATACAATTAAAAGCCGAAAGAGTAAAACTTCAAGAAAATTTGAGAAAAGAGATACTTGATGAACAAAGTGAGTCAATGGCACTTTTACAAAAACAGCTAGAAGAAAAATCAAATCAAGTAAAAGAACTAAATGTTGCAAAAGCTCAAATAGGACAACTTCAAAGAGAAAAAGAGGAGATGGAATCAGCAATTATGGCAAAAGCTGAACTAGCTTTGAATGAAAAATTAAAGTTAGAAAAAGAGAAAATTCAAAAAGCAACAGATGAACAAAATGAATTAAAACTTAGACAAAAAGATGAGCAACTAAGACAACTTCAAGAACAGCTTCAAATAGCACAAAGAAAAGCAGAGCAGGGAAGTATGCAACTTCAAGGAGAGGTTCAAGAACTTGCAATTGAAGAGTGGCTAAAAGAGAAGTATCCTTTTGATACGATAGATGAAGTAAAAAAAGGTGCAAGGGGTGCTGATTGTATGCAAATAGTTCATACAAGAGAGTCTCAAAATTGTGGAAAAATCTATTATGAAAGTAAAAGAACAAAAGATTTTCAAAAATCTTGGATAGAAAAATTTAAAGCAGATATGAGAGAAAAAGGTGCTGATATTGGTGTGCTTGTAACTGATGTAATGCCTAGTGATATGCAAAGAATGGGACTATATGAGGGGATTTGGATTTGCAGTTTTGAAGAGTTTAAAGGTATAAGTGCAGTTTTAAGAGAACAAATTATTAAAATCCATCATGCGATGAAGAGTCAAGAAAATAAAACAGATAAAATGAGTTTACTTTATGGTTTCCTAACTAGCAATGAGTTTAAAATGCAAATTGAAGCAATAGTTGAAGCATTTACTACTATGCAAAGTGATTTAGATAGTGAAAAAAGGTCAATGCAAAGAATTTGGAAACAAAGAGAAAAGCAAATAGAAAAAGTACTTGATAATACTATAAATATGTATGGTTCAATAAGAGGAATAGCTGGAAATGCAATAGGAAATATTAAAGCTTTAGAATTGGGATACAGTGGTGATGTTATAGATGGAGATGGTGAGTGAAAAAACAGTTTGATTATAAAATCTTTTGTGATGAAAGTAACCATTTAGAAAGTGATAAATCAGATATTATGGTTATTGGTGGAATTTCTTGTGATTCATCACAAGTTGAATATATGAATAGATATATTAAATACCTAAAAAATAAACATAATGCAAAAAATGAGCTAAAGTGGACGAAGTTAAATAACAATAAAAAAGAGTTTTACACAGAACTTTTTGAATTCTTCTTTTCAAGAGTGGATATGAGATTTAATGCACAAGTTGTTTTAAATAAATCAAATTTAAACCATGATAAATTTAATGATGGTGAGGCTGATAAATTTTATTATAAAATGTACTACTATGTGCTTGTTGCATTTTTAAAACCAAATAAAACATATAATGTTTTTATGGACTTCAAAGACACTCAAGGCTCATCAAGAGTTTTAAAATTAAAAGAGATAATACAAAATAAATTTTATGGGCAGCTCAATACAACATACACTATTATAAACTCTAAAGAATCACAAATTATGCAACTTTGTGACCTTTTTATAGGAGCAATTTCATATAAAAATAGAGTTGATATAGAAAAAAATAGTGAAATTAAGAATTTTATTATAAGTGAATTGGAAAGATTGAGTAGTTTTTCTTTAGATGGTTCAGCTCCTGAATGGGAAAAAAAATTTAGAATATTTAGATTTAGACCAAGGAAACTAAATGTTTAGCGAAATTATAGATTTTGGTAGTTGCTGCGAAGAGAATAAAAAAATAGATTTTTTATATGATATCTTTAAAACAGATTTTATAGATAATCAAGTTTATTTAGAGAATATTTTTATAGATCCAAAAACTAATGAACAAGAAGATAATAAAGAACAAATTTTTTGGCATATAATTACAAGAAAAGATACTAATAAAAAAACTAGAGATTTTGATAAAGAAAGAGCTTGTAGGATAAAATGGATAAAATCTATTATTGAAAACTATACAAAAGCAGAAATAAAATATTTTTATTATTTTGAACAATCTAAAAAAATTAGGCTTTATCTTTGGTTACACAATCATAATTTTGCAGTAATATTACAAAAATTAGGCAAAAGTAGTTCGTATTTAGTTACTAGTTTTTATATCGATAATCAAAAGAAAATTGATGTTTTTTTGAAAAAGTTTGAAGATTATACAAATAAAAAAGATGTAAGATTAAATAATTGTGAATGGTTTTAGAGTGTTCGCCTATGAGGCTAGACGAAAGCCACCTCTTGATGCCAAATGGTATCTGAGCGATGAAATTATATGTCATATTATATTAAAGATAGATGAATATCAAATAAATAGTACTTTATAGATTAGGATAACAAATGAAAATACAATTTGAAAGCAGTTTAAAATACCAAGAAAAAGCAATTGAAAGTATTGTTAATATCTTTGAAGGTCAAGAAATTTGTCAAAGTAATTTTACAGTTTCAGCTATGACAGATAATATCCTTACCTATCAAAATGAATTAGGAATAGGAAATAGACTAGAATTACTAGATGATGAAATATTAGCTAATGTTCAAAATATACAATTAAAAAATGGATTACCTCAATCTCAAAAGCTAAATAGTATGGATTTTTCTGTTGAAATGGAAACTGGTACTGGAAAAACTTATGTATATTTAAAAAGCATATTTGAATTAAACCGTAAATATGGATTTACAAAGTTTATTATAGTTGTTCCATCAATTGCAATCAAAGAGGGAACATATAAGACTTTAGAAATTACAAAAGAGCATTTTAAAAGTCAATTTGACAATGTAAATTATGACTATTTTGTATATGATAGTTCAAATTTGGAACAAGTAAGAGATTTTGCTACAAGTAATGAAATCAGAATTATGGTGATAAATATTGATGCTTTTAGAAAAAGCTTTAGTGATACATCAAAAGATACAAAAGCAAATATTATCCATAGACAAAATGATAGATTAAATGGTCAAAAACCAATAGAGTTTATAAGAAGTACAAATCCAATTGTAATAATAGATGAACCACAAAGTGTTGATAACACTCCAAAATCAAAAGAAGCTATTGAAACATTAAATCCATTGTGTAGATTAAGATATTCTGCAACCCATGTTGAAAAATTTAATCTAATGTATAAGCTAGATAGTATAGATGCTTATGAACAAAAGCTTGTAAAACAAATAGAAGTAGCAAATGTAAAAACAAGTGAGAATTCAAACTCAGCATATATAAATTTTATAAGTGTAGAAAAGAAAAAAACTCCAATTACTGCAAAAATTGAAATTTATCAAAATGCTACAACAGGTGTAAAAAAAAGTTCTATTACAATCAAAGATAATAGCGATTTATATGAACTTTCAAATGGTTTAGATATTTACAGTGGTTATGTAGTTAATGAGATAAATAGAACTCCAAATGATGAGTATATAGAGTTTACAAATGGAGTAAGTATAAATTTAGGTCAAACTGTTGGAGAAATTGATGATGATACAATCAAAAGACTTCAAATTAGAAAAACAATTCAAGAACACTTAGAAAAAGAGATGAATCTTAATCCTAAAGGGATTAAGGTTCTTTCACTATTTTTTATCGATAAAGTATCTAATTATAGAGAATATAATTCAGATGGTACAGTTTTAAAAGGTAAGTATGCCAAATGGTTTGAAGAAGAGTATAAAGATGTTATAAAACAAAGAAGATTTAAAACACTATTTGATGGTATTAAAGATATAGATGCAGAAGTTGAAAAAATTCATAATGGATATTTTAGTAGCGATAAAAAAGGTGTTTTAAAAGATAGTACAGGAAATAACAAAGAAGATGAAGATACTTTTACTTTGATTATGAAAGATAAAGAAAAGCTTTTATCTTTTAAATCATCTCTTAGATTTATATTTTCACATAGTGCTTTAAAAGAGGGATGGGATAATCCAAATGTATTCCAAATTTGTACTCTTAATGAAACAAGTTCTATTATTAAAAAAAGACAAGAAATTGGTAGAGGTCTTAGAATTTGTGTAAATCAAAATGGAGAAAGGGTTTATGGTTATCCAATAAATACTTTAACAGTAATGGCAAATGAGAGTTATGAAGATTTTGCAAAAGGTTTACAAGAAGAAATTGAAAAAGAAGAGGGTATTAAATTTGGTGTTATTGCACCTTATGAATTTGCGAATATTACTCTAAGAAATGAATCAGGTGATATAGAATACTTTGGAGCAGATAAAAGTGAAAATATCTACAATTTCCTACTTGATAATGAGTATATAGATAAAAAAGGTAAAATCGAAGATAAACTAAAAAGAGAGATAAAAGAGAATATTTTTAATGTTCCTAGTGAATATGAAATTGTACAAGATGAAATAATTCAAAGAATCACAAAAATAGGTGGAAGTCTTAATATTAAAAATGCAGATGATAAAAAACCATTAAAGTTGAATAAACAAGTTGTATTAAGTGATGACTTTAAAGAGTTATGGGACAAGATAAAATATAAAACTACATATAAAGTAAATTTTGATGAAGATAAACTTGTTGAAGAGTGTGCAAAACAAATATCTATAAATGGAACCGTAGGAAAAATCAAATATCTTTATTCAAAAGCTACAAATAAAATCACTAAAGTAGGTGTAGAAATAGATGAAAATACAATTAAAAATGAATTTAGTGATTGTAATATTATAGATTATAAGTTACCTGATATTGTAACTTATCTGCAAAATGAAACAAATTTAACAAGAAAAAATATTGTAGATATTCTTATAAAAAGCAAGAAGTTAGAAAGTTTTAAAAACAATCCTCAAAAGTTTATAGATATTTGTGTAAATATTATTAAAAAAACAATGAATTTGTTTATTGTAGATGGAATTACATATCAAAAATTGGGTAATGAATATTATTACTCTCAAGAACTTTTTGAAGAGAATGAACTTTTTGGATATTTGAGTAAAAATATGTATTTAAATAAAGAAAACAAATCTCTATATGATTATACAATCTATGATTCTAATATTGAAGAAAGTTTTGCAAAATCGTTTAATGAAAATGATAATGTAAAGTTATTTACGAAATTACCATCATGGTTCAAAATAGATACCCCTCTTGGTACTTATAACCCAGATTGGGCTGTATTAATAGAAAAAGATAATAGTGAAAAACTATATTTTGTAGTTGAGAGTAAAGGAGCAGATTTAGGTCTGGATTTAAGAACAGCAGAAAATGCAAAAATTGACTGTGGGAAAAAACATTTTGAAGCTATTAAAACTGGTATAAATTTAGTTCAATCTAATAGCTATAAAAATTTTATTGATAAGATTTAATTTCTTTTGTATAAAAGATAATATTTTAAATATATAATACTACTAATTAGTATATTATTTATTATTAATCTAATAGTAAATTAATATCATTTTAATTATAATTTAATATTAAAATATTAAGGAATTAAAATGATAATTTCAGTTTGTAATGAAAAAGGTGGTAGTGGAAAA
>Ga0265294_10008381_pt1 | contig 12090 bp, 10 predicted proteins | sample MunlanPumphouse3_FD_192504 | JGI IMG/M metagenome (GOLD analysis project Ga0265294, IMG submission 192504) | Groundwater microbial communities from a municipal landfill in Southern Ontario, Canada - Pumphouse #3 | ecosystem: Environmental > Aquatic > Deep subsurface > Groundwater | place... | reverse complement strand
TAATTTGCATTTTAGAAAACAAAGAGCAAGGGGTCAGGCTTTTATAATTTTGTATCTCAATTTTATATACTATTCTGTATTATCTTGTGTTCTTGTGTTTTCATGCTATTATGCTGCATGCTACATTGCTTATCTCGCTTCTTAATTTTTTCTCTGCGGTTTTGTCAGTAATAATGTTTGATATTGTAGGCTGCGCTACCTTTATTAATTCAGATAACTCTTTGTTTGTTATATCTGAATATTTCTTTGCCATATATATAATTATCTTCCTTGCTTCAACTATTTTTCTCGTTCTTATTTTAAGTATCACTTCTTCTTTTATATCGCAATAGCTACATACCGCGGTTATTATTGTATCTATTGAGTACTTTAATTTTTCCTCGCCATATTCTTTATTTTCACATTTACTATTTTTACACTCTTCCCTTACTTACTACTCTACTCATTTTACTTACTCTTACTATTTTGCTAGTTTTTATAATTTTGTAAAGTAGTGAGATATAAAATTATAAAAGCCTGACCCCGCTTTTTCTATTTTTTACACCATTTCTTTAGAAGGCTCATTGATGTGGCAAAATAAAGGTACGGAAATGCGTGCCTCGTTGGTACTGAGATATATCCCAAAGACTTCAGATCTCCACATTCTATAGTGGCTTTTTTGCGTTCCCCTGTTTTTTTGCATAAATATTCTAGCCTTACGATATTTGTACCTTCCATAAGTATTTCTTCAATATCTTCATCACAATAAAGTTGAGTATCATTTAATGTCAATAAAACGTCCTCTGATTTGATTCCAATTTTAGCAAAAATGCTTCCTCTTTGTACATAGAGCAGTTTAATGCCTTTTTCCGTTGGAACATACAGGGGTTCTCCTTTTTTTTCTCTCCTTTGACCAATATATATTAAAAGTTCATGTCCTAATGGCGAAAAGAGAGCAGCAACATAAGCTACTGGATGATAATGACTTGCTAATATGGCCAAAACAAGAAGCACAACGCTGTACCCTGCCAATTCCAAGGCTGCCAAATGGGTTTTTTGCTTTGGAGTTGTGGTCATTGCTATATCCCCGTAACCTAATAATGCTGGGATAGCCACTAAGCTATAGACTATTTCAGATCTCCCGGCAGTAAATTCCGGTGTGATAAGTGGCCACCAACTTGGCATACTAACAGCACCTTTTATTATCTCCGGATCCGGATAAAATCCTACGAAAAGAACTATAAGCGGCAATGGCCAAAATTTTTGCAAGTTATATCCGCCTACTACCCTTCCTTTCCCCTTAGATAGGTAAACAGGTGAAGGATAGATGCTTCCGGTAAGATAAATCAACAAGGATTCTATCAAATGTAACACTGCTACTAAAGCAATAACATGAGGAACACTGAGCTGAGGCACCCCAAAAAAGAGGTAGGAAAGCGAAAGAAGCCCCCCAGCATACGCAAAACACATAAAGCGTTGTTGGATAAGCATTAAAGCAAGTGCCGTAAAAAACAAATACATTCCACCTATTTCGTTAACCGAAATTCCTACGAAAATTAAAATAATGCTCCCCAAAAATCCACCCAATATTCCAAAGAATACTGACATCATCGTCAGACGCCAGGGAGATTCTCCTGGCATCTTAAATAAATATCGTGATGATGCGGTCATTTTTCTATACAACAATCCTACAACTAAAATAAGCAGCCAAAAAAACCATTTTTTAAATATAGTAAAGAAGCTATATAACACTTGTGGTATTAAGCTAATTATTAGAGACATGAATTTGTTCCTCTATCACTTCTAATGCTTTTTTAAGCTGAACATCCTCTTGATCCTCTGCCTTTAAAATAGCCTCAATATCCGGTTCAATTCCTTTTGCTTGGATATCATGTTTATTGGGAGTTAAGTATTTTGCTGTAGTTAACTTTATCGCATCTCCACCACTAAGGGGTAAAAGAACTTGAACTAACGCTTTTCCAAAAGTCTTTTCGCCAATCAGAACACCTGAATTGGTGTCTTTAATTGCTCCTGCTAATACTTCAGAAGCACTGGCACTTCCTCCATTTATCAGAACAACTAAAGGTATCTCTAATCTTTCTGTTATTTTATTTTCCATAGTTCTACTACTCCCATTTTTATCAACTACATATACAACCGGCCCTTTGGGAACAAAAAATTTAGAAATATTTACAGCCGCATCCAAATCACCGCCAGGATTATTCCTTAAATCAAGGATTAGCGCCTTAATGTTTTTTTCTTTCAAAACGTTCAATTGCTCTGCCAAGGCTTCATCCGAATTACTTGCAAATAAAGCTAATTGTAAATATCCAATCCCGCCAGGTAAAACCTCACTCTCCACAGTCGGAATATCTATTTCCTCTCTGGTTATTTCAAATTCTTTAATCTTTCCTTCTCTAATAACACTTATTTGTACATTTTCCCCTGAATTTCCTCTCATCTTGCTGATGACTTCCTCAAAATCCATTTCACTTGTTAATTCATCATTTACCTTGAATAATGTATCACCCTTTAACATCCCAGCCTTGAAAGCAGGAGTTGCTTTAATTACTGAATGGACTACATATTTTCCATCTTTTACACCAACATATACCCCTATTCCGCCAATGGAACCCTCAATATGATGTCGAAAACTTTGATATTCTTCACTATTCATATAAACAGAATATGGGTCACCGAGAGATTCAACCATCCCTTCTACTGCCCCCTCTATCATCTGCTCGAGAGGAACATCTTCAAGATATTGAAATTTTATTATAGTGGCTACTTCCAACATCTTACCTATGTTTTTATAGTTTAACACGAAAAAAATTCCTACTACAAATGTTACTATAAAACTAATTGTTACTAATATATTGAGCACTATTCGTAGTATCTTCCGATCCTGTTGCATTAACTTCACCCCTTAAAAGTCACAACGCTGTGTGTTTTCGTAACTCTTTACCCCTATTATTATGTGGTTAAATCTTATAATATTAATCGAAAAAAGTAAAACCTTAGTTCATCTTAAAACTAACATAAAAAAGTAATGATCGAGTATACAGTTAATCACTCTACACTCGATCATAACATATTATCCTAATTATTAATGTACCCTTAACTTCCTTTTAAAAACCGTTTCAGACTTATTGTACTACCTAAAGCTCCTAATGTAGTTCCCATTACAAGCAGACTTTTGTAAACTGTATAAATAATATTTGTATCTTTCAGTACTGGAAGAAAATTAAGTGTCAACATCACATTATTAACTATTCCACTATAACATATATGTAAAACAATTACAGCCAAAGAAGCTCCTAAAAAGCCCGTCATAACCCCTTCCAAAAAGAAAGGCCCTTGAATATACCAATTTGTAGCACCCACCAGTTTCATAATACCTATCTCTCTACGTCTAGAATATACGGTAATCCTAATAGTTGTAGATATTAAGAATACAGCTGCCAATCCTATCGCAACTACTATAATAATTCCCACAGTCCGTAACCAACGTGTCAAAGCAAGAAGCTTTTCTACCATTCCTTGCCCATATCTAACCTTCTCCACTTCGATAATTCCATCTAAACTTTCTGCAATTTGAGGAACTTGATCTGCTGCCTTTGCTTTTACACGATACATATCAGGCAAAGGATTGGCATTCCCTACTGTTCCAACAATATCCGCATCCTCTCCCAGCTTTTCCTGGATACTGCTTAATCCTTCCTCCTTGGAAACAAAAGCTACCTCTTCTACACCTTGCACTGCTTCTATTTCTCTCCGCAAATTAAGTGCATCTTCTCTAGTGACATTTTTATTTATATATGCATTTATTTCTAGTTCTGATTCCATAGTGCCAGCTAAATGTTGTGAATTTAATACCAAAAGCCAAGCACAACCTAAAATAAGAAGTGATATTGCTACAGTGGCAATAGACGCCACCGTCATTATTTTATTTCTTTTCATAGAATGAAAAGCATCTCTTATATTATAATGTACACTACTTAATCTCATTTTTAATATTCGCCCCTCTCTTCATCTCTAATTAAGAGACCATTATCCAAGGCGATTACACGCTTTTTCATTCTATTTACCATTTCTCGATCATGCGTAGCAATAATTACTGTTGTTCCTCTTTTATTTATAGCTAAAAGAATGTTCATAATTTCCCAAGATGTTTCTGGATCTAAATTTCCCGTGGGCTCATCAGCAATAATTATAATGGGATCGTTTACAACCGCACGTGCTATACAAACCCTCTGTTGTTGTCCTCCCGAAAGTTGATGAGGATAAGCATCACCTTTATCCTGTAGTCCCACCATTTCCAAGACTGCCGGAACTCGTTCTTTTACTTCACTTCCAGACATCTCCACAGCTTCCATGACAAAAGAAATGTTTTCATAAATTGTTCTATCCATTAGAAGACGAAAATCTTGAAAAACAAACCCGATGTTGCGCCGATAATACGGTATCTCCCGCTCTCTCATCCTAATTAAGCTCTTCCCATTTACAAGAATCTGCCCTTGAGTAGGAATTTCTTCTCTATTTAACAACCGAGTAAGAGTAGACTTTCCTGCACCGCTTGGACCCACCAAAAATACAAATTCCCCCTTTTTAATATGCATGTTTATATCTTTTAGGGCCTCAACCCGTACTTCACCTTCATAAATTTTAAAAACATTAAATAACTGAATCATTCTATTCCTCCACTCCGAACTAAAATACATTTAATATATACTGAAAAAGTGAAATTTCAGATACATAAGATTCTATAGCCTAACATACTCTTATTTCGACAACGAAAAACAAATTCCTTTTGGGAAAATGTGGTTTATCTAACGGAAACACAAGGGGACGGTTCTTCTGTGTCCTATATCCTTCTTATTGCTCCGAAACTAATCTCTGTTAATCTTGCTATTCACCTTATTGATAGTCCTCTATTTTTTAATTCTTTAATTATATTATCTCTTTTCTCCTTTTCAAGATTCTGAATTTGTATTGCAATGTATTGCATTGCATTTTTCACTCCAACTACTGTTATTATTATTTTTGTTGCTTCTCTATCATCTATCTTGACTAATTCTTCATATTCACATACTTTTTGATACTGGGTGATTGTTTGAATTAATTTTTCATAGTCTTCGTTATCTTCAAATATTATTTGTCTATTTGTTCCTCTAAGCATCACATGATATATTCCTGTACTGCTTGCTCCTCTTGCCCTTTTTGCTCTTCTTGGCATAAAAATCATCTCTAGCTTATAATAAGCTAGAGATGATGACAACACACAAGAACCGTCCCCTTGTGCTTATTTTCTTGCAAGCACTTTTTTTACAGCACTCACTACCTCTTTGGCCGTCAGACCATATTTCTCTAACAATGCTTGAGGTTTTCCCGACTCACCAAAGATATCCATTACTCCAACTCGCTCCATAGGCACAGGCTCATTTTCCACCAAAACCTCCGCTACTGCACTTCCTAAACCACCAATGATGCTATGTTCTTCAACCGTAACTATAGCACCAGTTTCTTGTGCTGCCTTCACTATAGCCTCTTTGTCAATAGGTTTAATCGTTGCTACATTAATAACTTTAACCGATATTCCTTCTTGTGCTAATTCTTCTGCAGCCTTCAGACTTTCCGCTATCATGATGCCACACGCCAATACAGAAACATCTTGACCTTCCTTCAAAACAGAAGCTTTTCCAATAGCAAAGTCATAATCCTGTTGATATATTACAGGTACTGCCGAACGTCCCATACGAATATAAACAGCTCCATTATATTGAGCTGCTGCAATCACAGCTTTTTCTGCTTCCACTCCATCAGCCGGAACAATCACCGTCATATTCGGTAATGAACGCATTATTGAAATATCAACTATCGCTTGATGAGAAGCTCCATCTTCACCTACCGTTAATCCAGCATGACTAGCAACAATCTTTACATTCAACTTCGCATAAGCAATTGAATTGCGTATCTGTTCAAACGCCCTACCTGTAGCAAAAATAGCAAATGTACTGGCAAAAACAATTTTTCCAGCAGTAGCTAATCCTGCTGCTGTTCCCATCATATTTTGCTCAGCTATTCCCATATTAAAGAAACGTTCCGGATAATGCTTCTTAAACTCTTTTGTTCTAGTAGAACCAGCCAAATCAGCATCTAAAACCACAATATCTTTATTTTCAGCCCCTAATTTCACTAAAGCTCTGCCATAAGCATCCCGTGTCGCCATTTTTTCCATAATATTTTTCCCTCCCCTTATACTAAGAAAGTTCTACCAGTGCCCTTTTTGCTTGTTCCTCATTAGGAGCAACACCATGCCATCCGACTTGATTTTCCATAAAAGATACCCCTTTACCCTTCACTGTCTCAGCAATTATCATGGTAGGCTTATCTTTTACATCCTTAGCGGAATCAAGAGCGTCTGCAATATCGGAATAAGAGTGTCCATCAATTTTAACCACATTCCAACCAAACGCCTTAAACTTTTCATCAATAGGTTCAGATGACATGACCTCAGTTATCGGACCATCAATTTGCAAGCCGTTATGATCAAGAAATGCTATAATATTGTCTAATTTATAATGGGCAGCCGCCATCGCCGCTTCCCAAACTTGCCCTTCTTCTATTTCTCCATCACCTAAGACAACAAAAACCCGATAATCTTTTTTATCCAACTTCCCTGCAAGCGCCATTCCCACTGCCGCTGAAAGCCCTTGCCCCAAAGAGCCAGTAGACATATCAACACCTGGTACTTTTCGCATATCAGGGTGTCCTTGGAGACGACTATTAATCTTTCTCAACGTCATAAGTTCTTCCTGAGGGAAAAATCCCCTCTTAGCTAATGCTGAATAAAGAGCAGGCGCAGCATGTCCTTTCCCCAAAACGAAACGATCCCTCTCCACCCAATTCGGATCTTCTGGATTTATTTTCATTTCCTTAAAATACAAATAAGTTATAATCTCCACAGCAGACAAAGACCCTCCGGGATGACCCGACTCAGCTTCAGTCAACATCCTAATTATATCCCGTCGCATATGTCTACCAAGCTCTTGCAGTTCTCCCACATTAACTGTCTCGTTCATCTATTTGCCCCCTATTTAAAATTACAAATGATTTATTAAATATAACCCATTTCCCGTATAAAGTAAATAGCACTTTAACAATCGTTTAACAATAGTTGAACAACGGTTTAACTATCGTTCAGCAATCGTTTAACAATAGTTGAACAATGGTTTAACTATCGTTCAGCAATCGTTTAACAATGGTTCAACTATCGTTTAACAATCGTTTAACTATCGTTCCCAGCCACCACCATGCGTAAGTAGGCATCAATAAATACATCTAACTCTCCATCCATAACGGCATTAACATTCCCAACCTCTACTCCTGTACGGTGATCCTTCGCCATACTATACGGATGGAATACATAAGAACGGATTTGACTACCCCAACCAATTTCCTGTTGATCCCCCCTGATGTTTTCCAATTGCTTTTCCTGTTCTTCTCGTTTTTTCTCAAAGAGTTTAGCCTTTAAGATTTTTTCACAAGATGCTCTGTTGGATATTTGCGATCTTTCATTCTGGCATTGAACAACTATTCCCGAGGGCAAATGAGTCATTCTAACTGCCGAATCCGTCTTATTAACATGTTGCCCACCTGCTCCACCAGATCGGTAAGTATCTACTTTTATTTCATCATAATTTAAAACAATCTCATCTGTATCCTCATCAACATCCGGAAGAACATCTGCCGCTGAAAAAGATGTATGACGTCTCCCTGAAGAATCAAAAGGAGATATGCGCACTAAACGGTGCACCCCTTTTTCTGCTTTTAGATAGCCATAGACATTCTCTCCTTTGATCAACAGAGTTACGCTTTTGATTCCTGCCTCATCTCCCGGAAGGTAATCTAATATCTCCACGCTAAACCCTTTTCTCTCTGCCCACCGAGTATACATTCTCAAAAGCATTTCTGTCCAATCCTGCGATTCAGTTCCTCCAGCTCCAGGATGCAGAGATATAATAGCATTTCCAACATCATATTTATCACAAAAAAGCAATTGAAGCTCCCTTTTATCCAAATCATCAACAAGTTTAACCAAAGCATTTTGCGCCTCGTTTAAATACTCTTCTTCCTCCTGCCCAAGCTCATAAAGAACTTCGATATCCTCAAAGCTACCAAACATTGCGTAATAATCCCGAATCTTATTTTTTAATATTGTCGCTTGTTGCGTAATTTTTTGGGCTTCCTGCGGATTCTCCCAAATATCCGCCTCAGACATCTTTTCTTCCAATTCTTTTAATTTTTCCTCTTTGCCCGGTACGTCAAAGAGACCCCCTGAATTTTTCTATTCTTTCCCTTGTTTTATCCAAATCATGTTTAAATTCAAAAGACACCGTTTTGTTCCTCCTATTCTTTACCACAACATTTTTTGTATTTCTTCCCGCTGCCACAAGGACAAAGATCATTTCTACCTATTTTGATAACATGCCGAGGTTCTTTCTTTTTTACATCTTCACCGCCTCGATTTTCTACCAAGTTCTTACGTTCCCGAGGTCTTTCTACAACAGTCACATGGTAAACATAGCGCACGATATCTTCTTGAATTTCTTCTACCATCTGATTAAACATATCATAAGCTTCATATTTATACTCTACCAAAGGATCCTTCTGTCCGTACGCTCGTAACCCAATACCTTGGCGCAACTGATCCATAGCATCTAAGTGACCCATCCATTTATCATCAACAGCTCTTAAAGTAGCTAATCGCTCCAGTTCCCTCATGTTTTCTTCGCCAATTTCTTTTTCCTGTGTCTCATAATATTCTAACGCCTTCTCCAGAAGAAGCTCTCTTACCTCAGTTGCCTCTAGCTTGGCAAGTTCTTCCGCCGTAATACTGTTATTAGCTAAGAAAAGTAATTCCGCTTGAACCAACATACCTTTTAAATCCCATTCTTCAGGATAAGTACTTCCCCCTGCGAAGCTGTCTACTGTTTTTTCAACAACCTTCTTAATCATCTCTTTAATGTTTTCTCTAATATCCTTACCCATTAAAACATTGCGACGTTGCTCATAAATTACTTCCCTCTGTTGGTTCATCACATCATCATATTCCAAGACATTTTTACGAATGTCAAAATTTCGTGACTCCACTCGTCTTTGTGCAGTTTCAATAGCTCGAGTAATCATGCCATTTTCAATGGGCATATCATCATCCATACCTAGCTTATCCATTATGCCCATAATGTTTTCTGCACCAAAAAGTCGCATTAAATCATCTTCCATAGAAATATAAAACTGAGTAGAACCTAAATCTCCTTGGCGACCCGAACGACCCCGAAGCTGATTATCAATACGCCGACTTTCATGGCGTTCAGTCCCAATGATATGAAGTCCTCCGATTTTTACAACTTCATCATGTTCTTTGTCAATTTCCTTTCCCTTATCCTTATAAATCTTTTGATAATGTTCCCTCGCCCTTAATACTTCTTCATCCTCCACAATATTGTTGCTAGCAGCTTCCTCAATGAGCACAGAAGAATAACCCTGTCTCAACATTTCCTGTCTAGCCACAAAGCCAGCATTACCGCCTAAAATAATATCGGTACCACGTCCTGCCATGTTCGTAGATACAGTAACAGCTCCCTTTCTTCCGGCCTGTGCTACAATTTGTGCTTCCAAATCATGGTGCTTCGCATTTAAAACTTGATTTTCTACTCCTCTTTGCGTAAGTAACTTACTTAAAACTTCCGATCTTTCAATAGATATAGTACCCACCAATATAGGTTGCCCTTTTTCATGACGTTTTACAATTTCCTCGACAACAGCTTTGAATTTCCCTTCTACCGTTCTATAGATAACATCTGGTATATCCTGACGAACTAACGGTTTATTGGTAGGAACTACTGTTACCTCAAGCTTGTAAATCTTCCGAAACTCTTCTTCCTCCGTAACAGCTGTCCCTGTCATCCCCGATAATTTCTCATACATTCTAAAATAATTCTGGAATGTTATTGTCGCCAAGGTCTGCGATTCCTTTTCAATAGTAACGCCTTCCTTAGCTTCAATGGCTTGATGAAGTCCTTCGCTATATCGACGGCCATACATCAAACGTCCTGTAAACTCATCAACAATAATTATCTGCCCATCTTTAACCACATAATCAACGTCTTTTTTCATCAAACCATGGGCGTGCAATGCCTGATTAACATGATGACTAAGTTCAATATTTATATCATCATACAGATTTTCAATTCCCAACATATTTTCAACCCTAGTTATACCTTCTTCTGTCAAATTAACAACTTTCGCTTTTTCATCAATCGTATAATCTGTTTCCCTTTTTAAACGTGGAATTATTTTAGCTACTCTCCCGTACAAATCCTTGGGTTTATCACCCGCTCCCGAAATAATCAAAGGGGTTCGAGCTTCATCAATAAGAATACTATCAACTTCATCCACGATAGCGTAATTCAGCTCACGTTGCACCAAGAGTTTGGGATGAGATACCATATTATCACGGAGATAATCAAACCCATACTCATTATTAGTACCAAAGGTTATATCCGCAGCATAAGCCGCTTTCCGCTCATCAAAATCTAAGCCATGCACAATAAGCCCCACAGAAAGTCCTAGGAATTTATAAATCTGTCCCATCCATTCACTATCACGTTTCGCCAAATAATCATTTACCGTAACAATATGTACACCTTTTCCTGTAAGCGCATTAAGATATGCCGGAAGCGTTGCTACAAGAGTTTTCCCTTCTCCTGTTTTCATCTCCGCAATATCTCCCTCATGGAGAATTATTCCCCCAATAAGCTGTACATCAAAATGTCGCATACCAAGAATTCTTCTGGACGTTTCTCTTACTACTGCAAAAGCTTCAGGAAGAAGATCATCCAATGTTTCCCCATCACTCAAACGCTGTTTAAATTCTTCCGTCTTGATTTTCAATTTTTCATCCGTCAAGTCCATAATACCCTGTTCCAGCTCATTTATAACTTGAACCTTTTTACTTAAACGCTTTATTTCTTTCGCATTTGTATCTAACATACTTTTCAGAAAGCCAAACATTTCATAGTCACCCACTTCCCTAATTTAAACCACTTTATTGTAACATTTTGGACAATAATAAGCAATTAGATTCAGCTATCACATTATCCAAAGAATCATACAGTTTAACTTGTATTTTAGCACCATTATACTCTGTAATTAATTCACCTGACAAATTAACAATTAAATGGTTTTCATCTATAAATTTTGCAGGCTGTTCTTTTTCATTAATATAAATCTGACAATCAGGAACAAAGTTTTCCCCTTTTATCTCTAAGGTGCTTTCTTTACTAAAAAGACCTTTCTTTTGCTCTTCCTTCTTAAGATCAGCACTACTAATAACTAATTTCCCTCTGCCTAAAAAATACTCTTTGTCAATAACCTCAGGTAAGAGCCCTTTATATTGATACCCCTCCCCAAAAAGTATATCGTACTGTAATTTTTTATAATCATCCATATCACTGCTTTTTATGCCCTCTTTCGCATAATAACCCTGTCTGGGAATCGTTTGTATTGCTTTGAAAAGCGAAGACAAATAATTTGTATAAGTGGACCCCCTTCTCCCAGCCATATCTAAAACATATGACCCTAAAAAAGAAGTGCTTAAGCTTATGTTTTTTGCCTGTGGAGAATAATTATTCCAAATCACAAACGGTGTACTGTACATTTCCTTGTACTCTTCGTAGCTCCCATCCTCCTTGTAAAACCCCGCATCTCTGTATACTTGATAATCCTCTCCTAATGCCGGTAAATGGTCTCCCCAAAAAACGATTATAGTAGGTTCCTCACTCTTTTGAAAATATTCCACCAGTATCTTTAAAGACTCATCCGCATCAAAAACACCTTGTGCATATTTTTCCAAAATATCTTTGGAATTTGAGGATATGTTCCCCTCTACCTGAATACTATTTTCATCATACCCAATTTTATAAGGTCCATGATTTTGCATCGTAACAGCATAAATAAAAGCAGGTTCTGCACTTTCTTTGGTTTCCTCTATAATCATCTCAGAAACTTCACTGTCTGCAATATAATATCGTTTACGAGCAGGTTCTA
>Ga0265294_10008380_pt1 | contig 12090 bp, 10 predicted proteins | sample MunlanPumphouse3_FD_192504 | JGI IMG/M metagenome (GOLD analysis project Ga0265294, IMG submission 192504) | Groundwater microbial communities from a municipal landfill in Southern Ontario, Canada - Pumphouse #3 | ecosystem: Environmental > Aquatic > Deep subsurface > Groundwater | place... | reverse complement strand
GATATTCCCACTTCTTCCCTGCTCAATTTTTGCCGGTGAAGAAACCTTAACTTGGGGATTCCCAACAATTTCTCCACCGAGATGATCGGCTATTGCCTGTGCTGATACTTCCATTATTTATTAGATTCTTTTGAATTTCGGATACAAAGAAAGTTACTTTTTTGCAATAATTGCTTCTCCTTTCATAAAATATGCCAATATTGAACACAAAAGGCACTTATTCCTACGCAAATTAAATAAATTATAGATGTATGAAAAAAATAGTTACCTTTGCAGCCAGAAGAAAAGAGGGGACGAGAGTCCCCTTATTTTTTGCAATGATATGATACAGAAAGAACAAATAACAACTGCCGTAGAGTCATACTTCCAGGGGAAGCCAATGTTCCTTGTGGATGTGACCATCAGTAAGGACAATGACATAGATGTAATTATCGACTCGGACGAGAAAGATATCTGCCTTGATGACTGCGTCTTACTTAGCCGGTATCTCGAGACAACTCTCGATAGAGACAAAGAAGATTTTGCTTTGACAGTTGGCTCGGCAGGACTGACTTCCCCTCTTACAGTATTGAGGCAATACCGGAAATTTATAGAGAAAGAAGTGGAAGTTACCATGAAGAACGGTTCACGGATAAAAGGAATTCTTATTTCGGCAGAGCCGGAACAAATTACCGTAAAACATAAGATTTCCGAAAAGGTTGAAGGACAAAAGAAAAAAAAAGTTGAGGAGGTTATTGATACTTTCGCGCTGAAAGAACTGAAGTCCACCAAACCTGTTATAAGATTTAACAAATAATAGTAACATAAAATGGAAGGTTTAAACCTAATCAGCACGTTTGCTGAATTTAAAGAACTTAAAAACATTGACAGGCCGACAATGATGAGTGTGCTGGAGGATATTTTTCGCACTCAACTTGCCAAAATGTATGGAGAGACTGCTACTTTTGATATTATCATTAATATTGACAAGGGCGACTTTGAGATTTGGAGAAACAGGGTTGTTGTGGATGTTGTGGATGACCCCACCCAACAAATTTCACTCGAAGATGTGCAAAAAATAGACGACTCCTACAAAGTGGGAGAAGACTTCACTGAAGAGATTAAACTCGCAAGTTTTGGAAGGAGAGGAATTCTTAATTTGAGACAAAACCTGTCAAGTCGCATCATGGATCTTGAAAAAGCCAACCTGTATAATAAATATCGCGACAAAATCGGCGATATTATTGTTGGGGAAGTTTATCAGGTATGGAAGAAAGAAGTACTTGTGATGGACGAAGATAATAACGGGCTCATGCTGCCTAAGACAGAGCAGATCCCCTCGGACTATTTCCGCAAGGGAGACACCGTAAAAGCGGTAGTAGACAATGTTGAGATGAAAAACAATAATCCGTACATTACACTGTCACGCACATCTACCGTATTTTTGGAGCGTCTGTTTGAGCAGGAGGTCCCTGAGATTTTTGACGGTCTGATTACCATCAAAAAAGTTGTCAGAATCCCCGGCGAGAGAGCAAAAGTTGCTGTAGAATCTTATGATGAACGTATCGATCCGGTTGGAGCATGCGTAGGTATTAAAGGATCCCGTATCCACGGCATCGTTCGCGAGCTGAGAAATGAAAATATCGACATCATCAACTGGACAAACAACACTGAATTGCTTATTCGTAGAGCATTAAGTCCTGCAAAGGTAGACTCTATGAAGTTTGATGAAGAAAATAAGAAGATCAACGTATTCTTGAAGCAGGCTGACGTATCTCTTGCAATCGGTAAAGGCGGCAGTAATATCAAGCTTGCAGGCATGCTGGCCGGATATGAGATAGACATATATCGAGAGATGGATCAGGAGAATGCTGCTCAAGAAGAGGAAGAAGACGATGTCTTGCTAAAAGACTTTAATGATGAAATCGAAGAGTGGGTCATCGAAGCCTTACAATCTATCGGATGCGATACAGCAAAGGGTGTACTTGCGCTTCCTGTTGACGAAATTGTCAAACGAGCTGATCTTGAAGAAGAGACTGTAATGGAAGTACAAAGGATCTTAAGATCAGAATTTGAAGAGTAATTAATTAAATAACAAGGGGGAATACAATATGGATACGATCAGAGTAAATAAAGTTATGAAAGATTTCAATATCGGAATAAATACTTTAGCCGAGTTTTTGAAGAAAAAGGGAATAGAGATTGAGGTTTCCCCTAATGCTAAGATATCAGAGGATGATTATGCACTTGTTGCCAAGGAATTCGGCAAAGAGCAAATCATCAAGGAGCAGTCTAAAAAAGTAGCTATCAAAGTTAAAGAGATTACTGATTCCGAATATCGCAATAATGAAAAGGAAGAGGTTGAACCGGTAAAAGAGGTTATCATAAAAACAAATATTACTTCTCAAACTCCGGAGCAGAAACCGGAAGTCGAAAAGAAAATTGAAATACCTGTTGAAGCTCCGGAAGTTAAGTTGGAAAGCGAAGAACTTAAAACAGACCTGAAGATAGTCGGTAAAATAGATCTTAACCCGAAGCCGAAGAAAGAAAAATTTGAAAAGGTTGAGATACCTGAAGAGCCAAAGGCCGAAGAACCAAAAGATATTAAGGTGGAAAAGATTATGGTTGAGAAGAAAGAGGAGATCACAGAAGAGCCGAAGGAGTCAAAAGAGGTGCCGCTACAGAAAGAGAGTGCGGTAGCGCAGGAGAAAAAAGAAAAAACGGCAGCTCAATCACCTGTGGCTGAGAAAAAACCGGAATACGAGCATATCAAGACCGAATACACCAAATTGACAGGTCCGAAAATAGTCGGGACAAAAGATCTTTCCAGTTTTGAGAAAAAGCCCTCAAACAGCAATAAAGCCAATAAGGACAAAGGCAGGAGAGAACGTATCCACAAAGGACCGGCCAAAGTCAATGTGGACAAGAACACTAATTCCGGTGATGGAAACAACAACAAAGGCAACAACAATAACAACAACCGTCCGGATAAGTCAAGAAACAATAATACGGAACAAAAGGGCGGTAAATATTTCAAGAAAGGTGAAAGATTTAAACCTAACCACAATGAAGTAGATGAAGATGAGGTTCAAAAAAAGATAAAGGACACATACGCACGTATGACCGAGGGTAAAGGCAAAACCAAAGGTTCCAAGCACCGCCGTGAAAAGAGAGAAAATATTCAGCAGAGAGCACAGGAGGAACAAGAACTTCAGGAAATGGACAGCAACGTATTGAAAGTAACCGAATTTGTTACTGTCAACGAGTTGGCTATCCTCATGAACAACACTCCTGTAACTAAGGTTATTGAGGCCTGCATGAATTTAGGGCTAATGGTATCCATCAATCAAAGACTTGATGCTGAAGCTCTTGTCCTTGTTGCTGAAGAATTCGGCTATAAGATTGAATTCTTAACCGCAGATATTCAGGGCGCTATTCAACAGGAGGATGATAAAGAGGAGGATATGCAGGAGCGTCCGCCTATCGTAACCGTCATGGGACACGTTGACCACGGTAAAACCTCTTTGCTTGACTACATCCGCCAGTCAAATGTAATCGCAGGTGAAGCCGGTGGTATCACACAACATATTGGTGCTTACAATGTAAAACTTCCTTCCGGCAGAAGGATCACCTTCCTTGATACCCCTGGCCACGAGGCATTTACAGCCATGCGTGCCCGTGGTGCAAAAATCACCGACCTTGTAATCATTATAGTGGCAGCTGATGACGCAATTATGCCTCAAACAATTGAGGCCATCAACCACGCCCAGGCAGCAGGAGTCCCTATGATATTTGCTATCAATAAAATCGACAAACCTGGGGCGAACCCTGAAAAGATAAAGGAACAACTCGCCAATATGAATATTTTGGTAGAAGATTGGGGAGGCAAATATCAGTGTCAGGAGATCTCGGCAAAAAAAGGTATCAATGTGGATAAACTTTTGGGAAAGGTGCTTCTTGAAGCGGATCTGCTTGATTTGAAAGCCAATCCTGACAAGAACGCAATCGGAAACGTCATCGAATCCTCTTTGGATAAGGGCCGCGGCTACCTTGCGACAGTCCTGATTCAATCTGGTACTCTCCATACGGGAGATATTGCTCTTTCAGGATGCTATACCGGTCGTGTAAAAGCTATGTTCAATGAGCGTGGTCAGACCATTAAGGAGGCAGGTCCTTCTACTCCGGTCTCAGTACTTGGATTGAACGGAGCCCCTGCCGCAGGTGATACGCTCAATGTCATAGACGATGAGAAAGAAGCGAGAGACATTGCCAATAAGAGAGGGCAGTTAATTCGTATTCAGGGAATTAAGACTCAGACACACATTACTTTGGAAGAGATCGGCCGTCGTATTGCACTCGGCAATTTTCAGGAACTCAACATTATCGTTAAAGCTGATGTGGACGGTTCAATAGAAGCTCTGTCAGACTCCCTGATCAAGCTTTCAACCGACGAAATCCACGTTAACGTTATCCATAAGGCTGTCGGAGCCATTTCAGAATCCGATGTGCTTTTGGCTGTAGCTTCCAATGCCATTATTATCGGCTTCCAGGTCAGACCTTCTGCAAGTGCCCGTAAACTTGCAGAGAAAGAATCTATAGAGATCCGCCTCTATTCAGTCATATATGATGCAATTAATGAGGTCAAGAGTGGTATTGAAGGTATGCTTGCACCTGAGGAGAAAGAGGAGATTACTGCTACTGCTGAGGTTCGTGAGACTTTCAAGATCTCCAAAGTCGGCACGATTGCAGGCTGTATGGTTAAGGAAGGCAAACTCACCAGAAGTGCCAAAGTCAGAGTGATCCGCGATGGAATCGTGATCTATACCGGACTGCTCGGTTCTCTGAAGCGTTTCAAGGACGACGTTAAGGAAGTGGCTTCAGGATACGATTGCGGTCTTAATATTGATGGTTTCAATGACATCAAGGTTGGAGACATTGTAGAGGCCTACACAATCGTAGAGATAAAGCGTAAGTTATAACCTGATCAGATCCCAAAGGTCTGAAGACTCATAAGTTGCACCCTTGTCACTCGGTATATTGTTAGGATTGTAATAGAATTGGTCTATACCGAAAATCTGGGCACCCTCTATGTCGTTTCGATAGTCATCCCCTACCATAAGGGTCTCTTTCTTGCCTCCTCCTATTGCTTCCATAGCCTTTTTGAATATGGCCGGGTGCGGCTTATGGACTCCTATTTCATCGGAAATCATGACTGCAGAGAAAAAATGAGCTATCCCGGAGACCTCCATTTTACGATATTGTACCTCTCTAAAGCCATTGGAAACAATTGCCATCTTTCCGCCCTTTGACTGAATTGCCCGGAGAAGATCAAGGGCACCCGGCATCAACGCCTTTCCGAGAGCCATATACTCCAGATAGCGGTTTCCCATACGTTCAGAGAGGTCAAGATCATCCTTGCCATAATTATTTTTCAATGTCTGATAAAACCTCTCTCTCCGTAAATATTCTTTTGTGATTCTACCGGCTTCATATTCATCCCACAAATGGTGATTAATCACTTCATAATACGATATGAATTCATCATAGCTGCCGATATCAATCTGAAATTCATTAAGCATGGCGTGCATGGCAACTGCCGCATTGGTATCGAAGTCCCAAAGTGTACGATCTATGTCAAAAAGAAAAAAGTTGTACCTGTCTATTATCATCCTATCGGCAATAATAATCTATCATTCTGTTGATTGCATCGGTGCACACAGGACAGAAACCAGGTGCCTTATTTGTCTTCATACGACAGTCAAATGAAGGACGGTAAATCCGTTTTGCCGAATATCCACCACCTTCAAATACTCCCACAACACCTGCATATTTAGCTTCATTTGGAGTTGGTATCGGAGTTTTCGCATTAACCATTCCCTTCCATTTATACTCCCCACCGACGAAAGTAGTAAGATTTGGCTCCCAAGGCTCGTAATTAAGGTTGTATGTATCTTCGTAAGCCACATCCGACTCATAATATTCATCTCCCAGACCTGCGAAACTGTGACCGAATTCATGCACAAAAACTTCTTTCGTATATGGGTGGTCCGACATACTCAGTCCGTAATAGTTATAAATACCTCCGCCGCCATACTTTTCAGTATTGACTATTACATAAATGGCATCGTAAGGTGCATTTGTAACCATCTGCGCCACCTTTTTATGATCTGGAGCCGTCAAGTATCTGTCAATCTTAAATGTATAGAAATTGGATGCAGCGACTGTGTTTTTCCAGATATCATTGTGAGGAATATCCGTACCGCTCTCGACAGAAACAGACTCTACAGCCCAAATATTAAAATCAGCCTTACGCGACTTGTACGGCTCGATGTCAAACAGATACCCGACAAATCTCTGAACATCCCTGCGGAACTTGTCCATCTCCTCGGCCGTATACCCTTCTGCTGCGAAAACCAAATCCACCTTATGCTCACTCGGCCCGTTATTCAGTATCTCATCTACTTTGAAGTCATTCTCACTGTCCCGCTTTATCTCCTTGTCTTCCGGATCAAGTGTGAAGGTAAATAACGGAGACATTTTACCAGTCTCAAAAAGTCTCTCGGAAAGTACCACTTTTACTTTTTCTTTGGGACAAGGTATTACTACCGAATTGGTGAATGCCTTCGCGACCTCTTTTGACTCCTGTGTTGTTCTCCATTCGGAAAAAAGAGAACAGAAGCTATTTGAGTATATTTTCGCACCGTCTGCGACAGAGTATAATGCAACCTCGTAATTGCCGTAGTCAAAAGGAGATACCATCTGACTTCTGGTTCCGCTCCATGCCCCTTCGTGATGAATAGACTCCAAATACACGCTCTGTTGCTTGTTCGTCCCGGCAAAAACAAGATCCAGCCTCAACCTGTCATTATTAAAGTATTGATTGTAAGATATTTGGGCCTTACAGCCAAATGCTGCTAATATTAGCACAATTGTTAAAAAATATTTTTTCATTGCATGTTAATTTTAAATTCCCGTATAAGATTGAGGGGTAATGGCCCGAAGTTCAGACTTTACCTCCTCGGATATATTCAGATTATCTATAAAAGATGCTATCGACTCCTTTGTGATATGATCGTTTGTGCGGGTAAGAGCCTTGAGCGTTTCATAAGGATTAGGATAATTTTCCCTTCGGAGAATAGTCTGAATCCCTTCTGCCACCACTGCCCAGTTGTTGCTGAGATCTGCATCTATCTTTGCTCGATTAAGAATCAGCTTGTTTAACCCCTTCGTAAGAGACTTGAGGGCCAGCAGAGAGTGAGAAAGAGGAACTCCTATGTTGCGCAAAACAGTCGAATCCGTCAGATCTCGCTGCATTCTCGAAACAGGCAATTTGGCAGACAAGTGCGTATAAATGGCATTCGCAATGCCCAAATTACCCTCAGCATTTTCGTAATCTATTGGATTAACCTTGTGCGGCATGGCGGATGAGCCGACCTCACCTGCTTTGATCTTCTGCCTGAAATATTCCATTGAAATGTAGGTCCACATATCACGGCAAAAGTCAATAAGTATCGTGTTGATTCTCTTTAAGTTGTCAAATATTGCGGCAAGATTGTCGTAATGTTCTATCTGAGTTGTCGGGTAAGAACGCTGCAAGCAAAGAGTATCTTCAACAAATCTGCGCGCAAATTTATTCCAGTCAATATTCGGATAAGCCACATGATGTGCATTGAAATTACCTGTCGCACCTCCGAACTTTGCAGGATAGCGGGCCATCAACAATTGCTCTCTCTGCTCGTACAGTCTCGAATTAAAGACATCTATCTCTTTGCCCAGCCTGGTTGGAGAGGCCGGTTGCCCGTGAGTATGTGCAAGCATCGGAATATCTGCCCATTCAATCGAGAACTCTTTTAAAATGCCCATCACATTGTCAAGGGCAGGCATATAGACATCGCGAATACCTTCCATCAGGGAAAGAGGAATCGCAGTGTTATTTATGTCCTGAGAGGTCAGTCCGAAATGAATAAATTCAGAATATCCGCCAAGATTCATTCTCTTAAAAGCCTCTTTGATAAAGTACTCCACAGCCTTCACATCATGATTGGTGGTCTTTTCTATCTCCTTGATTTGATTTGCATCTTCTATGGAAAATGCTTCATAGAGACTTCTCAGCTCTACGAAAAGGTCCTTGGGAAAACACTCCAACTGCGGCAACGGCACTTCGCAAAGTGCGATAAAGTATTCAACCTCAACTTTTACCCTGTATCTGATAAGCGCAAACTCCGAGAAATATTCAGCAAATTGCTCAACCTGAGTATAATACCTGCCATCAATTGGAGATATCGCCATTAGAGGATTCAACATAACCGGTAATTTTAAGTCTATTGCTATTAATGTTCAATGTTAATCATTTTTTTTTGATTTTCGAGCCATTCTTTAAATTAAATCAACGGAATTGCTCGATAGTATGGTACAACTTAACGCACTCGACTGCCTCCTTCACGTCATGTACTCTCAAAATATCCGCACCGGCAAGCAACGCATGGAGGTGAATAGCGCAAGTTGCCGGCAATGAGTCTTGAGGAGTAATCCCTAAAGTCTCGTAGATCATCCGTTTGCGAGAAAGACCCACCAGAACGGGATGATGAAGTTGTCTGAGTGCAGACAGATTGTTCAGCAGCACGTAATTCTCCTCAATGCTTTTCGAAAAGCCAAAGCCGGGATCGATAATGTAGTCTTCCAACCCGACGAGAGCTGCCTTCTGCTCAAATTTGCGAAAGTAATCCAAAACTTCTGAAAGTATATTTTCGTACCGATACTGCTCATGCATAGTGGCACAGGTGCCTCGACGGTGCATTGCGATGTATGGAAGATGAAGAGATGAGACTACTTTAAGCATGCTGTCATCTTCAGATCCTGCAGAAATATCATTCACAGTCAGATGTCCGGCCACATCAAATGCTCTGGATACAATCTCGCTGCGAAAAGTATCAATGGAAAGTTGTACAGAAGAAGAGAAAGACTTTCTATTCCACAACTCGAGAACGGCATTAAGACGTCCCCATTCACACTCGGAGTCCACCATTTCCGCCCCCGGACGAGTAGAACAGGCTCCGATATCAATCACATCCGCACCCTCTTGAATAAGTCGCTCCGCTCTTGAGGCAAAAGCATCAATTTGACGGGCACGACTCTGTTCGAAGTAAGAATCATCATTGACATTGATAATCCCCATTACTTTAATATCTCTATTTGACATTGGCGGATAAAAGATTAACTTTGTAATTCAATACAAAGATATAATTTATTATGCTAATAGTGCTCGAAGGATTGGATGGTGCAGGAAAATCCACTCAACTTAAGATGCTCTCCGAATATGTGTCTTCCACGGGAAAACAGGTTCAGCATCTACACTTTCCAAGGTTTGATGCTCCAATTTTCGGCGATTTGATTGCTAAGTTTTTACGGGGTGACTTCGGTTCAATTGATCAGGTTCATCCGCAATTGGTAGCACTGCTGTTTGCGGAAGACCGTAAAGATGCTGCCGATATGATTCGAACATGGATTGCTGAAGGAAAATGCGTCATCTTAGACAGGTATGTCTATTCCAATATCGCCTTTCAGTGCTCAAAACTGACTTCGTCTAAAGAGGCCGCTGAGTTAAGAGAGTGGATTGTGGAGACCGAATACGGTCACTTCAATATTCCCAAACCGGATCTAAACCTGTTCCTTGACGTCCCTATTAAGTTTGTGGATGATAAACTCAAAAACACCCGCGAAGGGGCGGATAGAAAGTACCTTGAGGGTAAATCCGATATACACGAAGCGAGCATCAACTTTCAGATCGAAGTCCGAAAGCAATACTTGGAACAGAGCACCATCGACCCCGGATTTATCAGAATAGACTGCTCTGATAAAGATGGAGATATGCTCCCGGCAAAAAATATTTTTGAAAAAATTAAAAAAGAGGTTGAAACGATACTATGAGCTTTTTCAGAGCACTGTGCAGAATTATATTCGGACTGACATTCATTCTGTCCGGCTTTCTAAAATTGGTTGACCCTGTTGGCACAGGACTTATTGTAGAGGAGTATTTTACTCTCTTCCATTTGGGATTTATCGACAATCTGGCGGTTTATTGCGGTATGTTGCTCTCTTCCTTGGAGTTCATCATTGGCATTAATACGCTTCTCGGTCTAAGGATGAAAATCACCTCAATTGTGGGATTGATATTTATTTTCGGGTTTACTTTAGTTACGATCTACCTTGTTATATTCAACCCGATTAACGACTGCGGATGCTTCGGTGAGGCGATTCACCTGACCAATATGCAGTCTTTTTTGAAAAATGTGGTACTGCTGCTCTGCGCCCTGCTTATATTTTTTCAACGAAAAAAATATGTTCCCATCGTCCCGGCTCCGGCAGAATGGACATTTGTAGGTGTATTTTGGGCGGCAGGACTGTTGGTGTCCATAAACGCACTTATCACCCTACCGCACATAGACTTCACGGCATATAAGGTAGGAACAGATTTGAATGCCGTTAAGTCTATGGATCAAGCGCAGTTCCGCACTACATTTACTTACAGTAAAAATGGAAAAGAAAAGGAATTTGAGTTGAACAACCTGCCGGACTCCACTTGGACATTTGTGGACTCTCAATCAGAATTGATCTCCGGATCCACCGAATCCGCACAATTGGACCTGATCCTTCGAGACAGCCTGGGAGAGTACACTGACCTGATATACAAATCCCACAGACTGATAGCTATAACTGTCTGGAAGCCGGATGACATGACTCATGCCCAATGGGAACGTGTTGATATACTGATAAATGAACTAAAAAGCATTGGTATGGATATCTATATATTCAGCAGTTCGGCAAATGTTCCCAACTTGTATAAGGATATAACATATTTAGCTGATTACAAGTCTCTTATCACGCTAAACAGGTCTAATGGGGGAGCTGTCTATTTCGCCAATGGCACTATAATACACAAGTGGTCCAATCGACACCTTGACAGAGTGCAGGTCAAAAAGATATTATCTCAGGATCCGGAAGTAATCACGGTTGAAGAACTGATCCATGAAAAACTCTTCATCTATATCTCAATTATAGGAACGATACTGCTTGTAATATTAATGCGCTATTTCTGCAGAGTATTCTACTACCATGAAAAGCACCTTGCTAAGAGTTCGCGGCAAAAGACTTCATAACTTTCTCGCTATAAGTCTTAGACACAGGGATATCCCCGACATCTTCAATACCAAACTCTATATAGATAAGTCCCTTATCTCTACGGATAATACTGACCTGGTCAAAATTAACCATATAAGAACGGTGACAACGAAGCACGTTGGTACCGGCCATAAAGTCTTCCATCACTTTCAAAGTATTGCGTAGCAGAAACTTAGTTACCTTACCTTTGTTAAGGTACCAAACATATACATAATTGTCGGCCGACTCTAAATATAACAAATTGTCTCTTTTGATAGAAAGACGCATCTCTCCCCTTTCATCATAAAACGAAAAAGTAGCAGGCTGAGGATGGTCATATTCGTAATCTTGGATAGCTTTCAGCCTCTTCAGCATTGCATTTTTTTCCTGCATTGAGAAGTAGAGAAGCGATATGGCGTAAGGAATAAGGAGCACGAGAGTTGTGTTTCTGATGGAATTTTTCATTACCTGCAGCAAACCTCCGGTCGGATTAGGTTCAACTATGAGAGAAAGGCTTGTATAGATGGCAGCCATTGCCAATATCTCTGCTAAGATCCATACTCCGAATGACCAGTAATGCAAAGTATGCTTCTTCGCATAATAGTACATTATCACCCTGCTGATAGCTACAACAAGGACTCCAACCAATATCAGAAGACTTAAATATACGTAGTACATAAACTCAGAGACGTTGTACCACTCTTTAGCATCAAATGGATTATATGCCATGATGAAGACCAAGGCAAAAACCGCAGTAAACACGACAAGCGAGATAATTCTTGACTTACTGCAGAGATATGCCGGCAACTTTTTATTTAAAAATTCATAAATCATTGTGCAAAAGTACAAGTAAATCCTTAATAAAAGTACTTTCAGGTAAAATCATTTGCCCCAAAATTTGGAAATTCGCCCCCAAAACAGCCTTTTTATCCCACTCATACTCTGAAAATCCCA
>Ga0265294_10008379_pt1 | contig 12090 bp, 13 predicted proteins | sample MunlanPumphouse3_FD_192504 | JGI IMG/M metagenome (GOLD analysis project Ga0265294, IMG submission 192504) | Groundwater microbial communities from a municipal landfill in Southern Ontario, Canada - Pumphouse #3 | ecosystem: Environmental > Aquatic > Deep subsurface > Groundwater | place... | reverse complement strand
CAACTGGTTTTTGCAAAATTATATCGCCGGTATCAAGCCCTTCGTTCATGAACATGGTGGTAACTCCACTGGTTTTATCACCAGCCATGATAGCTCTCTGAATAGGAGCGGCACCGCGATAATGAGGCAATAGAGACGCATGTACATTTATACAGCCCAGACGGGGTAAATCCAATACTTCAACGGGGAGTATCTGTCCATAGGAAGCCACCACTATCACATCAGTTTCCCAGTTCCGCAGCATGTCGATGGCAGCCTCATCCTTGATTCGCTCCGGTTGAAATACTTCCAGACCATGTTGTAGGGCTAGTTCCTTAATTGGAGAAAACACTATTTTCCTGCCTCGTCCGCGAGGACGGTCGGGCTGAGTTACCACCCCTAATATTTGATACGGGGAATCAATTAATTTTGCCAACGAGGGTACGGCAAACTCTGATGTACCCATAAAGACCACTTTCAAAACTATTCCCCTCCCTCCGCTATTATTCTTCTATCCTCATTCTAGTAGCTTTATCCGGGAAAAGTATACCATCAAGATGGTCAATTTCATGTTGTAAGACTATGGCCAGCAAGTCTTCGGCCTCAACCTCTATGGTTTCTCCCTGCGTATTCAAACCCCTGACGATTACCTTCTGGGAACGAGTACACCAGCCAACCTTGCCGGGCACACTCAAACAACCTTCACTTCTGTTTTGTTCACCCTCGGCGTAAATTATTTCGGGATTAATGATTTCCATAAAATTTTCCCCTGGATCAACAACAATAATGCGTTTAGAAATACCTATCTGCGGTGCCGCCAACCCAATTCCATCAGCGGCATACATCGTATCACGCATATTTTCCAAAACCCGCAACACGCCCGCATTAACGTTTTTAACCTCTAATGATTTCTGTCTGAGCACCGGGTTAGGGTCAGTTAGTATTTTATAAATCGACATATCTGACCTCCTTATAAAGTGGTTATAGGATTAAAATCTACATCTATTTTAACATTTTTAGGGGCTACTCTGGCGATTATATATGCAGCAATACTTCTTAATAAATCTAAACTGTCACATTTGACTATGAGCTGATACCTGAAACGGTTGCGAATTTTATTTATCGGACAGGGAGCAGGCCCCAGTATTATTACTTCCTCTTCACTGGCATCAATTATATCAGCAATGTATTGGGCTGTATATTCCGCGCCCGCCTCTACTATAGCTTCTCCCTCGGCACTGAAGACAATTCTTAATAAATGGGTGAAGGGCGGATACTTTAGCAGCTTGCGCAACCGTATTTCATGTTTGTAAAAACTACGATAATCCTGCCCTGCAGCCATCTTAATTACCGGATCATCCGGATTAAAGGTCTGTATGACTACCTCACCTTCCGCATGGCTCCTGCCTGCCCTACCTGCCGCTTGCACCAGTAATTGAAAGCACCTTTCCCCAGATCTGAAATCGGGTAAGTTTAACATGCTGTCCGCATCAACGATGCCGACCAAAGAAACATCAGGAAAATCCAGTCCCTTGGCAACCATTTGCGTGCCTATGAGGATATCTATTTCCTGGCGCTTCATTCGATCCAGGATGGATTTTTGAACACCTTTCCTCCTGCTGCTGTCTATATCCAGCCTTTCTATCTTCGCCTCCGGAAAGAAACGTCTTATTTCCTCTTCCACTCTCTGAGTACCGGCTCCCATCAACTGCAAATGCTTACTCCCGCATATCCGGCACTGAGTTTCCTGGGGTATATGAAGATTACAGTAATGGCAGACATTTTGTCCTATATCGCGGTGATAAGTCATTCTAACCGAGCAAGATGGGCACGAAGCAATATTACCACATTCCCAGCATATAGTCATGGGTGAATATCCCCGCCGATTTATGAATAGTATTATCTGTTCACCCCGATTTAAGTTCTCATTAATTTTAAGCCGCAAAAAAGGAGAAATAAAACCGCGGGGCTCATCTTTAAAAGCCTTTCTTAAATCCTCTATAAAAACGCGGGGTATTTGTCCGCCGCCGACCCTCTGTTCCAATATCAGAAGTTTTTTGGTCCCTTCCCGGGCTGCATAGAAGGTTTCAATAGAGGGAGTAGCACTTCCAGAAAGCAAAACTGCTGATTCTAAGGATGATCGCTGCCAGGCTACTTCCCGGGTATGATAGCGCGGTATTTCTTCCTGTTTGAAACTTCCTTCTTGCTCCTCATCGATAATAATAAGTCCTAAGTCAGGTACAGGAGCAAAAACCGCTGAACGTGCCCCTAAAACCACTCTGGCTTCCCGATTTTTGATCCTTTTCCATTCATCGTAGCGTTTACCTGGGGACATACCGCTATGCAATACTGCTATTTGCTCGATGCGGGAAGCAAATATCTCTACAAATTGGCGAGTCAAAGCAATTTCAGGCACCAGCACGATTACTCCCCGTCCCATTTCGATGGCGATTTGCGCAGCTTGTAAATATACCTCGGTCTTGCCGCTGCCGGTCACACCGAACAAGAATAGTTCTGATCTTTTTCCATCGATTAAGTCATTTTTTATCTGCTCAACTGCAAAATGCTGCTCATCGTTTAAATCCAGCGGGCTGGTTAGTTGGTGACTGGTCCGGCGCTGAATAATGACATAACCCTTGCGGAGCAATGCTTTAATGCTCGTTGGAGATTTTCTCACCTCCTGAGCATCCATCTCTAACTCATTAAATTCCAATAGCAATTCCATAATTTGGGCTTGACGGGGAGCTCTTCTTTTTAGAGCCGGTAAATCTATGTCCCTATCAAAGCTTCCCATGGTGTAAAAATAGCCTTTTTTATGCTCCCGGCCTATACGGTAAACTCCAGATCTGACAATATAACCTTGCTCCGCCCACTCAGATAATTCTCTCTGGCTGGCATATTTTAAAGCCTGGCTTACGCTTAATTCACCCTGTTGCCAAAGCGCGTTAAATAAATCGCGATTAAGGATGATTCCCTGCTTGATTAGGTCTTGCCAGCCTTTTTTATCTATAGCCGGTAAAATAGCAGGGCTTTTTTTATTATGGAGAATCCGCGGTACCATAAGATTGAGCGCCAGGGAAAGTGGACATAGATAATATTCAGCCATCCACCTGGCCAGTTCCAACAAGGTCTGATCAAAAATAGACTCGGTATCTAAAATTTTAAGCAAAGGCTTCAAGTCGGCTGGATTACTGACATCATGTTCCCCTACGATATACCCTTCCACTTTTCTGCCACCGAAATCAACCAGGACTCTTTTGCCAAAAACAGCCTCAGCACTTAAATTCTGCGGGACAATGTAGTGGTAAGTAGTGTTTAATTTGCTCGTCGGCAAATTAATAACCAGTTCCACGCATTTCATCAACACTCCCCCCCCTTGTGCCCCATCTCTGCTTAATTGGTATTCCCCTTCCGGGAGGCTTTGCAAGTACTCTTCACCGTTGGCGCCCCATCTCTGCTTAATTGATGTAATACCCGAGGGGGACACTAAACCTGTCCCCATGTCCCCCCTATAATAAAAGGCGGGGGATGCCCGCCCTTTCCTAACTATAAAGTTCCCCAGCAATTTCCCGATTAAATCCGGGCCGACTCCCTGATAAGTTCAACTTTGTCTGTTTTTTCCCAGGTAAAATCGGGATCATTTCTTCCGAAGTGACCATAGGCTGCAGTTTTTCTATAGATGGGTCTCCTTAAATCCAAATCCCTGATAATAGCCGCCGGCCGTAAATCAAAATGCTGCTTGATTAGTTCCACTATTTTCTCATCGGGAATCTTATTGGTGTTAAAGGAATCCACCGAGACAGAAACCGGATGGGCAACACCGATAGCATAGGCAATCTGTATTTCCAGTCGGTCGGCTACTCCAGCAGCGACAAGATTCTTGGCCACATAACGGGCGGCATAGGCTGCCGAGCGGTCTACTTTGGTGGGATCCTTGCCCGAGAAGGCACCCCCGCCATGACGTGCCATACCACCGTAGGTGTCTACAATTATTTTCCGGCCAGTTAAGCCGCAATCACCCTGGGGTCCACCAATAACAAAACGTCCGGTGGGATTTATAAAGTATTGGGTCTGACTATCCAACATATTGGCTGGTATAATAGCTTTTATTACCTTTTCGATCAGATCTTTTTCAATAGTGGCATGCTCCACATCCGGGTGGTGCTGGGCAGAAACGACCACAGTATCCACTCTCACTGGCTTGTCGCCCTCATATTCTACTGTGACCTGGGTTTTTCCATCGGGACGAAGGTAGTCGACAATTCCTTGTTTCCTAACCTCGGCTAAACGCAAGGATAGTTTATTAGCCAGATAGGCAGGCATAGGCATATACGCTTCGGTCTCATTGGTGGCATAGCCAAACATCATCCCCTGATCACCGGCACCGATATTCTCCATTTCGTCATCGGACATTTCTCCCCGTTTCACCTCATAGGCCTTGTCCACTCCCATGGCAATATCCGTTGATTGTTCGTCAATAGCCGTCAAAACTGCACATGTATCACAATCAAAGCCAAATTTCGCTCTAGTATAGCCAATTTCACATATAGTATTGCGAACCAGGCGCGGAATATCCACATAACAATTAGTGGTAATTTCTCCAGAGACCAGTACCAAACCTGTAGTAACCATGGTTTCCGCAGCTACCCGGGCAAATGGATCCTGGGCTAACATTGCATCAAGTATTGCATCAGATATCTGATCGGCCATCTTGTCTGGATGTCCTTCCGTAACAGATTCAGAGGTAAATAGTTTTCTAGTCATCTCAACCCTTCCTTTCCCAGAAAAAACTAAATCAACTCGACCACCCTATCAATTATAGCAGCAGCAACTTCATCTTTGCTCATCTTGGGCAGAGTATTGATGGCCCCTGCTCTGCCAATAATCGTAACAATATTGGTATCGGTTGCAAAACCGGCGCCTTCCATGGTTACATCATTAGCCACAATTAAATCAAGATTTTTCACAATAAGCTTTTTCCGGGCGTTTTCTAAAACATTCTCGGTTTCGGCCGCAAATCCTACCATAATAAGATTATCGCGTTTGTTCTTTCCCAACTCTTTTAGAATGTCCGGGTTTTCTATTAATTCCAGGGTCATTTTTCGAGACTGGTCCTCGGTCTTTTTAATCTTTTGTTCGGCAACCCGGGCCACGCGGAAATCGCCCACCGCCGCCGCTCCAATGATAATATCACAAGCGGGTTGGTGCTTTAGCATTATGTCACACATCTCCTGGGCACATCTTACCGGAACATGCACAACCTTAGGAGGAACCGGCAGTTGTGATCCCCCACTTACCAATATAACATCGGCCCCTCTGGCAGCAGCCTCGCGAGCCAGGGCAAAACCCATTTTGCCAGTGCCGCGGTTGGTTATGAAACGAACTGGATCAATATCTTCACAGGTTGAACCTGCATTTATCATTACCCTCTTGTTGCAAAGATCATTTTTGGGAACCAGAATCTTCATTATCTGCTGGTATATATCTTCTATCTCAGGCAACCTGCCTTTGCCCGTTACTCCACAAGCCAGGAGCCCGCTGTCAGGATCAACAAAATGATATCCATAACCCTGTAAAGTCATTATATTTTTCTGAACAATTTTATTTTCAAACATATTGGTATTCATGGAAGGTACCACCAGTACAGGAGCAGTGTTGGCCAGTACCACGGTTGATAATAAATCATCCGCCAGGCCGTGGGCCATTTTGGCAATAAAATTGGCAGTAGCCGGTGCTATTACCAGAACATCCAGTTGTTCGGCTATGCCAATATGCTGCACTTTCCATTCCTGTGATTCGGTCCATAGATCGGTTATTACCTCTCGGCCTGACAAAGTTTTAAGGGTCAGAGGAGTAATAAACCTGGTGGCTGCTTCAGTCATCATTACGATAACATCAAAATCGCTTTTTTTTAATTTGCTGACCAAATCAGCTATTTTATAGGAAGCAATACCTCCTGTAATTCCGATGCCTACTGTCTTTCCCATGTTAATCCCCCTTGTGAGGCTTTTTCTCCGATTTATTCACGATAACTACTTTAGAATCAATTATATCGTCCAGAGCTTCAGTTACCATGCTGGACAAGCGATAGTTTTCGTCATTCTTCTTTGTTTCCGATAATGTGCGCGCCCTTTGAGCCGCGGCCACTACCACTGCATATTTGCTTTGTCCAATAGCGATAAGATTTTTGGCAGAGGGTGGGATCAAAACAATCACTCCTTAATAATATTTAACCCGGCAACGCTCGGCAATAATAATGGCCTGCACTTTATGCACTGCTTCATCGAGCTTATCATTGACAACCACATAATCATAGTATTGGGCCATGTTCATTTCTTCATGACAAGCGTCCAATCTGGCCTGGATGCTTTGCGCAGAGTCCTTACCCCGTCCATAAATCCTCTGGGCCAGCGCTTCAACGCTGGGTGGCTGAATAAAAACAAATACAGCTTCGGGCATTTTCTCTTTTACCTTCAAAGCACCTTGAATATCTATCTCCAATAACACATCGCAGCCTTTTTGCAGGGTTTCCAGCACACATTTTTGGGGGGTGCCGTACCAATGGGAGTATACTTGCGCATATTCCAGGAACTCATTATTTTTCTGTTTGGCTGCAAACTCATCAACACTTAAGAAAAAGTAATCCTGACCCTCGACTTCACCGGCCCTCATCGGCCTGGTAGTGGCAGAAACAGATAACTTAATATTTTGTAACCGTGACAAAACCACCTTATTAATTGTCCCTTTGCCCACCCCTGATGAACCCGAAATTACAAACAAGATTCCTTTGCTGGTCATATCTTAATCACACTTCCAATAATTTAAACATCTTCATTAACGGTATCTTTAGAACTCAATCGGTTGGCAACTGTCTCAGGTTGAACTGCCGATAAAATTACATGTCCGCTGTCAACCACGATTACCGCCCTGGTTCTGCGACCGTAGGTGGCATCAATTAACACCCCTTTTTCTCTGGCTTCCTGAATAATACGCTTAATTGGAGCTGATTCAGGACTGACAATGGCTACGATTCTATTGGCAGCGACTATGTTGCCAAAGCCAATATTCACTAACTTTATATCCATATTCCCCGGAAAATCCGGATCCACCCCCTTTTATCTATTCAATGTTTTGCAGCTGTTCTCTTATTTTTTCTAATTCCGCTTTAACATCAACAACCACCTGGCTCATTTCGATGTCATTAGCTTTCGATGCCACGGTATTAATCTCCCTGAACATCTCTTGCACTAAAAAGTCACACTTGCGACCGACAGAATCGTTGACCTGCATTAGCTCATTAAGATGTCCAATATGGCTTTTCAGTCTCACAATCTCCTCTGTAATACTGGCCTTATCTGCAAATATAGCTGCTTCTTGAATTATTCGGCCTTCGTCTGCCATACCAGTACCCATTATTTCTGTAATACGACTGCGCAGCTTATCCTGATATTCCTGTTCTACCTGGGGTGATCTCTTTTCCAGTATTTCTACTGCTGACAGTATATAAGCATTCCTGTCCAGAATGTCTCTGCCCAGGTTAGCCCCCTCTTTACTGCGCATCTCCACCAGACTTGTCATAGCTTCTTCCAGTGCTTTTCTGAGCAACATCCACACTAATTCAGGATCTTCTTGCTCATCAATCAGATTAAAAACATCCGGCAGCCTGAAAACGTCTATAACTCTAAAATCTGATGAAATACTTAGATTTTCTGCTAAATCCTTCAAAGATTCATAATAAGCCATAGCTAAACCTTTGTCAACCTTGATATTTCTCGCTGTATCGTTAGTTTTCTCGATATTTATACTGATTTCAATGCGCCCCCGGTTAAGATTTTTTTTCAGCTCCTCCTTAATTTTATCCTCTAAAAAACCATAACGGCGAGGTATCCGGGTATGTATATCGAAATACCTGTGATTAACGCTCTTCAATTCACAGCTTATCTCGTAACCATGATCATTTAGTTCACTGCGCCCAAAACCAGTCATACTTCTAACCATTTAATCCCAACCCTTCCTATCACAGCATTACATTTTGCCCAATGCCTTCCCCAACAGAAAGCATCATGATTTTCATATTTTAACATAATTAAACCGGGAAAGAAAAACTAGTACAGATAAACAATATATTACTGGGTTGGTTATATACATAGCGCAGCTTAGCCGTATAATGCAATCCAAACCCAGTACTATTTGACAAAGCCCCGTATCTATCAACTGATAGTACAGGGCTTATACATCCGCTGTTAACTTAGAGGATCATGAAAAAGATACGTTGTCATGCATCCACCAGGCACTTGGTATCATAAATGTGCGTTCAATCTAACATTCTTAACATTAGATTACTGATGATGATGCTCCCCATGATGATCACAGGTAACATTCCGGTCATCAAGTTTACCGTTCAGGTATTGTTCCAGTACTTCTTCACATTTACCGGATGCTCCCTTTATAACCTCCAACCCTTTTTCCTTTAAAGCGTTCAAAGCTGGTTGGCCGATCCCTCCCGTTATAACCAGAGATACACCTTCCGTTAGAAATAATCCTGATAGTCCAGCATGATTATGCTGCATAGACTCACTGCTTATCTCTTTCCTAGCAGCAATCTGATTGTTTTCCACAGATACAATTAGAAAACTTTTACTCTGGCCAAAGTGCTGATTCAACATTTCTCCATTTTGGGGCATTGCTATTTTCATTACATTCACACTCCAGTTAATTTTTTCAATCTAATAATTCCTGGATTTCTGATAATAATAAATATGTACATTATATAACCTTCCATTTTTTATGATTATATATGCTTTGCCAATTATATTGTTTAAAATAATGGTGTGTCAATTCTGCTTACTGCTAATTCTAATCATTTAGCATAGAAAACATTACTTTTCGCACAAATACCATGGCATGCTTGACATGAGGCGGCAACTATTATAAATTTACTTTGTGGGCATATGTTCAATATCTCCTAATTTGTAATAATCGCCATTTTAATAGGAGATAAGCTAATAACCTCATTTGAGAATATTAATTAAGAAAAGAGGAATTGTTGTGGCTAGTAATGGAATGGAAATTAAGTTGCCAGAATCTGAACCCGAGCCTACTCTGATGGGCTCTCTCAACAATATTAGTAAAGTAATTGCGATAATGAGCGGAAAGGGCGGAGTCGGTAAATCCACTGTAACAGCTCTGCTAGCCAGTGCTCTGGCAAAATCCGGTTTTCGGGTTGGGATACTTGATGCTGATATAACCGGACCAAGCCAACCTCGGGCTTTCGGCATTAAAAGCCATGGTTTAACCGGCAGTGAGTTTGGCATAACCCCCCTGCAGACCAGAAGTGGCATAAAGATGATATCAACTAATTTTATGCTTAAGCAAGAAGACGATCCAGTAGTGTGGAGAGGTCCATTGTTAGCCGGGGCAGTTAAACAGTTCTGGGAAGAAACAGACTGGCAAGACCTTGATTATCTGGTGGTTGACCTCCCACCCGGCACTGGAGATGTGCCCTTGACAGTGCTGCAGTCCTTGCCGATTAATGGTTTGGTCATTGTCTCTTCACCCCAGACCTTGGTGCAAATGGTAGTCAACAAGGCTGTAAAAATGGCTAAACAGATGAAGATACCCATCCTGGGTTTAGTGGAAAATATGTCGGAATATATTTGCCCTCAGTGTGGTGAAGCGCTAAAAATATTTGGGGAAAGTCAAGGAAGCTCAGCCGCTCAGAATATGGGGATAGACTTTTTGGGCAGTCTGCCCTGGGATACCCGCTTAAACCAGTTAGTTGATAAAGGTGAAGTAGAGGAATACTACTCAGAAGAGCTGGCCAACATCGTGGAGAAGATAATCACCCGGGTGGAAAATTAGTTCCGTGCTGGATAATTATTTGACATCTATAGTTTTTTGGCGGGAGCCACTCTGTTATCATAGTAGTATATTATTATGCTGCGGAGATGGTAATTATGGCTAGAAAAACAAAATGCCGTCAGGTGGAAGCAATACCGAGGGTAACCGAATTCAAGCCGGTAGGTATACCCCGCTCCAGACTAAAAGAAACCATTTTAAAGGTTGAGGAACTGGAGGCAATCCGCCTTAAGGATCTAATGAGTTTAGAGCAGGAGGAATGCGCTGAGCGCATGGGAGTTTCACGCCCCACCTTTCAGCGAATTCTCAGCGAAGGACGCAGAAAAATTGCCGGAGCGCTTATACAGGGTGAAGTCATCCGGGTTGAAGGAGGAGACTACTGTCTGGGTCAGGGGCACTGCCGGAAAGCTAATCGTTTCAAAAAAAACGAGGATTGTCCCTTCCGGGATTTTTTGCTGGAAAATGAAAAATCTACGGCCACGGCCGGTACAAAAATCGCCATTTGCGCCAACGATGATTCATCTTCAGCTGTAGTGGATGGCCTTTTCGGCCATTGCGCCTTTTTCATAATCTGGGATGATGAACGGAAGTGCTTCCAAGCAATCAGCAATCAAGGATCACATTTAAACCATCTGGCCGGAAACGAAGCAGCTCAGGAACTGCTGGATCATGATGCAGGCATATTGCTTTGCAACCGCATCGGACCTAATGCATTTGCCCTTCTTAAAAATGCCGGGGTTAAGGTATATCTTGCCGAGGAAGGACTGCCCTGGGAAATGGTTCTGAAACAGTACCAGGAAGGGCTGTTGCCGCTCATTGAAGCTGCCAACAATGTATAAGCAGACTGGCGGGCAGAGAAATTCTGATTGTCCGTTTTATGCATCTCTTAAATATTGGTATATATTGAGATAACAAAAGACATATCTTCAAAGGAGGGGCTTGTTATGAGTAAATCGAAGACCAATTTTGTTATCGATATAATAATGTTTTTAGGCATGATGTTTCTGGTTGGAACAGGTTATGTGCGCAAGTATATTCTCCTGGGCGGAAGTGCTAGTCGGGCGGCCTTCGGGCAAAAAATGAACATGTTCATGCTGGGGATTGATCGGGATACCTGGAGTCTCATTCATCTGTATTGTGGGTATTTTCTGATATTTTTATTGTTGCTGCATATAGTACTGCACTGGAAACAGATAACCATCATGTACAAACAGTTAATCGGTAACTGCGTTTTGCGCATGATATTATTGGGTATGTTTATCATCATAAGTTTATTTCTGGTAGTATTCCCCTTCCTTATTAACCCCTCAATGATACCCGGTTAAAAGTAATAACGCTTCCTGGTGTCTGCTTAACGAGAAACCAGCCGCCCGGCCGCAGAATGAGTCCGCAATAATTCAATGCCCAGGTACGAGAAATGCTTTTACCTCTCCCCAGGCAAAGATTATGAAACTGTTGATCGATGTTTAAAAGGAGCGTGTATGCTTTTGAGGATTATTTCTATAATTTCTGCGGGTCCGGGTGCTGGACAGACAACTGTGACGGTTAACCTGGCCAGGGGGTTGGTTCGCAAAGGCTTCAGGGTATTAATAGGAGTTGGGGGTTATTGTGAAAAGCTCTATAAATGGCTGGGAATAAGCAGCCAGCAGGAATACCATCTGCAGGAGATACTTACCGCTGGTTTTGAAGCAGGGATAATAAAAGCCCGTGGGGGGATAGACCTGATTAATCTGGCAGACAGTTTTCCCGATCCCCTAACCCAATCCTCCATTGCCAAAAAACTTGCCTACGATTACCTGTTGCTTTACCCCTCATCTCACCAAGACTGTAGTTTATTAAGCCTAATATCTGACCAAATAATAGTGTGTACAGACCTCAGCCATCCTAACGAATTAGAAGAATTGCAGGCCCTGGAAAAATATCTGCAAGACTCAGGGGGAAGAGCAAGAAAACTTAGTCTTATTCTGCCTAACAAGATTAACACCAAGGAATGGACTCATAACAGTCAACAGCTGGCTGCTTTGGCTGATTACTTTGGCTGGGAAAGGATTGCTGACCCCATACCCACCTGAGAGAGGATTCATGATTTGCCCCTGGAGGGGCATACGGTTTGGGAATTAAGTCAGCAAAATCTCCAGGCACCCTTTTTAAACCTGCTGGAAGCCATAGAACCTTCCGAGCCATAGCCCGGAAATTCAAACTGGTAAAACAGGCCTTATCCAGACAAATAGTATGCTCATTACCTTCCAAAAA
>Ga0265294_10008378_pt1 | contig 12090 bp, 11 predicted proteins | sample MunlanPumphouse3_FD_192504 | JGI IMG/M metagenome (GOLD analysis project Ga0265294, IMG submission 192504) | Groundwater microbial communities from a municipal landfill in Southern Ontario, Canada - Pumphouse #3 | ecosystem: Environmental > Aquatic > Deep subsurface > Groundwater | place... | reverse complement strand
TTGGGTTACTACGTTCCAAACTGATTCTCGTTGCAGGTCAAAACTTAAACTTTTCATACGTCCAAGGACCTGACCTTGGAGAAAAGCCGCCGTAGCAAGCGACTCAAGCAAAGCTTCTTTTTGCCAAACAAAATGTGGCCATTCTGAATGTTCATACATATACATAGCATAATCTCCGCATATAATGCGTAGATTATAGGGCTTTTCCTCCCCTTTAGCAAGTATTACCTACCATCAGTTTTTCGAGAATCTACATTAATAACAGACTCCCCGTCGGTGAGCAACCTGATGTCTCCTTTCTCATAGTTTCCTCCGATGAAGGCTCTGAAAGCCGGCATGTATGCATTACTCTGTGAGGGTGTGTTGAAGTGATCCCGGCCCTTTATGTAGAAACTCTCACGCCAATGCCGGTAGCAAGGTATACTTGCTTTTTAGATAATTAAACCACTATGATTAACAATAGCTATAATTGAAAGGAACAACACCTTTTAAAGGACTGTATATTGGGAAATTTATATAACATACATACTAATTTACATGAAAAAAATAAAAGCCTTCCAAAACTTATAGATTTCTTAAAAAGCCAACATTTAGATTATGATGATCACATAACCTTTAGTGTAACACTCACAGATACTGATGATACTATCATAGCAACTGGATCATTAGATAATAACATTATTAAATGCTTGGCTGTTTCCGATCAACATAGAGATGAAGGCCTTGCGGCAAACATCGTCTCTCAGTTAATTAGCAAGGCAGCTCAAAATGGAATTAGAAAATTATTCGTATATACAAAACCTTTACATGAAAAAATGTTTAACGGTCTTGGTTTTTATACCATTGAAAAAACTCAGAATGTCTTATTAATGGAAAACGTTAAAAATGGCTTTAATGATTATTTAGATACCATAAAAACCGATACTAATCATTTTATAGCTAAAAATAACATCCAAGCAAATACAATAGGATGCATCATCGCCAACTGTAACCCATTCACTAATGGTCATTTATATTTAATAGGTGAAGCTTCTAAACAATGTGATGTACTCCATATTTTCATCTTAAGCGGATCAAATGAATTCTTTAATGAAGCTGAAAGAGTATTCTTAGTTAAAGAAGGCTTAAAAGATTTTAAAAATATTATTGTCCATTATGCAAAAGAATATATCTTATCTCCACTTACCTTCCCAACATATTTTATAAAAGACAAAAAACAAACTTCTATAATTAATTGTAATCTTGATATAGCAATTTTTCTGAAAAAAATAGTACCCCTATTACATATAACTCATCGCTTTGTAGGTACAGAAAGTAATGATTTGGTAACTAATGCCTATAATAATGAATTAATTAAAGCTCTAACAAATTCTACTGTAGCACTAATAATACTCGAGAGGAAAAAAGTAGGAAGTTCAATAATTTCAGCAAGTACCGTTCGAAAATATATTGAAAACAATGATTTTCAAAAAATAAAAGATTTTGTACCTAGCTCCACTTATGATTTCATTCTATCTAAATTTACATCAACTTCACGTTCATAAAAATATATAAAATAGGTTAAGGCTAGTAAATCAGCACTTCCTCCTGCACTAATCCCTTTATGTATAAACTCTTTATCTAAATTAGACGCAAAATTTATAATATCTATAGTTTCTCTACTCATTGCATTATGTATCTCTTCTTTAAAATATGTAACTGTTTCATAATCACTTCTACTAATCATATTTGTATCATCTATACCCATTATTATGTTTAGTAGCGTATATACGCCACTATCATTAAATGAATGCTTCTGCAATTGATTATTCAAACAAGTTATAAAAGAGGTGAATAGAGAATGAAATCCACTGGCAGCCTCACCTCTAATCCCTAGAATATTATATTTTATAAAAACTTCTTCTCCATGAGTTACGTGCTTCTTTCGTGATATGTACGAAAAATCATTTAGGATGTTAGTGCTCAATTCTTTTATTGTCTTCTCTATTCCTTCCCTACTATATGCAATATTATTTGCATACAACCATCCAAGTGAGCATAAAACAATGGAAAAGATAAAAATAGCCCCTTTATGAGTGTTTATATTTTTCGTAGTTTTAAACATACGATATTCTGCGCTTTTACCTAAAATTCTCAATTTTGGCAAAATATTACTGAGTTTTTCTTCTTTATTATTGATTCCTACATACACAAACTTCTTGAAAAAAGGTTCTAAGCATATTGCACTTTTTTGCAATAAATATACAGTTAAATCAGTATGAGCTCCATTATTATTCAAATCTACTAAACCAGGTTTTGGTGTAGTGTTTATTTCATATAGTAACGACTTTAAAGCAATTTGGGATAATTTAGTGGCATATTTTTGATTAAAATAATCAAGCATTATTTCAATTTCTTTCTCTAAAACTTCATCAACGCTATGTTTTCTACTACGGCCACATTCAAAAGCTACATTATCACAAATTAAGCATTTCCTAAAAGATTTATTATAATTAGTCCTACATAACTTATCCCCAGTAATATCGAATACATCGATATCAAACAATCTACCTAAACTAGTATCTTCTTCCACTTCTAATAATGAGTATTTAATGTTGTTTGCATCACCATCAAGTAATAAATAAGCCTCATAGCCTGTTATTTTTTCATAGATAGCTTCTTTGAAAATACTAAAATTATTTACAAAAAGTTTTTCCTTTATCATAGACATTCCCTCATAAAAGGTTCGTCTGGTTAAGTCAAAAACTTTAACAGGACCTGCTATATTTAACGTAAAAACAACTAATGGCAATTGGTACTTTTCTATAAGATCTTTTTGCATAGTAGTCCTGAAGTCACGAGCAGCTAATATGTCTTCTAAATTAACAGAAGGTGAAAATCTATATTCTTTATACTTCATTATTAACGCTAATGCCTATAATTATTATAATCAAGTTCTCTCTATCTTTGTTACGTATCTGATGATAAAGCTGGGTTACACTAAAATTAACCCTAGTTCACCTAATAAATTTGGTCAATTGATTCTTTCACTTGATAAATTAAATCAATGATTGAACCATCTCGATAAGTTACAATTCCTACAACTTTATCTGTGTACTCTATTGATTTGGCTTTACCAACTAAGCTCACAGCTTTATCCCTTAACTTTTCGATTGTAGTCAAATTAATATCAATTTTACTCAACCGTTCAATCAAGTCTTTTCTATTTGGATTAATCGCAACTCCTTGATCCGTCACTATTATATCGATAGTTTTACCTGGAGTTACTACCGTATTAACCACATCAACAACACTTGCAATTCTGCCTCTTGTTAGAGGACAAACAACAATAGAAACTGAAGCTCCAGCCGCAGTATCTTGATGTCCTCCAATAGCCCCTATAATACTACCATCAGATCCTGTTAACACATTAACATTAAAGTTAACATCAACTTCTAAGGCAGAAAGAACTACAACATCTAATTGGTTAACCGCAGTTCCAAGATTATTCGGACTAGCATAATAATATGCCGAAATCTGTTGATGGAATCTATTATTTTTCAGACTATTTGCAGCTTCTAAATCAAAAGACTGAACATCTAATATCTTTTTTATTAAGCCCTCTTCATGTAATTTAACTATTTCACCAGTTATGCCACCTAAAACAAAATCAGCTTTGATATTCTTTTTAAGCATTTTCTCTTTTAAAAATCTTGCTGTAGCAAGAGAAGCTCCACCACTTCCTATTTGAAAAGAAAATCCATCTGTAAAGACTCCGCTATGCTCAATAACTTCTGCGGTAGTTTCAGCAATCAACAATTCTTTAGGATTTTTAGTGAAACGGGTTGCTCCACTCATTATGCCATTAGGATCTCCAATTGCATCTACTTTTACCACATAATCAACATCACTTTGGGAAATTCCGGCAGGAACGTTAGGAAATGGTACAAGATTATCTGTCAAAACAACAACACAGCCTGCGTATAGGGCATCTGTCTTAGCATATCCAAGAGACCCACAAATTATACCATTATCGTGCTCTCTAGAATAACCATTTGCGTTACCAAATGAATCACAAGAGGGTGCGCCAAGAAAGGCTACATCTATTTTTATATCACCATTTTTAATAGCATAAGCTCTTCCACCATGAGATCTAAATACTACAGGTATATCTAAAAGTCCTGTAGAAACAGCATCGGCTAACTCTCCTCTCATACCACTCGTTTCTATTCTTGTAACAACACCACTTTTCAAATGTCCAACTAATGGAGCGTGTACACTTAACAATGAGGAAGCAGCCAAGGTTAAATCTTTAATCCCTTTTTTTGCTATTACATCCATTACTTTATTTAATACAAAATCTCCATCTCTAAAATGGTGATGAAATGATATTGTCATACCATCTTTTAATTTTGCTTTATCAATAGCCTCTTCAATACTGTATAATACTTTTGATTCAAACTCTTCTCTCTCTTTACAAGATTTAATATCCTTATAAATTTTTTCATTTGTGAACAAAGGATGAATTCCATCTAATTTACCAAATTTTGGAAGGTTATCTATATTCCTCGTTATCATTTCGTCCTCCTACGTTACAGTACTCGTGCAGCTTTTGCTAATTGAATTGTTCGTTGAGCACGTAAAACAATAGGCATATCAATCATTTTACCACGTAAAGATATTACTCCACTTTTCTTGCTTTCGGCGTCTTCAATTGCATCCATTATTTCTAAAGCTTTTTCGATTTCTTTTTTTGTAGGTGTAAAAATTTCAACTATAGGGTCAATCTGACGAGGGTTAATAATTGATTTCCCATCAAATCCTAATTTTTTAATGAGTAAAACCTCTTTTCTTAAGCCTTCTTCATTATTTAAATCAGAATAAACTGTATCTAAAGCATCTATTTTTGCAGCTCTAGCAGCATGCAAAATCATTGATCTAGCAAACATCAATTCCACCCCATCTTCATATCTTGTCGTCTTTAAATCAGTTACATAATCTTCAGCGCCAAAGGCTATTGCAATAAGTCTTTTAGAAGCTTTAGCAATCTCTCTAGCATTCAATACACCCTCTGCACTTTCAATAGCAGCCATCATTTTTATGGAACCTTTTTCAATATTAAACTGTTCTTCAGCTTTTGCTATCTCACTTTCACAAATTAATACATCTTCAACATTTTCAGTTTTAGGCAATCTAATTACATCTATTTTTGAAGCAACCATGGCCTTTATATCCATAATCCCACATTCACTTCTAGGATTATTTATCCTAACTACAAGCTCCTTATTACCATAGTCTATCGCCCTAAGTGAATTATAAACTAAATATCTAGCTGCATCTTTTTCAGATAATAAAACCGAATCCTCTAAATCGAACATTATGCTATCGCATTTATAAATATAGGCATCCTTAACCATTCCTGGATTATTTCCTGGGACAAACATCATGGTCCTTCTTAATCTCTCTCCCATTATTTCTTCTCCCACTTATAATCAACTGATTCACAAGCTCTATATAAAGCTGTTGAGGTTCTAGCTTTTATGACACAATCTAGAGCCCCCTGATCTATTGCTGTAATTTTTGCATTTTCAACACCTATAAATTTCGCGGTATCCCTTATAACCTGCTTAATTTGGTCTCCAAATTGTTTTTTTACTGGACTTTCTAGATGAATATGAATTCCATTGCTATCATCATTTTCTACAGTAATTAAAATATCGCTAGATTCTAATGTTCCCGCTGTAGCCATTTTTTTAATTTTCAAAACTCTCCCCCCATATAAGATGCAACATTTCTAGTAACATAATGTTAATCGGGTTGCTCCTGCTAATTTATTTTTAGAAATATCTGTTGTTATATGTTTATATTGGTTAACATTTATGTGATTATTTGTAGTAGCGTTAACCAATAAAATTAAAGTTTTATTATTTTTTAAAGAGCAAATTAATCCATTGTAAAATCTAAGAAAATTATCTTTTTTTATCATACAAGTTAGTATTTCAATCTCCAATATTAATGTAAGTAGATTGTCTAACACACGATAATTAGTGTAACACAGTTATACAGTTTTATCACCAACGGTAAAATTTGGTCACATACTATCGCATGAAAAATCTATGTGCGTTCCTTGGTGTGTGAAGTCTAAAGCGGTCACTATCAATACCATTGAAGAGCAAAAGGATAATAGTATCGGGTCCTCTACGTGATGAGAAATATCGATAAGTACTTGTTCCATGTGTTAGTTTTTGGTGGCGATTAGCATAAGGTCAGCTACTTCAACTGGTTTGTCAGGGGTGACACAATGATAGTCTATTTGCTCTTTATACCAAGAACCGAAACCCTTTTAATCATACTCCTTGGACTTTTCTCTTTTATTGTGGTTCGCACAATGTAATCAGGAGTTTTGTGATATTTTCTAATTCTTGGATAGCAATAGATTCTTCAAAAGTATGTGCCCCTTCGTAGCCTAATGCTAAGGGAATAATGGGAATTCCTTTATTCCGGAGGATGTTCGCATCACTGGCACCTCCCGAGGAGCGCACCGCATAGGGAATGTTTAATTTATCACAGATTGCTTTAAAAGCTAAAAGTTGTGGTGTCTCTTCATCAATCTTATAACCAGGATAAATCTCTTGCGGGTTAAAATCGTAAGAACCACCAAAATCATCGACAGCCTTAATGCAACAAGACTCGATATGGGCCAGATGTGCATTAACCTGCTCTTTGCTCGCTGAACGAACTTCTAACCTTACTTTACAGCAATCGCACACTATGTTGTTTACCTTTCCACCGTGGATGGAGCCAACATTAGCCGTCGTTTCATGATCGATGCGAAGCAACTGCATTCGATCGATAGCCCGTGCAGCTAAGGAGATAGCACTAATTCCTTTCTCGGGGCAAGAGCCGGCATGGGCCGCTTTACCATGAAATATAATCGTGGCATTACTTTTATAGGGAGCGCTTAAAATAGCACTTCCAACTGGCCCACTGTCATCGAGAGTATATCCACGACCGATGGGACCTAGTTTTTCCGTGTCAAAAGCTTTAACACCATTTAAACCCACCTCTTCTGAAACAGTAAATAGTATGACGATGGGACCGTGCGGTAATTTCTCTTCTTGGATAGTATGGAGCGCTGTGAGCGTGACAGCAAGTCCTGCTTTATCGTCTGCTCCCAAGGCTGTTGTCCCGTCACTCCGGACAAACCCATCGGCTACGATAGGTTTAACATTCACCGCATTCGGAACAGTGTCCATATGGCAATTGATCAGGAGAGCTGGTGTTTGTTCATACCCTTTTGTGGCAGCTAAGCGACCGAGAAGATTTCCTGCAGTATCGGTTTCAACCACTATACTCAGAGCGTCTAAACGTTTGATGAGATCAAGACGGATGTTTTCTTCGTGCCCGGTAGGGGAATCGATTGCAATCAACTCTAACATAATTTCCAGTGCTTTCTCGGCTAAACTCGTGGACATGTGCTCCTCCTAATTCAGAGTTGAGCATAACATGCCCCCATATTGTCTTCAAGTTCCAAAATTTCGTACTCGCATGCTCAGTAAAGTATTTTATGAGGGCTCTATAAAACTGAAGGTTCTAGGAAGAAGCCTTTATCCATTTCAATTCACCTGATCACAAACAACAATTATTTCTCATGCATTTCATGCTAATAGTGTATCCGTGGGTCGAAGGTTCAACTCCTTCTGAGCCCAAAGAAAAATCAAATACCGTATAACCTTTCTGATTGTGCCAAAAACACTTTAAGCTTCCTTTTCTGGGACCTTCCCTAACAGGAATATTACCCAAATATGAGTATTATCTGATTTTCCATTATAATATAAGTATATATATTGACTTTTACTTATATTCAACTTATATTAATAATATGCAAATTGAATAGAAATTGGTAGCTGTTAAGCAAATGAAAAAAATACCAAAGCCAGACAAAATGAGAATTTTTACACAGATTGACTCTTTAGAAATAGGATTGGAAGAGAAACCTAATATCAAAAAATTAGTCAATCATCAATACGATTATCGAATGCGAGTAGGAAATTATCGAGTGCTATTCAATGTGCATGAATACGTAGAGGTTATTAGTATCGAGGAGGTAAAGAAACGTGATGAGCAAACATACTAAATACAGCAGAATCGTTGGCTCCGATGGAAAAACACAGTATTTTCTCGTACCAGTGGAAGAGTTTCAACAATTGCTAGAACAAACTAATACTGACCAACAGGTAACAATACCGAACACTGTGGTTAAAATGCATCTGCTTGAAGAGATGACGATCATCGCTGCATGGCGCAAACACCTTTCACTCACCCAGGAGGAAGTAGCCCACCGCATGAACATCTCTCAAGCTGCTTATTCACAGATAGAAAATGCCAAGCACCCTAGAAAATCTACACAAAAGAAAGTAGCAAAAGCTTTTGACATTGATGAGCGTCAGTTATCGGTCTAAAACGAGCTTACTATTGATACCAATCCCCTTTATCTGATTATCAGTACATTAACCCGGCCCAAACTCCCAAATCTTTCTGGCCCAAAATAAGCTCCTTGTAACGCAGAGAGCTTTCTTACTGTCCCCCCCCTCCCTTCTACGGGAGATTGCAATATCGATGTGCAATCTCCCGTAGAATGTATTATTGTTATCTACAAGAGGAGGAGCTATGTACTTCCAACGAAACATTGAAGGGATTATTCGAGAGCTAGAAAACGACTACCCCGTAATAACAGTGACAGGTCCGAGGCAATCAGGGAAAACTTCATTAGTGCGGCATCTCTACCCAGACTACTCCTTGTAGACTTAGAGGAAGCAAAGACGTATCAACTGGCGAAGGAATCTGTTGACGAGTTCTTCAAAATGTACAAAGCACCAATCATCATAGATGAGATCCAAAGAGTTCCAGGGCTCTTGCGCAAAATTCAAGTTTTGGCGGATCAATCCGGACAGAAGGCTAAATAGTTTGTTGTTACGGGAAGCCAAGAAATCCATATTAAAGGGCATATTGCACAATCTCTAGCTGGACGGACTGCAATTTTCCAAGTACTTCCATTGTCTCTTGAGGAAATGGCAAGCTTTGGCTACACCATACCAGACCGGGACACCTTACTTTTGCGGGGCTGTTACCCAAAATTATTCGCATCCGATATTGCTTCTAGCTACCACTATTACCAAAACTACATTAGTACTTATATCCAGAAGGACGTTAAGCAAATCACAGCTATTCAAGATGAAAATCTATTCTACACCTTCTTAAAACTACTCGCGGGAAGAGTCGGAAACCTACTAAATGTCTCGTCGCTTTCAAACGATTTAGGAGTGGCCCGTGCAACAGTAGACCGATGGCTTTCAATTCTCCAAGCATCCCATATTATCTATCTTCTCCAACCCTGGTACTCGAATCGGACAAGTGTACTGGTTAAGACAGCCAAAGTTTATTTCTGCGATACCGGCGTTGTTAGTTCACTGTTAGATATTTCCACACCAGATCAGATGATCCGCGATCCCTTGCGAGGAGCAATCTTTGAAAATTACTGCGTTATGGAAGCGGTCAAACAACGGAACAACGAAGCATTAACGGAAAACCTTTATTTCTATCGTAACAAGTACGGCACAGAGATAGACCTCATCCTTGAAAAAAATAGGATGCTTATTCCGTACGAGATTAAGAGTTCTGATCGATACAACAAAGACCAACTCAGAAATCTAGAGAAGTTCGTAAAAGAACAACAGAAACACCTCTCCACTACAGAAAAAGGCGGTTTAATTTACGCTGGGTCAATTAAGACAACACTCAATGGATACGGTATCTACCCCCTCAAGGAGATACAGGGGCTGTTTGTCTAGTAATCCTCTTTATTGCATCATTTAAAAGGTATTCTCCTCTTTGCAACTCTGCTCTTACCCTAAACCATACTTTTATGAATGGAGGATAGAGACGAGCTACTTACAGATATTATCATAATTAAATCAAAACAGATTGTTTTGTAGCCACTAACTATCAATGCTTATTCTCGCTGATGCGGACAGGAATTCCTGAAAGTCGCGGACACCTGTTCCTGAAACATGCGGACACTTGACAACTTAACGTTAAATCTATTATCTCAAATCAAAGATTCTCTGTACTTATCAAGTGTTTACAATCTAATACAATAAAATAGAACTTACTTGAATACAATGGTGAGCTCAACATTTTCACTTTGGAAACACAGGCTAAGCAGTGGGATAATCTCAGGCATCACTACTTTAGCACAGTGATTAATAACTTATACTTACTCGGCAATACTAAAACATTACTTTAGCTCTGCCGAGCAATTTTTCAGATAATCTGCTTTATTTAAGACCTCTCCTAATTATTTAGTACTGTAGAAATAGAGTATTTTCCAAAAACAATCTTTTTTAAGAATTATATAACTTTATTATTGAACAATAATATTATAGATGTTATTATTCATTCATGAAGTTAAACAAGGGTTCTATATATTTATATGCTCTTTTTTCCTATGTTGAAAAAACTCTCGGTATTAAACCAAAATTAGAACCTTGGAAAAACTTCAATACACTACCACTGTATCTCATTGAACAATATTCCTTTTATAGATTCAGGATGTTCTCTTCTGATATTCTTCTTTTTATCGACAATTCAGAAGATAAAACTTCTCCAGGAGTTATCTTTAAACACTGTAAAACCCTAACAGATTATTGGTCTGGAGGAATTATCTATTCTAGAAGCAGTATCACCTCAACAGATCGGACGCGACTTATACAGGCAAAAGTTCCTTTCATTGTACCTGACAAGCAATTATACATCCCCTTTCTAGGAATCGACATGAAAGAGCTTTTTCCTCCTGCTCGCCAGAAAGATGAAACACTAAGCCCTACTTCTCAAGTTTTGATACTTGGAAAATTGTATAAAACAAACTGGATAGAAGAATCACCATCAAAGATGGCCAATAGTATCGGAATTACTAACATGTCGATTGGAAGGGCTTTCAGCGAACTTGAACTCCATGATCTTATTACAATTAAATTGTCCGGAAAGGAAAAAACATTGGAGTTCTATGAGATAGGAAAAGAACTATGGAATAGAGTTCTCCCTTTATTGAAATCCCCGGTAACCTCAACACTTATCCTACCCTATAGCCAATATAATGATTCTGTACTTGCAGGAGAATCAGCCCTCTCACATTATTCTATGCTTAATGAACCCAGAACACCTACTATTGCATTATTTAATAGATCAAAAACTATTCAAAAGACAAATGAAGTACAGGGAAGAATCCCGAATGAAGACCTAATTGTTCAAAAATGGGGCTACAATCCCGATATATTCGCTAAGAAGGGCATCGCTGATCCACTCTCTGTCTTCCTTCAATGTAAAGACTCTAATGATGAACGAATAGAAGAAGCTTTGGATGAGCTAATAAAGGAAATAAAATGGTAAGGGGACTTGAGATTTTTAAAGAACATTTTAAAGGAATTAATTTAATGGTTTAGCAAAGGCTGTAAGAAGAATTTTACCTGACTAGCGTACTCAGTAGAAAGAACCTGCAATCAGGCTTATTCTCCATACAAGCCAATGTTAAACAGATACCATGCTTATTGCTTATACCCTTGGAATGATTCGTGAATTCTCCTGTTCCTCTTGATTCCTTGTGCTTTTAAAAGAGCTCTAGTTGAAGAAACGGCAGCAGGAGATCCAGCCATGTAATAATAAACAGAGTGCCCATATTGTGTAGTAGCGGCCTTTATCGCCTCTTTGAACTCTTCACGGTGGGCTACATAAGTAAGCTTGATCTGATTATTTTCTTTCTGAAGTTCTTTGAACTCATCAGCGAAGAGATAGTAATCTGACGAACTGTGAATAAGATGGATCTCCCGTGCAGTGTCATCTTTGAGGGCATAAAGCATTGAACGCATGGGAGTGATCCCTATTCCCGTGGCAAGCATAATAATGGGACTAGTAGTATCTCTTGCAACGAACCAACCACCTGGCCCGCGTAGTTTAACAATCTCCCCCTCTTTCATATCTAAAAGGGTTTGCTTAAAGGGGCTGGCAGACTCACCAGTTCGCGTCCCGATAAGAATAGTATCTTCAGTGGAGGCA
>Ga0265294_10008376_pt1 | contig 12095 bp, 8 predicted proteins | sample MunlanPumphouse3_FD_192504 | JGI IMG/M metagenome (GOLD analysis project Ga0265294, IMG submission 192504) | Groundwater microbial communities from a municipal landfill in Southern Ontario, Canada - Pumphouse #3 | ecosystem: Environmental > Aquatic > Deep subsurface > Groundwater | place... | reverse complement strand
GGAACAATGTATATTAATGGCGAAGATACGGGATATTTTGGTCCTAAAGACTATGAAGAATATCGTCGTAAATATGTATCATATATTTTTCAAAATTATAATATAATAGATTCTTATTCAGTATATGAAAATATTGCTCTTGCTTTGACAGCAAGAGGAATGGAAAAAGAAAAAATCAAACCAATAGTAATGGATATTATTAAAAAAGTTGGTTTAGAAAATAGAGTTAAAAATAGGGTTAGCAAACTAAGTGGCGGAGAAAAGCAAAGAGTTGCTATAGCTCGTGCTTTAGTTAGTGATGCACCAATATTGGTTTGTGATGAAATTACCGGTAATTTAGATCACAAAACTGGAGTTGAAATTATTTCTCTTTTAAGAAGTTTATCAAAAGAGAAGTTAGTATTAATGGTTACTCATGATCCAGATGAAGTTATGAAATATGCTACGAGAATTGTTAAAATTAATGATGGTAGTATAATAGAAGACAAAACATTAGTTCAGTATAATGAAGTTGAAAATGTAAAATTAAAACAAAGTGAAGAAATTAAATCTAAAGATATGTTTAATTTAGCATTGAAAAATTTACACAATACTCCTAAAAGATCTTTTTTTATAACTTTAATACTATTGTTATCAGTAATTCTGATAGGATTTTCCGTAGCTACAGCATCATCTGCTAGTAATACAAATTTAGGTTATAATTGGAATAGTTCATCTTTAAGAACTTTTCCAGAGCGTGTATTAGTTAAAAAAAATGATAGTTCTGTAATTACAACAGATGATATAGATAAATTTAATGCCCTTGATGGAATTAAGAAAATTTATCAAAATGATACAATTTTAGATTATTCTATTTCTGGTAGTACTTATGATAATGCATCTGATTGGGATGAAGATAATTATTCTATGTACGGTTACATTGATTCAATTAGCAGTATTGAAAGTAAAGATATATCAATTGGAGAAATAGCTGATCAAGATAATGAAATAGTTATTAAAACTGCTCCAGGAAGTGCATATGATATTATAAAAAATAATGTTGGTCAAAATATTATGATGGAATTCGGTGATTTAGAAGGAACCTTTAAAATAAATGGTTTCATATTAGATGACTTGGTTGAAAAGGATGTCATATATTTTAGTGATAATATTATAAATAATTGTATTGATTTATTTTCCATACAACAAAATATTAATTATTCACTTAAATTAACAGCTAATAATGATACTTCGCAATATACAGATATTTCATTATTTTTAATAAATAATAGTTTGTCAGATGACAGTATTGACTTGATATTTAATAATGCTAAGTATGATTGGGATGAGTTAGAAGGCGATGATCCTAGTGATTATACATATACTAATCCAGATAATATTGTATTAACTAATTATTACTTGGATAATCCTATGACTTTTTCCACGAATTCTGTTACATTTACAGAAGATACAGATAGTTTGAATTTCAGTGCATATGGATTTAGTAGTGATATATTTAAATATGATTACAATCGAATCGGAGGTGCTATAGGTATAGTTAATCAAGATACATACGATACCTTAATTCCGAAAAGCAATACGCAAGTATCAATTATTGCATCTAGCGCTAAAAGTGCAAAAAACATTGCAGAAGAATTATCTTCTAATGGATATGTTGCTATAGTAGCTTATGAAGAAGAAGCAAATTCATTTGATTTAGAAAATGTGCTTGTTTCAACATTAATTTACTTGTTCAGTATATTGTTGATGTTTTTTATTTACTTAATTGCATCATTATCACTTAAAAATATAATTTATAGTCAAAAGCATGATTTCCTTGTTATGCGTTCTTTAGGAATTAATATTAAGGAAGTTAAAAAGCAAATTTATTATGAAATATTTTTTATAGGGTCAATTTTACTAATAGTATTTACAACTGCCGTAATTGTCCTACATCAATTCTATTTTTCTTCAAGCAATTTCTTGAAGACATTCTCAGAAATGACTACTCTTGATGTATTTTTTACTTGGATATTAATATTATGTTTGATGTTCTTTTTAGCAAGAAAATTTTCTAAAAATATTTTCATGTCTAATATAGCATCTAAGGAAAAGTAGGTAATATAATGATAAAAATTAAAAATTTAAATAAATATTACAATAAGGGTAAATCTAATGAATTACATGTTTTAAATAACATTACCATTGAATTAGCTGACTCTGGATTAATTGCCATAGTTGGTAAAAGTGGTAGTGGTAAGACTACATTTTTAAATGCTATTTGTGGACTTGATAAAGTAAATAGTGGTGAAATTGCTATTGGCGAACAAGTTGTTAAAAAATATAATAATAAAATATGGGATAAAATGAGAAATTCTGATTTTGGATATATTTTCCAAAATTACAATATTTTTTCGGATAAAACAGTATATGAAAATGTTGCTTTTTCTTTAGAATTGTTAGGAATGAAAGACAAAAAGGAAATTGAAAGAAGAACATTACTATCACTTACAGTTGTAGGAATGGAAAAATATAAGAATAGATTAACTAGTAATTTGTCAGGTGGACAACAACAGCGTGTAGCTATTGCTAGAGCTATTGTTAAAGCTCCTAAAGTTATCATAGCCGATGAGCCTACAGGTAACTTAGATGATAAAAATACTATTATTATTATGAACATATTAAAAAAGATTAGTGAAGATAGACTAGTGTTATTAGTTACTCATGAAAAGCAAATGAGTGAATTTTATGCAGATAGTATTATTGAAATGTCTGATGGATCTATTGGTGAAACTCGTAAGGGCTCAATTAGTGAAATAAAAGAAATTCAAGATGATACTATTTATTTGAAAGAACTAAATGAGAATAAACCAATAAGTGATGATAGTATTGATGTTGTGTCATATACTAAAGAAGATATCAAAGGTAAAGTAAGAGTTAAAATCATAGTTAATGGACCAGAAATAATTGTAAAGGCTGAAAGCGATGAATATCGTATTAAGTACGATGATGCAGATGCTGGTGTTACAATAGTTGATGATGTTAGACCTAAAATGACTATGAAACATATGCAAAAAGATATTGATGAATTTCAAATAGAAGAAATAGATAAAAATCAGTTAACAGGCCATTATAAAATAGGTATGGGTACTTATTTGAAGCAAGGTTTTCAAAAAGTTTCTTATTTATCCAAATTTAAAAAAGCTTTTTTTGTTGGTTTCTTTTTATCAAGTCTGTTATTAATAATAACAGTTAGTTTGTATTTTAATGTTAGTTCTATAAAAGAAACAGCATTTTTAACATTTGATAGAAATATGATTGAAATGTCTTATGATAATGATGACAATCATGATGTTTATGACTATCAAGATCAACTAGATAATTGGTTAGACGAAGGGTATATTAAGAATATATATTATACTGTTCCAATATCTATTACTAATCCGTTATTTATTCAACAAACTTATTCAAGTCCTTTTGATTCAACTGAATCCACATATGGTCTAAAAACTATTTCTGCATCTGCTATTAAGGGGTCAGAAGTTTCTGAAGAGTTTTCTCCGGAACAAGGAAAAGTATATATAGATAAGTTTGTTTCTGATCAATTGTATGCTGAAGCAATAACTTCAGGGAATGCTATTAAAAGTGAAGATATTTTGTTGCAACAAACAATTACGATTAATGGCAATGTCTTTGATATCGAAAAAGTGGTAGATAATAATAATGGTTGTGTATATTTGAATGATTTTGATTATTATACCGTGTATGTCAATGGATTTCATCCGAATGATAGTTACGATTTAGAGTATAAGGAAATAGTAATTAATAGTAATGCAACTGGTTATGATAGTGCTAATATGAACGTTGGTGCAACAATTGATATGTTTAATGGTGAGTTTATAGTAAAACAAATAATTGCTGATGATGATGTTTCTGTATTAGGATATGCAAATAGTAAGACTATTAATTATATGACATTTTTAAATGGCAAAATGAATAGTTATGATAATATTAGATTTACATCTGATATGGCCACTAAAGAATTAATTAAAGAGGTCAAAACGGAGAAGTACTTGTTTACAAGTGTTTATGATAATGCGTATCAAGAAGCAAAATCAGTAATATATGATATTACGCAAGTATTATTTATTATGTTGATGATTGCTATAATTGGTCCATTAATTTTCTTGTATTTTTTAATGAGATCAAGTGTTATTCAAAGAACTCAAGAAATTGGAATATACAGGGCATTAGGTTTGCCTAAAATGGGTATTATTCAAATTTTTGTGTCTGAGGTACTAGCTATTACTTGTATAGGATCTATACCTGGCTGGTTATTCGGACTAATTATTATTATTGAAGCTAATTTAAAAAGTGGAGAAACTTTATTTTCATTGTCTCCATTAATTATAGTTGGTAGTTTAGTATTAATAGTTTTAATTAATGTGTTAGTCGGATGTTTATCTGTATTTTCAATGTTAAATAAAACACCAAGAGAAATATTAGCTAAATATGATATGTAATAATTTATAACAAAAAAGGAGCTGCAAAACAGCTCCTTTTATAATATAAAATTCATCAATATGCAAAAATAAAAAGTCAGATTAACTGACTTTTATTTTTCTATTATTCTTCAACAATAGATTCTGTTGGACATACTGCTTCACAAGCTCCGCAGTCTATACATTTATCTGCATCGATTTTGTAAATATCACCTTCAGAAATTGCATCAACTGGACATTCAGCTTGACAAGTTCCACAAGCGATACATGTATCTAAAATTTTTCTTGGCATAATATTTCCTCCTTGATGGTATTATTATAGCATTAAATTCAAAAATAGTAAAGTTTTTTAATAATTTTGTATGCTTGACTATTTGGCTAAATTATAGTAAAATGAATGTAAAATAAAGGAGACAAGATTATGATTATTTTAACTGTATGGGTTTGGTTGACACCATTATTAGTTGGCGTTGGTTGTTTATTAATTGGTGGAGTAGCAGGATTTTTTATTGCTAGACATTATTTTCAAAGTTATTTAGAAAAGAATCCCCCTATTAACGAAAAAATGATTAGAGCTATGATGTTACAAATGGGAAGAAAACCATCTGAAAAACAAGTAAGACAAATTATGGCCAGCATGAATGCTGCAAAATAAAATGCTATGTTTTTAGCAGGGATATTTGATTTATTAAGTGGGTTAAGTCCTATTTTTTTGAGCATTATAACATTTGTGAGTGTAATAGCATTATTATTTCTTTTTTGGGGATTGATGACCTTAGTACATCGTAGTGTTATTAAACACGATAATAAAAAAAGAAAGAATGTGAGCGAAGCTCAAAGAAGGTCAAATATTTATGAAATGCTATATGAACACAAAGCAATGACTTATGAGGAATTAGAAGAAAATTTCTATTGTTATGCTTTAACTTTGAAAAAAGATTTAAAATCTTTAGAAGAAGAAGGAGTTATAGAAAAAGTAGATGGAAAATATAAAATAGCAAAAAAAAAGTAAAATAGTTAATTCTATTTTACTTTTTTTAATAGTCAGTCGGTTTTTCTGTTCCGTTAGCTAATCTCTTAATATTAGAAAAATGCCTTAAGACAATTAAAAAACAAATTAATATTGTGATAATCATAAACCAGTAATTAAATGGCCAAAATTTTGTATCTCCTAGAACATACATAAATTGACCGCTTACAAGGCTAATGATTACTGACCCCACCATAACACTAGATGTACAAATTAATGATGCAAGGGACACTAATTTAGTAGTTAGGGCAATTGTTAAAAATATAACTATTCCTATAGCAAATAATATTGGTGAATAAGCACCAATTGCACCACTACCTGTTGATACACATTTTCCTCCATGAAACTTTAAATATATTGGAAATGCATGACCAATTGTTGCAGCTAATCCGTAAAGCATAGGATTTAATAAGCACCATTCGGCTGGTAATATATTGTATCTATATAAACCAACAAATAGTCCGCCTTTAATTAAGTCTAACAAAAATGTTAAAAACGCGTATTTTTTCCCCAAAGCTCTACCTGTATTAGTGGCTCCTATATTTCCGCTACCAATTTTTTTTAAATCAATATGTTTAGCTTTTGCAAGTAATAACCCAAATGGTATTGATCCTATTAAATATGCTAATATAAGAAAAAAGAATTTAAAAAACCAATCCATAATATATCTCCTTGTATAACATTTATTATACAAGAAAATTAACTTAAAAGCAAGATTTAAAAATTTTAAACATTACAAAATAATAACAAAAACTATTACTAAAATGATTTTTCATGAATATTGTTTTATAATATACAATTGCACTTTTTTAATATTCATATTTGATAAAAGAATATGTTTAATAATGTTTTAAGTAATTGACTAAATGTTTAATATGTGCTATAATAGATATATGAATATGATATATCAAGCATATATCGTTACTAAAGGAGAGAGAAAATGGCAAAAAAAGCAATTTATGATGAAAGTAAGATTCAAATATTACAAGGATTAGAAGCTGTAAGAAAAAGACCAGGTATGTATATTGGTTCAACTGATTCAAGAGGATTGCATCACCTTATATGGGAAATTGTAGACAATGGCATAGATGAAGCCCTATCAGGGGAAGCTGATCATATCGTTGTCACTATCGAACAAGATAACAGTATTACCGTAAGTGATAATGGACGTGGTATACCAATTGGTAAACATAAAAGTGGATTGCCTACTCCTCAAGTTGTTTATTGCACGCTTCATTCAGGTGGTAAATTTGATGCTAATGGTGGATATAAAGTTAGCGGTGGACTACATGGAGTAGGTTCATCAGTAGTTAATGCTTTGAGTGAATTTGTTGAACTAACAATTTACAGAGATAATAAAATATATTATCAAAAATTTGAAGATGGTGGAGCTAAAATACATAGATTCAAAATATTGGGTACAACAAAAAAACACGGAACTACTGTTCATTTTAAACCTGATCCATCAATTTTTAGCACAACATTGATAGATTATAAAAATTGTGCAACAAGGTTTAAGGAATCTGCATATCTTTTAAGAGGGTTAAAAATCGATTTAAACGATGCAAGAACTGGCAAAAAGGAATCTTTTCATTATGAAAATGGAGTTATTGAATACCTTAATGATTTAAACTTGAAGAAGAAGGTTTTTAATGAAGAACCAATTTTTCTTGAAGGAGAAGTTTCAGGTATTCAAGTTGAAGCAGCAATACAATTTTGTCAACAAAACTATGGAGAAAATATTATATCCTTTGTCAATAATATTAGAACTGCTGATGGAGGAACACACGAAATTGGATTTCGTAGTGGTTTAACTCGTTCCTTTAATGATTATGCTAGAAAAAAAGGTATATTAAAGGATAAAGATTCTAATATTGATGGTATGGATATTCGTGAAGGAATAACAGCAATTTTATCAATTAGAGTTCCAGAAGATTTACTTCAATTTGAAGGCCAAACAAAAAATAAACTAGGTACACAAGAAGCAAAAATTGCTGTTGAAAGTGTAGTGATGGAAAAACTTGGCTTTTATTTAGCCGAAAAAGGAGAAATTGCTGCGACTATTTTAGATAAAAGTATTGCAGCTGCCAGAGTTCGTAATGCTGCTAGAGAAGCTCGAGAACAAGCTCGTATTATTAAGAAAAAAATCACTAAACCTACTAATTTAGCAGGCAAATTGTGTCCAACACAGAAAAAAAACAATAAAATAAATGAACTATTCTTAGTTGAAGGTGATTCAGCTGGTGGTAGCGCTAAACAAGGAAGAGATAGAAACTTTCAAGCGATTTTACCTTTAAGAGGTAAAGTATTAAATAGTGAAAGAACATCTACTGAAGAGCTTCTAAAAAACGAAGAAATTGGATCAATAATTTATGCTATAGGTGCTGGATTTGGTGATGATTTTAATGCCAAAAAATCTAATTACAATAAAATTATTATTATGACAGATGCAGATGATGATGGAGCACATATTCAAATTTTGTTATTAACATTTTTCTTTAGATATATGCGTCCATTAATTGAAGCAGGTAAGGTTTTTATTGCCCTACCACCATTGTATAAGCTAAGTAATAAGAAAAAAATTGAATATGCATGGACTGATGAAGAACTAAAATATTTAACCCAAACACTTAAGAATTCAACAATTCAACGTTTTAAAGGACTTGGTGAAATGAATTATACGCAATTGTGGGATACAACAATGAATCCATCATCTCGTACTTTAATTAAGGTTAATATAGATGATTTTAATGAATCAGATAGAGAAGTTGCAATATTAATGGGTGACGATGTTGTGGCAAGACGTCGTTGGATTGATCAAAATGTATCATTTGAATATGATGATAATTTCACATTAGTGGAGGATACTGAAGATGACAACAACTAGAGAATTAATAAAACAATTTGCAAAAGAGAAAATACAAGAAGATGATATGAAGATCATTTTTGATCAAAGATTTGCAAGATATTCAAAATATATTATACAAGAAAGAGCTATTCCAGATGCTCGTGATGGTTTAAAACCAGTACAAAGAAGAATTCTTTATGCTATGGCCAAAATGGGTATTATGCATAATACTTCATATAAAAAATGTGCAAGAATTGTTGGTGAAGTTATTGGTAAATATCATCCACATGGTGATACATCTGTTTATGAGGCGTTAGTAAGGATGAGTCAAGATTTTAAAATGAGATTACCTCTAATTGACTTACACGGTAATAACGGATCAATTGATGGAGATTCAGCAGCTGCAATGCGTTATACAGAAGCACGTCTTAGCATTTATGCTGAATACTTGCTTAATGATATTAACAAAAAAACTGTTCAATTTATTCCAAATTTTGATGATGAAGAATATGAACCAACGGTTTTACCTGCTAAATATCCTGCTTTATTAATAAACGGTTCAACGGGAATTAGTGCTGGTTATGCAACTGATATTCCCCCACACAATATAGATGAAGTAATAAGTGCTGTAATTTATAGAATTAAAAATCCTGATTGTAGTTTGGATGACATTACAAAAATAATTAAAGGTCCTGATTTTCCAACAGGAGGTATAATTCAAGGAACTAATGAATTAAAAAAGGCTTATAAAACTGGTAAAGGCAAAATAATTTTAAAATCTAAAGTTGATATTTTGAAAGGTGATCAAATTAATCAATTAATAATTAATGAAATACCTTATGGAGTTAATAAAGCTGCATTAGTACGTCGTATGAATTATGTCTATGAAAAAAGAAACATTAGTGGTATAGCAGAAATACGTGATGAAAGTGACCGTGAGGGGCTAAGAATTGTTGTTGATATTAAAAAAGATGTTAATCCTGAACATATTCGTGATTTTTTCTTTAAGAGTACAGAACTTCAAATAAATTACAATTTTAATATGGTAGCAATTAATGATAAAAGGCCAATGACTATGTCGTTACTTAATTTCTTGGATTGTTATATTGACCATCAGAAAGAAATAATTACAAATAGAAGTAATTTTGAATTAAAATCTGTGAAATTACGACTTCATATTGTAGATGGACTTATTTCAATGGTATCAATATTAGATGCTGTTATTAAAACGATTCGAGAATCTGATAATAAAAAAGATGCAAAAAATAATTTAATTAGTTTATATAATTTCACAGAAATTCAAGCTGAAGCTATAGTTAATTTGCAACTATATAGACTAACAAATACAGATATATATGCTTTGCAAAAAGAACAAAAAGAATTAAAAGCTAATCAAAATGAATTAGAAAAGATTTTATCTAGTGAATCAACATTATTGGAAGTTATTGATAATGAATTAAATGAAACTAAAAATAAATTATCATCTCCAAGACGAAAAGTAATTAAAGAAAATGTCGATGAATTAAAAGTTGATGTAAAAAATTTGCTTCAAAAAGAAGAAATGCATTTAATTATTACTCGTGATGGTTATATAAAAAGAATATTACCAAAATTTTTTAATTCTGAGGGTGAAGAGCATAAATACAAGGAAAATGATTTTGTAACTTATGAATATTTATCATCTACAGTTGAAATTTTACTATTATTTACAAATAAAGGAAATTATGTTTATTTACCGGTATCAAAAATACCAGCAATTAGACACAGAGATTTAGGTTATAATGTTTCAACATTAGCTAATATTTCTAGTGATGAAAAAATTATATTTGCATTTCCAGTAAAGGATTTTAAAGCAAATCAGTTTGTACTTTTTGCAACAAAACAAGGTTTGATTAAAAGATGCAAAATTAGTAACTTTAAAGCAGTAAGATATTCTAATGCTTTACAAGCCACTAAAATTAATCCAACTGATGAGTTAGTTAGTGTTGATGTATGTTATGATGATTCAAATGAAGTAGTAGTAGTTACTAAAAAAGGCTTTATTAATCGCTATGATTGCAATGAAATTAGTGTTTATGGAATAACATCAGCTGGTGTTAAGGCGATTGAACTTAAAAGTAGACCTGATGATGAAGTTGCTTTTGCAAGGTATATTTACGATTCTAAGGATTATATTTTAGCTTTACTTAAAAAAGGTAAAATTAAAAGATTAAAATTAAATGATATTTTTAAAGGACATAAAAATAATGTAGGTAAAGCTGTTATTCGTTTAGATAAAAAAATGACTAATTATGTTATTGGCGGAGAAATTATTCATAAATCAAATCAGAATATAAAAATGAATTCATATTTGATTGGTAATAAGGGTGCAGCACCATTAGACTATAGCGGTCTAATGAAAGCTAATCCAACCGTTAGTAAAGAAACGTTGTTAAAAACTGGTACACCAATAGAAATAGTTATTAGTAAAAACGAAAATGATATGAATAATAAAAATTAAAGGCAAAAAGTGCTTTTCTGAGAAGATTATAAATAATACATGGATAATTACACATCTTTCTCTATTAAAGGCTTTTAAATAAGGAAATAATATGAGTTGTATAGAAAACATTAATAAAATAATAGTACCTAATGATGTGCTTAATACATTAACATCGGTTTACAAATATATCGGACGTAATGAACAATATGAGAAGATAGCTAATAGTGATTATAAAAATATACTTAATCAAACTATTGAAAGAGATGTGTTCTTTTTATCAAAGTTAATCGAATTAGATGTTAGCGATAATAGATTAAGGTTGATAATAATGAAAAATTCACAGCCAAGGAATAGAGATGAAAAGGTATTATATAATATTAAAGAAGTATTAATATCGTTTCATGATAATCCTAAAAAATTCGGTTTATCTAGTACTGAGCTTTACAATATGATTAATTATATATTCCCGAGTCAGAACATTAAATATGTTGACAAAAAGGAAAAAAAGATAAGCGCTTATTATCAGACGGACAACGTTTCTAAAAGAAAAGAAATAGATAATTTAAATGAAGTAAATGTTAGTGATTCAGAAAAGATTATTTTAGCTTTAAACTATTTTATTGATATATGGGTTATAAAGCCTCTCAATAGTTATAATGACTCTATGGCTTATTTAGTGCTATATTTAATGCTTTTAAAGAGCGATGTGAGAGCTTTAGATTATGTAAGCCTATTTGAGTACATCTATCTAAATAAGAACGAATTTGATAACTCTATTAAAGGGGCCATATATAACTGGAATGAAGGATTAGCGCAAATCATGGTCTTTGTTAGATCAATGATGAATATAATTTTACAAATGTATGAAAAGACAGACAAAGTAATGCAGGCATATGCGGTTGAAGTAAATGCTCCGAAGGGTGACAATATAGAAAACAGTATATTAAATATATTACCTAATATTTTTACTAAAGATGATATTAGAGCAATTCATCCTTTTGTTTCCGAATCAACTATAAATAGAACGTTAGTAAAACTAAGAGATGAAGGAATTATTAAACCGATAGGTAAGGGCCGAAGCGCTAAATGGCTTAAAATAGGTTTGAAATAAAGTTATTTTAAATTGTTAAGTATTACAAATAAAGAAAAGAAGGACAACTATATTAATTATATAATTGTCCTTTTATTTTTTTAATGCATTAAAATGATATTAAAGTAACTTCCTATAATATATATTATGTTAAGTAACGTATG
>Ga0265294_10008374_pt1 | contig 12097 bp, 19 predicted proteins | sample MunlanPumphouse3_FD_192504 | JGI IMG/M metagenome (GOLD analysis project Ga0265294, IMG submission 192504) | Groundwater microbial communities from a municipal landfill in Southern Ontario, Canada - Pumphouse #3 | ecosystem: Environmental > Aquatic > Deep subsurface > Groundwater | place... | reverse complement strand
AGCGGCTGACTGCCGCCAATACTGTTCACGAAACCGGTAAACACCCATTTAGACCCGTCCGGAAACGTCAGAGTCCATGACTCAGATGTTCCTGCCGAAAACAGACTCTCAAGGGTAGCGATTCCCGCTTCTGTTTTTGCCTGCGCAATCGTGAACGGGATAGACCCACCGTCGATAAGACCGGCAATAAATGTTCTCCAGAGTCCTGAACCGTATGCAGTGTCCTCAATGTCGCCGCGGCTAAATGAATAGTCGCCAATTGTCAGCACGGTCCCGAGAGTTGTTACGGTCGTGCTGAGTAATGTACTAGTTTTTCCAATGCTTCCCATGATAAATTACCTACTTTTTTGAGTAATAAAATTAATTGAATACTCGTTTGTTTCGCCCGCTCCAGTCTGTACAAGACCCAAATAATACGGCGGGGTGCTCATCCGAACGGATTGATAAAAATTCCCGTTGATCGTTTCATTCGCCCGGTTATCGAGCGCGGTTATTATGGTATCAATAACCGTGTTCGCGGCAGATTTCGAAGCGTTGTGCACGATGATCTGGAATGATGGGCGGTCGAATGTAACGGTTGTTGTATGTCCACCGTGGCATTTTATCGGACTAAACCCACCTGTTTCCATAATAGCCACTGCGTTCTGGACTGACATATCAAGATAGTTCTTGTTAGCCGTCACCTCGGCAGTGGTTAACAAGGTTTTTATATCGTCACCAACGCTCATGGTTTCGCCTCCATACAATACTCCCTCATCGACTGTAAAAATTCACGTTCGAAGTTGTTCCGGGCGGTTTCTAAAAACTTGGCTTGTCCGACCTTGTGCCTGACGTTTGTTCGTTCGTGCAGAGGGACGGCATACAATACGCCCTTTGATTTTGGGTTAACTGTTCCCGTCTCGACTCCGTGCCGTTCAAACCCAACTGCAATTTCAAGGTTGCCGGATTCGTTAACATAGACGTCAGATACAAACGACCGGGCGCGCATTTCTCCAACATCTACCGGTGTTAGTTTGACCGCCTCCGCCGATAGTTCTCCCCCACACTCCTTGAGACCCTGAATCACTTTATCCAGCATATCATCAGTATATCTATCAAGTTTCGCGGTGAGTCCCTCGACATTAGCGATATACATCCCGCTATCCTTTTTAGTAACGGTTGTAAGTCCAGTCATACCATAACCTCCGAGTGCCCAAATACACCCGCGCGATCGTACCCGTAGTTAACACCGATAACTGATTTTATCGTGCCATCTGGGAACGTGATCTTATCCTCTTTGCCGATTAAAGCCTCGATGAACACGGTGGCGGTAGATGTGACCTCCGTCCCCGTTGCGTTGTATGTCCGTCTGATAGTGTAATCTATCCGGCATGCATGGGTTACGGGAGTGCCATATGTGGCGTCACCATCTTCACGCGATACAAACGGGGCAACCGTTACGGTCTGGTTCAGGAGTCCAGATATTGGGTATGATGCCATATGTTTATACCCCCGCCTGATTAAAGCGTCTTAAAACCACGTGGCGTGGCTCTGTAACGTGCCTGTAATCCATTGTTGTTTGGTTGGTGGTGTTAAACATCATACTCATACCCATGTTTTAGAGGGGTCCTAACCCGATTATGTAAATTATCCCGGAGGCAACAACTGCACCGATGGAAGAACATACAGCCGCTACAAAGACGTTACTCAGTTGCTTTTTATCAGTCGAGCAGTCGCGGATATTGGCTTCGATGTAATCAATCCTCGTTTCGATGCGTCCCAGTCTGTCAATCACGTTGTCTTCGAACGATCTTGACCGGTTGGGGAGTTGGGGTGTATGTGCGCTGTTGTAGTCCTCAGTCATAACTTAAACCCCAGTAGGGTATGACGTCGGAAGAGCATTCTTCGGCGTCCTCGTGGATAACTCCGGTTGCATAAACTGAAGTTATATCGTTGTTCACATATTTCTGTATCGCCAACTCGTATTTTGCAAGATATCCGTCGCTTTCGGTCTGTGCGCCATATCCCCATGCGGAATTACCTATCTTCTCGGATGTAATTACCCGTGGTCCGTCTATGCCTGATATCAGATACGCAATATACCAGCACATGGCAAAGGTCGCATCTAAACCAGATATTCCCGGAGCGTCTTGATACACGCGGTTATATGCAATGGCGTAATACGCGCCGTTTGTGGTATCATCCGTTAATGTGTATGGGGTGATGAGCGGCATTAAATGTATTACCTCCGAAAATCCCGCTGATACAACACCATACGCATCATATGCATCCGTGTCATAATCAATCAAGATAATCACGTCCGAATACTGACATCGGTCAGGATAGTTACGTTTTCAGCGGTTGGATTGGTCATTTTTATAAGGTAGACAGATCCCGCCTCAAACATAACGGTGAACTCTTTTGACCCGACAAATTTCAGAGTGCCGTCAACCGAGGCATTAACGTCCCTGAGGAGTGTTCCCGTGGCTAATCCTGCTTTAGATAAATCAGCGTGGTAAATCTTCGAATCAGTGCCATCGGTAAACGTCGGCGTTTTGTAGATGGAATATGTGACCTCGTCGGAAGAGCCATACACATGACATATCCACGGGTTACCCGCGGGTACTGTAATTACCGATACGGCAGACTGGTTGGCGATGATCGTGCGAGATAACGATGTGCGATACGGAAAAACGTTCTGGGGGGATATAGCATCCACTAAACTCCCCATAACGCCCTTTATATTGTCTCGTGGCAAATTAGTCATTAAAAAGACCTCTTATTTAACCGGATTAACCAATTGTCGTCTCGACGACGCCTTTGTTATAACTGCCGGACTGACGGATGTTAGATTTGACAGCATTCCAGACGTTTGCCTGCAGGATAGTCGAACGGGTGTCTGGGTCGTCGTAGACACGGGCTTTATACTGACCCTCAAAGAGGTATGCGCCGGGTGCTTCGTTGGACACGAAATACACAGAATCAGCGTCGATAGTGTCAAGGACAGTAGACATGACGATCGGGACGTTATAACCCGGAAGCATGTTAATGCCGTTCTGGACGGTCATACCAGAAACTCTGTAAACACTGGAATTGACGGACGACATGATCTGACCGTATGCCTTTGCACCGCATGCAATACCGGTCAGTCTGTATGGTGAGAGTTTGCCAACTGCATCTGCGACCGCGTCGAGGAATGAAACCCCGTCATAATCCCACGTGGTTCCTGCCGTCGGGGTAAGGTCAAGCGCTTTTCCAATTTTGTAATCAAGCTTGGATGCGAACCCAACTGCCGCGTTCGCCTTTGCGAGTGACATGGGGTCGGCAATGGTCGGGTTCATCAGTGCCTCATCTGAAAATGCAATGCGCATCTCATCAGCGTAAAGGTCTACATCAATTGACCCGAAGTCCGGTGACTGGACGTTAGACGCTTCAAACTCCCGCAGGTCGGTTGCGATACTGACCGCGTCCATAGTGGACAGAGAGACCTTGGTTCCATTGACAGCAACACGTTTAATGATTGCCGGGTTCATTAACGAGCCGTAGCTCTGCGATGCGATCAGAACGTCATTGATAATCTGACGCTGATAGAGGACATCCTTAAGTTTGTCCGCTGTAATAATTCCATTAACTGCCATTATGCGCTCAGTACTCCCGTAATATGATTGAGTTTGATAAGTGCGACACCATTGGCGGCTCCTGCATCAAGAGCAATACCGAGAACATAATCTGCATCAATATCTGCAACTTCTGCGGTTCCGGTAGAGGAACTAGAAACGAAATCGAATGCATCTACACCGGTCGCGTCACATTTGACACCGACCATACCGTCGATACAAACACGGATAACGTCACCGCTTGCCGATGCGGCATCGAGTGCGACACCGACAACTCCGGTAGGTTCTGCACCGGCATAAAGTGCCACAGCTGGCGCCGCTCCGGACGGTGCGATCACAACGAAATATCCTTTCGTGATTGCCGCGGACGCCGTTGCCTTAATGACATACGCGCCGGGCTGAATTTCCCCTAAATTATAAGCCATTTTTATTCCTCCAGCGGTCTGTAACCGATTTTTTCTTCCTGCTGTTTCACGTTCGCGAGCATAACTTCTCTCTCGGAGGCAGAACAAGCGCACGAGCCTTCGGCAGTTTTCACATTGCCGATTTTCGCGTTGAACTCGGTCAGCTTCCGTGCGAACCCAAGTGGGCTGGTTTCAGCGAGTTCGCGGGTTTCAGCTTCGTGTTCTGCGTCGACCCATGCCGGCGGAAGAGTGTTCTTAAGTGCGGCCCATTCGCTGTCTTTCTGTGCCTTGATGGTCGCGGCTTTCAGTGCTTCGTGTTCGGCACTAATTGCCACATTCGCGGCTTTCAGAGTTTCAATCTGTGCGGTAAGTGCCGCGATCTCTGGGTTGATGGTATTTTCCATTTTTGCCTCTGGTTTCGAGTCGTGCTCTGTCACATCCGGTTTGGTGTTACAGAGCTTCTCATAAATTGCTTTGAGCAATCCTTTTGATTCTGTATCTGCTGTTTCGGGTTCCATTACGGTCTCCTGTTTCACATTTAAAAACATCGCGCCGTTATCGTTGGAATAACAATTCGGGCAGGCTCCCTGTTCGAAAACAAGGAGGTGATTCGGTCGGACATTTCCAGTTATTTTCCAACTGTCCTTACCACTTTCCGGCGATATATCAGAGTAGAACCCGGTCGACGGGGCAAGTTTGCCGAGTTTCGCGAGTTGTTCGGCGTGATCGTCGGTAAATGTAATAACTCCGTCCATTCTCGGCGTACCGGTCGGTGCGATATTGGCAGAATTGATAGTGCCGACATATCGAAAACCTTCCGGCAACGGAGAACGGGTAGAGACTAAATCCATGTCAGGATGCTTTATAGGCATACCTGCTACAGCCTCAGCGAAAATAACCGGAATATTAGTCCACGTTTCAGTGTTTGTAAACGCTTCGGGAGTATAAAATACCTGTTTACCGTCGTTAGAGAGATACGTCCCTAACCGTTGTAAAGTCAGCGAATGCTGATATGGCTCTCCCATATATAGGTATGTGCGGTATATAGGTATTATGCTTTCGTCAAAAAAGAGATATTATTATTCGTATATCTTGTTTACGATATCGGATATAGCATCCAGATACCCCTTGTAATATGATGATTTGTATGCTCTCCAGTGCGGTCCGTCTACTTCTTCGGCGCACTCTTCTATATTTTTCTTGAGAGGGATTATCTTTAAGATAAGTTCCTTTTTGTCGATAGTGTCAGCCATTTTATTCTCCATTTCCATTTTTAAGCAAATCTTTTTTCTCGATGATGCACATAATGCAATTCTCCCGGCAACATTCGTGTGGGTTACCAAACCCGTATGGTCTACACCATCCTCCCTTATTGTAGGGGCAGACCGTATGATCTACAACGATATACCATGATTCTGTCATTCATTCACCTCCATTTTTGGATACATACCTCATACAAATAATTGATATATGCTGAATATGCCGAACATCAACAGAATAAAACCAGCTAGCCAGATACTTACAATAATCGCACATAATACATCTCTCAAAGTTTTATTCTGATACGGTATATCTTCTCGCATCAATATTACTGATATTACACGTTTCATACCTTCGCCTCTTTCCTAGATCCGGGGGCATACCTCGTCGCAGATGTCCACACAGAGTCTGAATCCAAGTTCCTTACATGCATACCGCATTGGCAGTCCCGGGGTGTTCATATAAACCAGTTGCATATGGTCACACTCCTTACATCTCGCGTTTCTTGCGGCATCGTTTGCCAACTCGACCGAAGGAGCTGACGTATGCAACTCAAGATCCATCGGTTTACCACCCAACAAACACAATCAGGAATCCGATAATGATAACTATCATCGTCAGGGTGTTCAGTGCAGGGGATAATTTATTCAACATATTCTCTGTCTCGCGTCTGATGTTGATGTCAAACCCGATCACCTGAAGTGTCGCGGACACAACCGATAATCCGAATGCGATAATCAACGTCGTGGTCAGGATTGTAAGTGAGTCTATCATTCTTGTTTCTTCTCCGTGCCCACCTGACTCATCAGGCTGGGCTGTCCGGGAAAAAGGGTTAGAAATTGAAAATTCTCAACCCGTAATCTTGCAGGAACGTGCAATCATCATCTGAAACTTCACTCCCAAACCGGATAGTAACGCCGTATTTACCACATTCAACCATTATGATATTATGCCAATCATATGGGCAAAATGTAACGTTCTGATACTGATCGTGTATTTCAAATGTTTTTTCACCAAATGATATCCACGCGCCGTTTATAAATACAATACTGTTTTTAAAGTCGCGTTGGTGCTTTTCTGGAGCTATAAAATCTTTACATAATGTAAAGATAGTTCTCGTGATGTCTTGTTTAGTAACCATGTTTGTATTCTCCGTTAAAAAGGGGTTAGGACAACCAGCATTCTAACTGGTTGTCATCTTCGTTTGTGAGCTCTTCTTCAAGGTTCCAGGGTTCCAGCCCTAAAACACATGTGTGTGTTCCTTCTGAGTTGTGGTAACAGAAGGGGCACTGGATGCAGTGCTCAATTGCTTCATCGTTGTTCAGTGTTGCTACAAGTTCTCCGTTTTCGTAGAATCTCATTTTTTATCTCCTTGTAGTTGTTCTTACTACATATACTATATTATCTCTAAAAGTATATATACTTATCTATCTATAATATTAAATTCTTATAATTTAATATTTGTTTACGATAGGGGTTTAGAAAATATTCGAAGCCGAATTTGGGCGCGATTTACCAATCTAACTCTATACTACTAGTATTATATATATATATATATTATTATATATAATATTAGAGTAGTGTATTACTGTGGAGGTGGAGGGGGGCGGGTGGACGGGCCCCGGGAAGGGGGGTATTGTTTTTTAAGAATTTAATATTTTTGAAAAAAATCCACGCCCATACAAAAGCCCGTTTGGCAAACGGAGCTCGGAAACGGCTCGCCTTATTTTATAATAGGTGTTATAAATAAATGAGATAAGTATATAAAATAATAAATTATTTTTTGGGTGGTTTGAGTGATTCAAGCCAGCCAAAGACGCCATTTGAGTAAATAACCCGTAATCCATGTTTTTCGATATAATTTGTTATTATATAATACAGATACTCGGAGTCAGGGGTGTTGTCTATCTCCCGGATCCGCTTCTGTTCGGCGATTATCTGACCTTTGGATACGGTTTCCATACCGGAAATACGCATAACATCTGCGGGAAATAGGTATAGGTTCTCGGCGATCGTCTGCCGCTGTTCCAGTGTAAGTGCGGGGAGCCGGCTCACGCTGACCCCCTCCTGACTTGATCTTTAGTCAGATACTCGGCCTCGGATTCGGTCACTTTGGCCCCTTTCCGATTGACCTTATAATCCGCTGGGACTAGCAAACACCGGCAGTTATATTCGCCGATAAACGGGGCGTTTCGATGTTCGTATATTTTCCCGTTTCGCATCTCATGTTCGGGTCTGACAGCCTCGTCTCCCGCGGTCACATACTCAACATACTGAACCCCTGACTCTTCAAACGATGCTGACCGTGCATCATTCCGGATCTTACTCGCCTCGGTCCGGGCGGCAGTCATCGCGTTGTGTTTAGTCCCCGCGAAATATGCTTCTAGTTCTTTGGCTATCTGTCGGGGGTGAACGCCTGCCTTTTCCGCGTCACCTATCATGGTGATAATGTTAGATGTGTCTCTGACGCTCATATCAGCCAACCACGGCACGAACGTCTGTCGGGTGGTTGCTTTATACATCCCGCTGGGTTGAAGCGTCAGAACACGCTCTATGCAGTCTGTGCCGCCATTGAGGATATTCCTGGTATAATCTGATACGATCTTATCGGTAATACCTCGAGCACTCGCGACCGTGTATCCGGTCGTTGCCAACCCTGACAACGCTTCTCGCGATGCAACCATAGACATCTCTCGTGCCGCCTGCGCGAAAATGGTAGCCATAGCGGTTTGCCGTAACCGCATGAGCTTATCTATCTGGGTCTGTTGCTGTTTCGATACCACGGTTTATTACTCCGTGGACAAGTTCATTATTCCGTATATCCCGTCCATCGCTTTTTTATTAAGCTCGATGATGCGCTTCTCAGTATCGGACATGATTTTCTCCTCTGGTGATGTAAAGTTCTCTACATCAGCGACATTCCCGAAACTAAACCCTCCTGCGGCTTGATACTCCTTTTCGAGTGCTGATTCAAGTTCCGGTGTGGTTTCCAGCAAATCAAGTTCGTTGAGATTGTTCCGTATTTCGGCTTTGGTCAGGCTCTTACCGGCAATACCCACCTTGACTTGTTCCAGTTTGGCGGATGTTTTATCAACGGTCGGGCGTTTGAGTTTGATATGGCACGAATGGTTAACATACCCGTTCATCTCGAGGATTGTATTATACTCACGTTCGAGCCATTCAACCGACATCTCCTGTAAGCTCTTAATGTAATCCGCATAGACCTGACCGCGGGTATAGTCTGAGCTACCAAGGGCCGTTGTCTCGGCTTGGAAGGCTGATAGAGGGTTGAAATAATCGTTGATATACTTGACAAGCACGGCTTTCAGGTCGGCGGCAGTCGTGGTCTCTCTAATTTTCAGGTCCGGGAACGTTGCCCATGGAGGTATGACAAATGCACTATCCTTACCCCATCGTTTGGCAAACGCGGCAAACCATGTGGTTATCTCATCTTTACTCGGTTTTGGTGTATGGTCCGGATTGACCTGCGGCATGATAGTGGGCGCACCAATGCGGTTAATCTGCTGACATAATGCTGTATCTACCAATTCTATCGTTGCCATCAGCCTATACAACGGATAACAAATGGCCTTACCCGCGTATTTCGGGGTAGAGAGATCTGTAATAGATGTTACATTGGTAAGAAGTCTGGTCTGGTATGTTTCGTAATCCGTCTGGAAAAACATCGGATTGCCGTCTGAATCGAGTGTAATACCCGGCAACAGCGGATTAATAATGGTTCCAGTCTGATATCCCGTGAACGATTCTGCGGGGAGATGTCTGATCTCGGTGATAGTCCATTTCCCATTTACCCGAGCGCGCCCGATACTATTCAGAGACGCGCCCCAGAATCCGATATCAGGATATACGTTCTGAATGGCCGACCACGCCCGAACATCTTTAAAGTTCTGCGCGATTTCTTTCGTTAATTCAGGAACTTCCTCCTCTTTATCATCGTTTGTTACAGTAATTGTCGGCAGTTCAGGGTAAATCTGCACGCCAAAATCCTTGATATTTTTGGCGAGATATACGCTGTTCGTCCATTCCCGAACAGTTTCGACAGTGACTTTCTTCGGCAGGTTGCGAACCCCGCCCGAAACAAGCCCTTCGGATTCGGCTTTAGTTGGTTTTTTTGCTACTGGCATGTCAATATTTCCGGCGTATCACGTCTGATAACGCATTGAGTGGTATATACGCGCCTATAAATGATTATTGTTTGTATAGGTATTGGTTGATATATATGGTTAAGTATATATACTTAGATAACCTATTATTAGTATCCAACAATGGAGGTAAAAATGAAACTGAAAATTAAGATCAAGGAAGTTAAGAAAGAGTGGAGACAACTAACAGAGTTAGAGACGTTATTAACCGATATCTCGAGGCTTAATCAAGTCCCAGAATCGTATAAAGATAAACTCAAATGGCAATTAAAATTACGAGGTATTACGGGGTATGATATCAGTTCGGAAAGGATACTCGGTCTTTTCCGCACCGAGACTATCCGGGACGCGACGCCGAAAGAGATTATTGCATGGCATTGTTTAGAATCGTATAAAGAATGCGACAGAGTGGACGACACTTGTTATGCATGCCCGTTAAATGTTATCGGAGGTATTTGTGTCCCTAGAAAATGTGAAGAACGATCGAAAAAAGTATTAGAAGGCAAAGAAGTAATTTTAGAGTTAGTTTAACTCTCTTTTTTTAAATCAGTCCGCCACCCGACATAAACCCGTAATCCTCGTAAGTTCCGACGCCTATATCATCCTCGAAAGCGTAACGTGTGGCGTCGATGCAATTGTGGACTAAGATACCATTGGCAAAATATTCGTGAGAATCTTCAACAGTTAAATCATAAACTTGCATCTTTCCGGCGTCTTGCACCGATACGATTTGCGCACCCGTGGTTACAGATTTATTTAAGCAATACAGCGCGTCGGTATAACTTATTTCATCTATCGGCACAAACCTTTCCGAGTTAACAAATAGTTTATGGTCGTGGGTTGCTGTCAATGAATAACCATTGGTTAATTTTACTGATACTACATCCCTAACCCCATTATCCCAAACCTTTGATACTCGTTTGAATCCATCTCTTGTTAAGACCTTATCACCTACTTTTAACGCTTCAATGGGTATCTGTCCGGCATCGGTTGTTATCAGGGTTCCCTCTGCAATACAATGGTTGTCAAAGTCAACCAACCGGCTTAATATCGTGCCGTCCTTCGTCCGGGCATAGTCGATCGTCCTAAACTCCCGCCCTATATTCGGGGTCCGTCTCTCGTCGATAACAATCTCCAGTATCTCATCGTTCAACCATTTTTCACCTGACTCGACACTGCCGGGTCCTTTAGTCGCCGGGATTATATTTGTAACGTTGTAATCATTTTGATATAGGTCTATGGTCTTTGGTTCTGATGAGTCTGCCTTGATATACGTATGGTCATTGGCATATTTTCTCTCTTTGAGCCAGTCTGCATTAGACCGGTCTGTCAACCTCACCCCATACCGTTCATCTACTGCATATATTTTCCGGCGTGTTCGGTCGTAATGCCAGCGGACGTAGGTAAACGCATTGTTGGCATATCCCCAGTCAATACCACACCGATAATTATCAAAGGTCCGTAACTCCTCGTCTGTGATCTCGCGGAACACAAGATTATCAAACGGCATGACTCCGGACCCGACAGCCTCGCCAAGGAACTCCCATCTATACCGTTCGGGATTCGTCGCTTTAAGCTCTATCAGATTTTCCCGTAACTGTTTGCTGATATACGGGTTGTTATTGACAGTCGAATGATGCACATACGTATCATTGGAAATGAGCGAGGTATTGTATTTGACATTGACCCACGAACTAAGAGACCGCGGTGGGTTGTATGTGAAAAAGATATGATATTTCAGACCGTCAGGTAACCCAGCACGGATAACAGAGTTTACGATAGTCGATACTTCATCCTCGTTCTTGAACTCGGTAACCTCTTCAATCCATAAAATGGCGATAGGATACCGATGGGTTTTGATGGACTTGAGCTTCATCGGGTCATCAGCTCCCCGGAATATGATCCGGTTTCCGGTGGGCAGATAGGTAAGACCGAGTGGGGATTTAGACCGTTTCCAGTAGTCCGTAACCCCTAAAAGTTCAATGGCTTCTATCAGCTGTTCATAAACAGACTCGGAAAGGGTATTCGCGACCTTACGGACGACGAGAGTATTAACAGGGAATTTCATCATCAGGATGATGATACACATAGATACAAACGTGCTTTTCCCGGAGTTCCTGCCGCCCTTAAACACATAATATGTATATTTCGGGTCGGTCAGTGATAACCACGCATGATAAAAAGCGGGGGTTAAAAGATCTTTAATATATTTCTTCAACATCTAAATTGTCAGCCGTGCTGTCGGGTTTGGTCGCGTCTTTCGGTACATTATCAACAAACATGATGCCCATATTCCCCGTGACTTCATGCTTCTCTATTTTGAGCCCACCAAGTTCGTTAAGTTCCCTCTGGACTGCCAGACATGTTTTAAAATCCTTTTCGGTATGACACAATGAGAATAACATGTCGAGACGTTTGTAAGCCATACCAAGCGCGGCTTTCTTTTCGAGCTCGGTAACCTCCGATATTTCCGCTGTCGCCGCGGCAATATATTTATCGACCATTGATTCACTAACACCCCACCCCGCGTTTTCCACATATTGCATAATATCCCGCCGCCTTGACCCTTGTATTAATAACCGATATACCGCGGCTATTCTCGCTTCATATTCTGCGTTCGTCGATTTAGGCATAGAGTATATATAATGTTTAATCTGTAATATGTGTTTCGCCG
>Ga0265294_10008373_pt1 | contig 12099 bp, 13 predicted proteins | sample MunlanPumphouse3_FD_192504 | JGI IMG/M metagenome (GOLD analysis project Ga0265294, IMG submission 192504) | Groundwater microbial communities from a municipal landfill in Southern Ontario, Canada - Pumphouse #3 | ecosystem: Environmental > Aquatic > Deep subsurface > Groundwater | place... | reverse complement strand
TTTCCACTGGGGAATGGGAATTCAAATAAATCGTATTTCTTCGGTTTACTGCCATCATTTAATGGAACAAAGCATTTGGCATCACGCCATTTTTTTTGCCATTTTTCTTCGCGGATTTTGATTTTTTCGTTCTGCATTTTTTTACCTTTACCGCCAAATTATACACAAAAAATAAACCCGCGCAAGCGCGGATTTATTTATGTCCAATATAAGTTTTGTTTTTTGTTTGTCTGTTTTAAAACGCAACATTGACGCGAACGCCGGCTTCGGCCTTTACATCAGTTGTGTTCTGGCTGCCAGAATCGCCGTTGTCAAATGTGTATTCGCCATAAACTGCGACCTGCACACTTTCAGACAATTGATTGGCAATGGATACGGTCAGCGGAAATTCGTCAAAGGCATCTTGGAAATCGTAACCCTTGAACTGTGTTTTCAGGCCCGCAATCACCATGCTCGTGGTAGCAGGATCATTCGCCGCGCCGGCTATTTTAGCGCTTTGCACAATATGCGCCGCGTGATGCTTCCAAGCAAGGCCTGCACCCAGAGTCCATTCGTTATCCATTTCATACGCCCACTTGGTCCCGACATTCCAATCGTTGAACGATTTCAACTTTGCAACACCGGTTCCCGTGAATGTCAATGTCGGCACCAAAGGATTCACATGCAAAGTATCAATTTCAATTTCCGTATTGTCATTCGATAACATGTGACCCAGTTCGGCATACAGCGCGCCGGTTAATTTATCCCAAGTCTTTCCGACCTTGGATCCGACATAAACACCATACTGACCGGTTCCATAATTGTCATACTTGAATCCTTTATCGGCCATAACACCCGTCATTTTGGACAGGCCACCAAGATGGGCGTCCGCATAGACATCCCACACCAGCTGATTCACGTCCGACAAAATGCGATAGTTCAAGCCAAGTCTTCCAGTGTGCAGACCCTTTCTGTCTATATCGCCGTTATAGGTATAACCTACCTGGCCATATACTGACAAGTCATCGGTTATTCCAAAACCCATATCTTCGTAAATGCGCCAAATCGGGAATTCAGTTTCTCCGTCATGACCCTTTTTAATCTGCGCATCTGTGTCATCTGTGACCTTTGCCATCATGCCGATGCCGGTTTTAGAATAAAAACCCCCTTGCCTTGGAACATAAAGTGGATTTTCCAAATTAGCAGCAAACGCTGGTGCTGTGAATACAGCGGCGATTACGGCCAAGCTTAGACTTTTTTTCATTTGTTTTTCCTTTGGTTATAACCGACCCCCATTATTGGCAAGACCGGCTGCCACATCCCCGCCGCCCATCGTTGGCAACAGCAAGTTGTTTTGATGTGGACACTCTGAATCGTTGCAAACATTAGGATGAAAGTCAAAGAAAAATAATATCGTTTGACAAATGGATATAAGTAAGGCATAGGAAATTTTTTATTAAACTTGAAGTTTATTGCTCATTTATGTAAAATCCTATTATCAAGAAAAGGATTAAAAATGTCATACAAAGTTATTGCTGTTTTGGGTGATTCAATATCTCAGGGTCTTTTTGATGAATCTGGATTAGGTTGGTTTGGAAGATTATCAACTATGATTTCAAATAAAAACAAAAAATATGCGTTTCATAATATAAGCATGAATGGTGATAAAATTTGTGATTCATATCATCGCTTTGCTTCAGAATGCATTACACGTGATATAGATACATTAATTATTTCCGTTGGAACGAACGATTTGCTTAGACAGGGCAGCCCAAATGCGCAACTGGATATATCAAAAGAATTAAGAGGGCAATACTGGGAAAGCCTTTTAGACATGGCAGGGGCAAAAATTAAACAAATTATTGTCATGGATATTTTACCAATTCGCGAAGGAATAGATGACGAAGGAGAAGTAGATATTTATGAATTTAATAAAGATATAGAAGAATATAATAAACAAATTGAAAAAATCTGTTCTAAAAAGAAAATTCCTTTTATTAAACTTTATAATAAATGGAAAAAAAGGGATCTTGCTGACTATTATGTTGATTCTGGACATCCAAATGGTGCGGGACATCAACTGATTGCTGACGAAGTTTTTGAAGAATTAAAGAAACTTGGAATTTTGAACTAGTTATTTAATTCCTTGCTTTATCGCAAAAGCATGATATTATTATCATGTTGATTTTATTCAATACCTATTTTCTAAAAAATTTTCCTTTTATTTATAATTGTGAGATTTTACAAAAATACTAAATCGAACAAAAATCTACTACGCTTTTATAATTTTTATAAAGGCGTAAACCCATAACATAAAAGGAAAAAATTATGAATGGAACAGTAAAATGGTTTAACAACCAAAAAGGCTTTGGCTTTATCAAACCAGAAGTTGGAACCGAAGATGTCTTTGTGCACATTTCTGATGTAGAAAAAGCAGGATTGAAAACTTTGAACGAAAATCAAAAGGTTACTTTTGAAGTTTCGACAGAAAAAGGTCGTAAATCTGCAAAAGATATTAAAGTTGCTGAATAATAACAGCAAAGTTAATAATAAAAAACGCCCAATCGGGCGTTTTTTTATTACCTCATTTTTAGTGCTAAAATGTCCCATTATGACCTATGAAGTGGTGTAATGTGCTGCTCTGACGCAACTACCATACAGACTGGTTTAGGACCAAATAATCCATAATAAGGCAAAATCTAGCACCAGAAAAAGACATATGTGAGACATAGGATTTATACATAATACCCGTGTCCAAAATCCCAAATAAAGACATTCCCTAAAAATAGTTCCGCACGGACATATAATTTATACTAGCATTTTTCTGTATTCGTATTTATACTAACTGAAAGTCGGAAGGAATATGTAAATGCCAAAATTTAACGATTTTAATATGGATAATTGGCGCGAATTATCCGATATTGATGTAAGTTCATTGTGGATTATTGATAAAAGGGATAACTCTGGAAAACATGAGGGATTTTATCATGGAAATTTCGTTCCGCAAATTCCAAGACATTTTATAAAAAGATTTACAAAAACTGGCGATGTTGTGATTGACCCATTTATGGGCAGTGGCACAACTGCCTTTGAATGTGAAACTTTGGACCGAAACTTTATAGGGGTAGATATAAAACAAGAAATGTGCGAATATGTTCAAAAAAAATTGGACAAACCATTTCAAATCGTTTGTGGGGATAGTGCAGACAATAATACTTTTTCACAAATTAAAAATAAAGCCAAACTTGCGATTTTGCATCCACCATATTTTGATATATTAAAGTTTAGCGACAATCCAAACGACCTATCAAACGCAAAATCAATTGAAGATTTTCGTAGAATGTTTTCATCAGTTGTAAAGAATTGTATGAATTTGTTGGAAAAAGATAGATATTTGGTGGTTGTAATTGGGGATAAATACACAAATGGGCAATGGTATCCTTTGGGGTTTTATTGCATGCAAGATTGTATGAATCTTGGATTGATATTAAAAAGTGTCATTGTAAAGAATATGGACGGGAATCGTGCCAAACAAGGCAAAAACGATATTTGGCGTTATCGTGCACTAACATCTGATTATTATTTATTTAAACATGAATATGTGTTATTATTCAAAAAAGGGTGAAGAAAATGACAAAAATGGAACTTTTCTTAGAATTAGCAAAACCAAACGATAAAGGTGAAAGTCGTTGGGTATCAGTATCAGAATTTACTGGCAAATATATAAAACTTGTTTTTGGCAATGGTGCGGATTGGGCACGTGCAAGTTCTACGTTGTCAAAAAAATATAAAATTGAATTAGATAAAAGCAAAACAAAAGGCAATTCAGTCGATGCTGTGCGTTTGACTGGGTTTAATACTAACCCATTGTTTAATCAAAGCATTCGTAAAGACATTAGGGATGTCCTGTCAAAAGAAAAATGTGTTATGCTTGGAATCAATGGTCATTCTGAAAATACAAAGATTGAAATAGATCATAAAGATGGACGTAAAAATGATTCTCGTGTATCTGATTTATCAACACAAAAATTATCGGATTTTCAACCCCTATGCAAAGCCGCAAATGATGTAAAACGCCAGATATGTAAGTTGTGTAAGGCGACAAATAAACGCTGGAATGCTCAGAATATAAAAGGAAACCCATATCCGTTTTATGTTGGGGATGAAAAATGGGATGACAATATTGGATGTAAAGGTTGCTATCAATACGACCCTGTGGAATATCGTAAGGAATCAATTAAAAAAATCAGTGCAGAAGCTGCGGATTATATTTCTAGAAAATTATTTGGGGATGATAAGTGAATTACATTGGTTCCAAACATTCTTTATTGAATTTCTTAGAGTCGGGAATTAAAAAAGTTACCGATAACAATGGGCACACTTTTTGTGATTTGTTTGCTGGCACCGGCGCAGTTGGGCGGCATTTTAAGAAACGCGGGTATTCTATAATTGCAAATGATTTGCAATATTATGGGTTTGTATTGAATAAACACTATATTGAAAATCATAGACCATTAAAATTTGCAAATCTTAAAGAAATTCCTAATGCAAATGCTGATAATGTTTGTAAGTATCTATCCGGACTGAAGCCACGTAAAGGATTTATTTATAAAAATTATGCTGGTAATAGTGGACGACTTTATTTTTCTGATGAAAATGCAAAAAAATGTGATGCTATTCGTTTAAAAATTGAAGAATGGCATAAAGTTAATTTAATCACAGATGGGGAGTATTATTTCTTAATCACAACTTTGTTGGAACAAATAGACAAACATGCTAATACCGCATCTGTGTATGGTGCATTCCTGAAAAAGTTAAAAACTTCTGCGCAAAAGGTTTTTGATATGATACCTGCGCAATTGCTTATAAATGAACAAGAACATCAGGTTTATAATAAAGACGCAAATCAACTTATTCGCGAGATAGAGACAGATATTTTATATCTTGACCCGCCATACAATGAACGACAATATGCCAGCAATTATCATATGTTAGAAACAATTGCTAAATATGACAACCCGAAAATTACTGGTAAGACAGGTTTGCGCGATTATAGCAAACAAAAGTCCAATTATTGCCGTCGAAACGATGTTAGAAATGCTTTTATAGATTTGATTAAGAACGCCAAAGCTAAATACATTTTTTTATCTTACAATAATGAGGGACTACTTTCTTTGGACGATATTCGTGAAATTATGTCGTCTCGTGGTGAATATGGATTTTTTACACAAGAATATAATAGATTTAAAGCAGACTCTAATCGGGATTATTCTGCAAAGAAGACAACAGAATATTTACATTGGGTAAAAGTAGAAAATTGATATAACGACATAAAGCGAAAAACAGGCTATTTTTAAGCAAGACTATAACGCAAATACTGCGACATATAGTAGACATAGAATCTGAGAATCAAAACACAAAACCCGCAAAAGCCCAAACTTTTGCGGGTTTTGTGTTTAAATATAAACTATTTTTTATTTATCATTATGATTTTCCTGCAACAGTTTTTGTCTTTTGTGGCCCAGCATATAGTAATACAATACCGGAACAGCAAAGCGACTTAACAATGTTGCGGCGATTTCACCAAATATCAAACTGACCGCCAAGCCCTGTAATATAGAATCTGACAACATTACAAAACTGCCAACAATAACCGCCGCCGCCGTTAATAACATTGGTCTGAATCTGACCATGCCCGCGTTTATAACCGCCGCAGACAATGGGATTCCTGACTTTATCTGATGCTCGATGAAATCAACCAATATGATAGAGTTTCGAACAATTATCCCCGCTCCCGCGATAAACCCAATCATGGATGTTGCGGTGAAATACACCCCAGACAGCAAATGCCCCGGGATAATCCCAATCAAACTGATTGGTATCGGCAACATTATCACGATTGGTACAGAAAAACTTTTGAACCAACCGACCAATAATATATAAATCAATACCAATACAACACCGAATGCGATTCCCATATCACGAAATACTTCATAGGTCATAAACCATTCACCGTCCCATTTTACAGATACATTTGTATTATCCCATGGGGTCGTAATCGTATGCATTGGATAATTTATATTCGGCGACAGTTTCAGTATTCCGTAAACTGGCGCTTCGTCCGAACCGGATAATTCACTGGTGACATAAACCACAGGTTGCAGATTTTTTCTGTTTAAGACTTGGGTTTCTTGGACCTCGGGCTCTGACAATACTGATCCAACATTAACAACGCCCGCCGTCATAGATGGCAAAGTCAAATTGCGCATCGCTTTGTCTGATTTTATTTGTTCTTTATTCACAGATAAATCTATACTGACGTCTTCTGGTGCGTTTTTATCATCCAGTATTGCAACCGGAGTTTCGGAAAATGCCAATCGCCCAACTTGCGCAACATCCGAAGATGAAGTTCCCATAACACCGCCATAGTACGAACGATAATTATATACCTGGCGTGCGCGCAATGGACGGGTTGAGATATCCAAATCAACCACGCTTTTTTCATTTACGAAAACGTTATAAACATCTGTTGCGGCCGCGCTGCGCGTTGCTTCGTCTGGACCATAAATTTCCGCAACCATTGTTGCCATAACTGGCGGGCCGGGTGGAATTTCCAAAACTTTGGACACCGCACGTTTTTGCTTGGCAAAATCTGCAATGATTGGTCGCAAGTTTGCGATTAATTCATGGCTGGATTTTTTACGATCGCCCTTTTCTTTTAACACCACTTGGAAATCAGACATGTAATCTGAATTTCTGGTAAATGTGTGCTTTACCAACCCAGAAAATGAAAAAGGTCCCGATTGCCCGGAATACATCTGGACCTGTTTCACATCTGAGTTTTCAAGCAATATAGCGGACAATTCATTTGACCATTCTATGTTCTGCTTTAACGAAGTGGATTCTGGATAATCCATCAGTATTTGAAATTCTTCTTTGTTATCAAATGGCAGCATTTTTACTTTGACCGCTTTGAACATCAACAATGAAAAAGCAACCGCCAGTAATCCGATAACCAGCATAAAGAATTTCCACATGGATTTTTTACTGCTTAATAATTTAGTAATACTTTTTAAATACAATGAATCCAGTTTTGATGGTTGCTTGCTTTCAGATTTTTCTTTTTTTCTTTTCAAAATTCTGATTGCGGCCCAAGGTGTAACGGTGAACGCAACAATCAATGATATCAACATCGCAAAGCTGGCCCCCGTTGGAATTGGTTCCATATATGGTCCCATCATTCCGCCGACAAATGCCATTGGTAAAATTGCGGATATAACGGCAAAGGTCGCCAGTATGGTTGGATTTCCAACTTCGCTGACCGCGTTAATGGTTGCCCGTGCGATACTGATATCTTTGCCAGATTTTAAATGCCGTTCTATGTTTTCAACAACGACTATTGCATCATCAACCAAAATTCCAATTGAAAATATCAATGCGAATAAAGTAACGCGATTAAGCGTATAGCCCAAAAAATAATATATCGCGAGCGTAATCGCCAACGTTACAGGAATTGCGATTGAAACCACGATGGCTTCGCGAAAACCCATCGCCAACGCAATCAACAGCGCGACCGAAAAAGTCGCCAAAATCAAATGATGAATCAGCTCGTTTGATTTATCGCCAGCGGTTTTTCCATAATCACGAACAACACTGATTTGAACATCTTTGTTTGTATTATATGATTCAACTTTTTGTAATATGTCTTTGGACAATGATACAACATTTGTTCCATTTCTTTTTGCGAACGATAATGAAACAGCTGATTCTGGAGCAGAATCTTTAGAATTTAAATATGATGCGCGAACCATTTCTTCGGGCCCGTCCGTTACGGTCGCAACATCTTTGACATAAATAACCTGGCCCCATCTTTGACCGATTGGAATATTTTTTACATCTTCTGCGGTTTTTAAATTGTTTCCGATTTCTATATCAAAAACATTATCATCGGCCCAGTTTTTTCCACTGGGAATTTTAACAGAATTTGACTTTATCGCGTCCGAAACGGACAACAGCGATACACCATTCGCAGAAAGTTTGTTCGTATCTGCAATAACGCGCACAGAACGTTTTTTTCCGCCGATTATATCAACCTTGCTGATGTCTTTGGTACTGGATAAATTATTCGCCATACCGGCCGCCATTTGGCGCAAATCGTAATCAGAAACAGTTTTAGAATGCAGCGTTAAAACCAAGAACGGAACATCATCAATTGAAAATGATTTTACCACTGGTCCCATTATGTTTTGCGGCAATTCTGTTTTTATAACATTCATTTTATGATGAATTTTTACCAGACTTTCTTCTATGTCTTCGCCAACGTTAAAGCGAACCGTAACCATGCTTTTGTTTGGCATACTGGATGAATAAATATAATCAACGCCTGTTTGTCCCCAAACAGATTTTTCAATAACTTTGGTAATTTTATTTTCAACATCTTTTGCAGAAAGACCATTAGCCGTTGTATAAATATCTATCATTGGGACGGATATTTGTGGCTCTTCTTCTTTTGGTGTTAAAAATATAGACATCAAACCCATCAGCATCGCCGCGATGATGAATACAGGTATTAAATGAGAATGCATAAACTTTTCCGCCAAGAAACCAGCTATGCCTTTTTTATTATTTTCTTTTTTCATTTTATATCTCGAACTTTGATTGGTTGATTGAATAAACATTTAATTGCAGCAAGCTTAATTGTGCATCACGCAATGCGACCGAAGTATCCAGTCTGCGGGATAAAACATCAATCCATTGCAAAACATTTATTGCACCATTTTTAAACAGTTTGTTTGTTTCGGTCGTCTGTTTAACCAGCAAATCATAGTTTTTTTGCATCAATGAAACCGATTGATTTGCAGAATCCAATGCGGATATTAAACTTTTACGTGCGGCGGTTTCTTTTTCACGCATGCCTTCAACTTGCTCTTGCTGGGCGGCAGCTTTTAATTCTGCTTCGCGTTGAATGCCCTGGGTTGATGGATCGTATAAGCTCCATTTAAATGATACCCCCAATGTATAGCCATTACCCGTTCCGCGATCCCCATTAAATGTTTCGTTTTGTGCAAATGCAGAAACATATGGCAAATGTGCAGATGCGGCGCCCTTGGCATTTTCGGTCATTCCCAATGCGCGTTCCGATCCCGACATCAATCCATAAGATTCAGAATTTAAATCCAGTTTTACTTTCTGGGATAACAATTCACCCAACGAAACATTGTCCAATTGCCAATCGGAATTTTTTATCCCTTGGGCAGACATTAATTCACGAACTGATTTTTCATGTTCTGCATTTTCCATCAACATTATATCCAATCTGTTTGAAAGCGCGCTTAAACCCATTGCCCCAGATTTTCCCATCGGGTTTTGTGAATTATTTAATTGGTATCTTTTTGATACCCCGTCCAAAACCCCCTTAATTTTTTCCAGTTGTTCACGTTCATTTTTTAAAACAATCAATGAACCGTATTGTTGGACAATATTTGCATACAAAGCATTTTTTGCATATTGTTTGTTAAATTCTGCAGATTTATAAAAATGTCTGTTTGCATTATATTCACGGTATTTTTGACCACCTTCATACAAAGGCAATTCAACCCCGACATAACCATTATAAAAATCATGTTGGCCCGGATTATTCAAATCTATCGGATCAAAGTCTGCCGCGGAAATCTTTTCTTGCTTTAATTTCCCCATAAAAACATTCGCAGGATCATTTGTTTTATACGCGCTACCGCCAACATAAACCTTTGGCAGCCAGTTCATGGTTGAACGCAGCTTTGCGGTTTTCGCAGCATCTTGTTCCAAACCCGCCGCACGAACAATGCGCGAGTTTTTATAAATTTGATTCCATGCATCATCAAATGACAATTCATTTGCATTTGCCGAAAAAATTGGTGCAAAAAGCAGCATAGTAAAAATACTAATTTTCTTCATTTTGATTCCTTTATGATTTTTTATTCTTTACATTCTTCGCATATAATTTTAATTTTATTCCATGGCAGTTTTGCCAAAATTATTGACATGCCACAAAACCCTGTAAAAGCCTGGTAAATCAAACCAGTTCCGATAAATAAGGTTAAAACGAAAAAGTACGGATTAACGGTTATTCCCAATATCACACTGGTAATTATTAACAACCCAACCGCGATTCTTGTTTGTTTTTTTACCTTTGGCGTTTCAACAAAACCCTTCATCAATTTTTTTGATAGAATTGATGCAATAAATATAAAAGCAACCGACGCGATTACATAATAAAGTAATATTTCTTTTGGCATTTTAATCCTCCAACAATTTTATAAGTCTTTTGATTTTTGGATCTTTGATGTAATAGCAAATTTGATTGCCATTACGATTCGTTTCAACTATTTTTGCGCGGCGCAATACGGCCAAATGTTGTGAAATAATCGGTTGTTTTTCATTTAACTTGTCACACATGGTGTGAACATTGCATTCTTGCTTTTTCAGCAATCCCACAACGATTTTAAACCGCAAAGGATGCGATAAAGTTTTAAATAATTTTGTATAAAAATTTATCATATAAAAACCTTTTGTGTTTATATATGATTATTACTATATAGCTTTATTACTATATAGTCAAGTAAAAAATATATTAAATATAAATCTTTTTTAAAATTATAAATTAACTATCTAAAACCAATTATTTACCAGATCTTTTACTCTGTCTTTCCCAATACCATTTTGTAAACAAGTCTACTGGCTGGCTTTCTGGAACCCATACCAATCCAAAATTTTTAGGATTTACTTTTTCAGGAAATTTCTCACTCATTGCGATAATTATTGAATCACGATATTTAGCAGTTCTGAAATCTTTGGCATTTGTTACACATATCTTTTTAAAGATATTAAACATATTTCGTAATATCCAATAATTTCTGTTTTTATCCATATTTATTTCTATCAGACCACGATTTAAAATACCCTTTGTATAAATTTCACTCAAAACATTATATAATTCATTACCAAGAATATCATCATACCAGCGCCCATCATCTGTGCTACCTATGATACTTTCATAAGAAAAATCTAGACCAGCAATTTCTTGCCAACGCAATGGATTAAAACTCATTTGTTCTTTTAAACTTTTGTCAATATTGTCGCTATTTAACTTTCCAATATGTAAATCAACTCCCTCTCCGTTATTTTTAAATATTACATTCCTGTATGACATGTTCATATCATAACTTGAAATGTTAGCGAAATATCGTTTAGTTACATCAAAACTTATTTTTTTCTGTATAAATCTTTTTTGGATTTGGATAATTGTATTTTGATCCATTTTTATCTCCCAAATTTCATTAACTTGACATAAACCATTATATACAACACATACTATTTGTCAAGCGTTTTGGGGATTAATTCTTTTTTAACCAATTTGGGGTTTTACGACGGGTCCATTTATAAAATTCGGGCTTTTGCATAATTTTTTGAATTATTCGATTGCGCGACAATAAAATATCAGCATCAGAAAATTTATAATTATTTAAAATGTCGCAGCTGGCAGATTTAATTTTTTGTGCCATATTTTTGGGGGCAAATTCCAGACTCAACGCAAACCCGCGATAAATCAGTTCATCCCATATTTTTGTATATCTGGTGTATAAGAAATCTATTTTATTTGCGAAAAATTTAACATGCCCCGTCCCCAGAACATAGTTTTTTGGGCGCCCGCACCAGACAGCCGACCACAAATGACGGCATTAACAATGCGCGGTAATTCACGATATTCAGCCATCAAGTGTTGGTCTGATAATTCTTTAACAGGTAACAAGTTTATTCTGGTCATATTTTTTATAAATCATCAGTTTTTACTAATTCAAATTCTTCATCTTCTTGCATTGGATTAAAATATTTAAACTTTTCATCAAAATATGATTTTGGGTATTCGCTGCCGGCCTGCTTTGCCTCGTTCCGTTTTAATACACGTTGCCATGCGGTTTCAGGATCACAATCTAGCGAATAAAATTTATATTTTGCGCCCAAAGCAGTTGCACGTGCACGACTATCGTCCCGGTTTTTTCTGGACCAGGACCCCGCATCAAAAATAACATCCTTGTTTGCCAGCACTTCGTCCGCAATTTTTTACCATGTGATTTCTAA
>Ga0265294_10008370_pt1 | contig 12100 bp, 9 predicted proteins | sample MunlanPumphouse3_FD_192504 | JGI IMG/M metagenome (GOLD analysis project Ga0265294, IMG submission 192504) | Groundwater microbial communities from a municipal landfill in Southern Ontario, Canada - Pumphouse #3 | ecosystem: Environmental > Aquatic > Deep subsurface > Groundwater | place... | reverse complement strand
TCGACAGCCCGCCGGGATAAACGCCCATTTTCAGGCGGCCCGAGGCCAGATGTTCAATCCTGCCGTTTCCATTCTGGAAAACCCCGATGTAGGCTATTGAACTGATCAATTCGTTGCCGGGAAACGCCGCCGCGATATTTTTTTCAATTTCGATGCCGTTCTGGAGCAGGACGATTGCCGTGCCCGGCCTGACGGCGGGTTTTATTATTTCGATTACGTTGATCTCCGGCAGCACCTTGGTAGTAACGATCAGATAATCCGCGGTTTCTGGATATTCGGAACAGGAACGGTAAACGCCTGCCGGTTTGAAGGAAAAATCGCCGTTTACGCTTTTTATCTCAAAACCGTTTTTTTTGACTTTTTCATAATTTGAACGGCAAACGACGGAAACTTCCATCCCCGCCTGCGCCAGGCGTCCGCCGAAATAAGAACCGACCCCGCCCGCCCCGACAATTAAAACTTTATTATTATTCATATTTTAGCTTGTTATTTGTATTCCAGTTCTTTTAAAATTTCCTGATTCAATCCCGTTTTTTCTATAGGAACATTTTTATATTCAACAAATAAATTACGTATTTCAGTTTTGAATTTTTTATCTCGCTCTAATATTTCCAATAACTTATTCATCACAATAAAAAAACTTACCAATTTTGTGCAATTAATGTTCTGGCCACTATGACTGCTGGTGTTTATCATTTTTTTTTGTTTTTTAATCAGAGCTCAACTATATTTTCAAAAGAGGTTCCCGGTCTAAAAGAATGAGCCCTGTTGCCCTTGTTGTCAAAATTTTCGAAATGAAGAGCATAACCACTAAAACGATAATAATTGCAGTGCAGAAGAAATTTCATTGCAGAATTGTAATCTCGAACAACTATGCCGCGACTTTCAAGTAATCGGATTTGATCCTTAATCTGAGTTGGAGGTTTGGAGAATGTAGTCATAACAGTCTCCCGTAAAAAAAAGAAGACCCGCACTGGTCCGCATGTTCAGAGAACAGAGGCGCAGCGGGCGCTGTTAAGTATATTATAGTATAATATATAATTTTGTCAATATAAAAAGTCAATTTGTTAACCTTCTTTTCAAAAGTTACTTCGAAACATTTCCGCTTTTTCGCTTATCTTTTTCCGAAGATCGAGGTACCTATTCTTACCAGGGTGGCGCCTTCCTCAATTGCGGTTTCGAAGTCTCCGCTCATGCCCATGGACAGTTCGGGCAGATTTAAACCGAATTCGTTTTGGAGTTCGTCGCGCAGGCGGCGCAGCGAACCGAAAACAAAATGCAGTTCGCGTTCGGCGGCCCCGAAAGGAGCCATCGTCATCAAGCCGACAACACTGGCATTTTTACATTCCAAAGCGTTTTTTACCAGTTTCGCCGCCGCTTCCGCATCGGCGCCGAATTTTGATTCTTCGCCGGAAATATTTACTTCAAGCAATATTTTCGGCGAACGCCCTAGTTCCCCGGCCGTACGGTCTATTTTCTGGAGCAGTTTTACGGAATCGACCGCATGGATATAAGCTGCGTTTTCAACCGCAAGCTTGACCTTGTTACTCTGAAGATGGCCGATCATATGCCATTCTATATCGTCCGGCAATGCAGCGTTTTTAAGCGCCAGGTCCTGCACCCGGTTTTCCCCGAACCGTCTTTGTCCGGCGTCATAGGCGCTTTGCACCGCCTCTGCCGGAAAAGTTTTGCTGACGGCGATTAACTTGACGCTTTCAGGATCGCGCCCGGCCTTCCGGGCAGCAACAGCAACATTCTCACGTATTTCAAAAAGATTTTCTTTTATATAATCCATCAATCATTTTCAATTATCAATTATCAATTATTTTTGCTTCTGATCTTTTGTTCCGGCGGAAGAATAGTGATCTGGGTGTTCGGCGGGACATCGGAAACGACCCAGGCGTTACCGCCGATTACCGCGTTTTTCCCGATTACGACATCGCCCAGTACCGTAGCCCCGGAATAAACCGTGACGCCGTCTTCAAGCGTAGGATGTCTTTTTTTGCCGCGGATTATCTGACCGGAGTCGTCATGCGGGAAGCTTAAAGCGCCCAGGGTTACGCCCTGGTAAATTTTCACGTTATTGCCGATCACTGCGGTTTCGCCGATAACGACCCCGGTTCCATGATCGATGAAAATTCCTTTTTTCAGCTTGGCTCCGGGATGAATGTCTATGCCGGTAATCGTATGGGCGTATTCGCACATCATGCGGGGGATCAGAGGAACTTTCTTATTGTAAAGGATATGGGCGAAACGCTGGATAGTGATCGCTTTTATTCCGGGATAACTCACCACGATCTCGTCTATCGACATGGCCGCCGGATCACCGGCGTAGGCCGCAGCGATATCGAGCTTCATGGTTTCACGGATTTCCGGGATGCTGTCGAGCAGGGCCTTTACCGCATCCTCGGAAAGTTTGCCGATTTGGCAGTGTTCACAGTTTTCCTGGGCACAGCGGTATTGGAACGAACGTATGACCTGGCTTACCAGTTCGCAATATATATCGGTCAGCAGGTCTCCGATATTATAGGCGATAGTCTTGATGCTGAAATTCCCCATGCCGCTGAAACCGGGAAAAACAACTTCCATAAGTTTATCAATGACGTCGAGGATTTCCTGTTGCCGCGGCAGATTGTAACCTTCGATGTGATTTATGCCCTGAGTGTCCTGATAGGTGGCGCAGATCCTGCTGACCAGGCCATCAAGATATTTGCCGGTTAGATTGGCATGTTCAGGAGAACAGCCGTGCTTTTTCATATTTCCACCTCTTAATCAGTTATCAGTTACCAGTTATCAGTTATCAGTTATCAGTATTTCATTTTCAATTATTTATTCGATGTTCTGAACCTGTTCCCGGATTTTTTCGAGCTCGGTTTTAAATTTTACGATTATCGGGGTTATTTCACAACCGGCCGCCTTGTTGCCGAGGGTGGTTATTTCGCGGAACATTTCCTGAAGCAGAAAATCCATGCCGCGCCCGATTGCTTCGCCGTCACTTTCCAGAAACTGCTCAAACTGCGTAAAATGACTGCGCAAACGGGTAAGTTCCTCGCTTACGTCCGCACGATCAACATAAAATATCAATTCCTTTAACATGCGTTCGTCATTCGTGTCAACCGGCAGGTTTTCATTTTTCAGCCTTTCCAGCAATTTTTGCCGAAGTTGTTCCGGGACATCAGCCGTCAGCGGAGCAAGTTCGTCAATAAGCAAAGTCAGTTTTTCGCACCGTTCTTTCAGGTCATTGCATAATTGTAGCCCCTCGGTTTCACGCATTGCGACCAGTTTCCCCGTCGCGGCTTCGACGGTTTCCGTAAAGAGTTTTTTTATTTCATTTTTTTCCATATCCGGGGGAACGTTTTCCAAAATGCCCGGTATATTGATGAGTTCAGAGACGGACCATGATGCCTGACCGTTCATACGGACTTGTTGTTCTCTGCATTCGTCGACAAGTTTTTCCAGCAGCGGACGGTTGATCCTGAAAGATTTGAGCTTTTCCCGGTCATCGAGGTTCATGGATACTCTGGCCATAACCGTGCCGCGGGAAATCTTCTGCTTGATAATTTGCTGCAGGAGCAGTTCAAAAGCGCTTATTTCATGAGGGAGATTGGCGCGAATTTCCAATTGTTTGCGATTGACGCTCGATATTTCAACGCTGAAAGCTATTCCGAGTTCGGTATTTGTTGCATAAGCTTTGCCGAAACCTGTCATACTGCGCATAAATAACCTCCGGAACTTATTTTTTCGTTGTTTTCGTTTGCCCGGTTTCTTTCACTTTTTCAGTTGCCGGCTGAGTTTTTCCTTCAACTTTTTTTTGCGGCTGATGAATTTTTTTATGTTCTTCGCTTTCGGTAATATTTTGTCCGAAGGAAATCGGAGCAAGAAATTTTCCCCTTAATTCCGTAACGGGCGTTTCGCCGCCGAATATCGGGCACCAGCCGCCTAAATTCTTGCCGCCGACTCCGCATACGAATAGTTTATGTTCAAAATCGGTAGACCGCCAGACGAAAGTAACCTGGACAAGTGACTTAAGGCTTTCTTGCGAGAGTTTGATCTTTGCAAGTTTTTCTTTTTCAAATTTATAATCCGTTATAATGGTTTCCGGCACCTCAAAGCGAATTATATTGCGCTGCTTGTCCGAAAGATAAAGGAAATTGTTCATGGCGAAGGAAACAGCGTTTCTTCTTGCAGTATGATATATACGTGCCGGGGGATCATATCTTTTTATAATTACGCGATTGGGCGTCCAGTCCTTTAAGCGGTTGTCGCTGGCCCCAAATACCACACGGGCGTCTTTTTCTCCTGGAAGAACCCAGGCTATGCAGACGTGGGAAAGGGTTCCGCTGGTGGCTGAATCGCTGCTGTATTGGGGAAATATCGGTGCGCCCATAATGACCGGTTTGTTGAATTTTATGTATTCCTGCTGCGCCAGGGTCAGGTCTTTCTGATCCTCCAAAATAAATTTCCTGGCCCGCTGAACCGCGCGGTCGCGATAATAATCGGTTGTACCGCACGCGCTGAAAATAAAAATAAGCGCGGTTGACGCCGCTGTTATTAAAAATAGACGAAGCTTCATTTTATCTGGACTCTTTTGTTACTGGTTTTCAATCTCAGTTTCCATTAAAATATATCCGCAAAGCGGAAAATTACCAGTTGCACTGTGAACAAATACGCTTCCCAAAACTTTTCCGGCAGGAGAGGACGGTCCCGATATTTATTAACCTGCCGCGATATTCCTTGATAATGTTATGTCAGGCTGACTTGTAAAATGTCTTTTAGACAGTAGTTTATTTAAACAATAATTTTAACAACTTTCAGCAAATAAGGACCTTGAAGTGAGCACGGAAGTAAAAAGCGACCTCTATAAAGACGCAGGAGTGGATATTGACCTCGCGCAGAATCTGCTTAAACGGGTAAAGGAAAAAATATCCGGCACCCGCCGCCCTGAAATGCTTGCCCCGATCGGCGGTTTCGGCGGCATGTTCCGGATCGACCTGAAAAAATATAAGAATCCGGTTATGGTTTCCAGCATTGACGGGGTAGGCACCAAACTGATGGTCGCCATGATGATGGAAAAATATGATACTATCGGCTATGATATCGTCAATCATTGTATCGATGATATCGCTGTCCAAGGGGCGGAACCGATCTATTTCATGGACTATATCGGTATCGGTAAGCTTCGGAGCCCGCTTTATGAGCAGGTGCTCGAAGGCATAGCCGACGCCTGCAAAGCCGCGAACTGTGCCGTGCTCGGCGGCGAAACCGCTGAAATGCCCGGCATGTACGGTAATGATTTCGATTTGGTCGGGGTTATTTCCGGGATTGTCGAAGCGGACCGGCTGATCACCGGCGAAAAGATCAAAGCCGGTTATGCGGCAATCGGCCTGGCTTCAAGCGGTTTGCATACGAATGGTTACAGCCTGGCGCGAAAAGTACTTTTCAAACAGTGCGGTTATACTGTAAATAGTACGCCCGAAGAACTTCACGGGGAAAGCATCGGGGAAGCTCTCCTGAAACCGCATACCTGTTACTGGCCGGCAATCAGCCGGGCTCTCGCTTCCGATAAACTTGACCTTGACGGTATGGCGCATATTACCGGCGGCGGGCTTTATGACAATGTTCCCCGCATTCTGCCGGAGGATGTGGATGTGGTGTTCGATAAGAATGCTTTGCCCGTTCCTCCGATTTTTAAACTGATTGTTGAAAAAGGCGGAATCGGTCCGGTTGAGGCCTACCGGGTGTTCAATATGGGAATCGGTATGGTTTGGTTCGTACCCGCGGAACAGGCGAAAACCGCGCTGAAAATCTGTTCAGACGCCGGTTTCAAGGCGGCGGTTTGCGGTAAAGTGGTTTCCGGGAAACGCCAGGTTACGGTACTTTAAAATTATTGAACGTCGAACATCGAATGGGAAAAAAGCCGGGAGCGCCGGTCGTCAGACCGGCAACTGATAACTGATAACTGATAACTGATAACTGATAATGAAACAATATTTGCAAAAGAAAAATAACTGGTTAAAGCTGCTTTTCGAAAAGCCTGCCGGGAAGGCTTTTGCTTCTATTGTTAATTTACTCTATGATCATGATACCGGTGATGATATCAGTGATGCGATAATTTCCCTGCTCAAGGCCGTGCTTTGGGCAGACGGCCCCGCCGATGAGAGTGAAATCGAGTATTTTGAGAAAATACTTGAGCGGGACTACAGCCGTCACCAGATAGCCAAACTGGTTGCCGAGCTGAAAAGCCCCAGAAAGATTGATATAAATACGGCTTGTGATTTGCTTAAGGATCTCAGCGAAGAACAGAAAATCAATCTTTTGCATTCTCTTATTTCCCTGGGACTGGCTGATGACGATTACAGCATAAAGCAGAAAGAGATCGTTGCCGATGTCGCCGTCAGGCTTGGAATTTCTAAAACCGCCCTGGAGGAGCTCGAAACGGAAATCGAAAAGAATAATAAGACCAAAAACCGCCTGTTGAAATCAGGAGCGGGTATCCTTGTCGCCCTGATTGTCATAGGCGTATTTATCCTGACCGCAACCCTGCTCAAATCGGTGCTGTTCGGCCTGATACTCGCTTACGTGTTTCTGCCGCTGGAAAAATTTTATGAACGCAAACTTGCCGGCGACAGCATATTTTCAAAGATTTTTAAGTTTTTTACCTGCCTCGGCAAACCGTTTAAAAATATATCCGAATCGGTACGGCGCGGCAAAGTTCAGTCGGAATATACCCATGAGGAGCTTGAGCGCCGTAAACGTCAGGCCATGATTGCCAAAGCCACGACGCTTACGGTCGGTTCTTTTGTGCTTATCATGATCGTGGTTGTAACTCTGTTTTTAAGTATTTCCGCTAATTATCTGGCCGGAGTCGGCACCTCGGTAAAACTCTGGATGAAAAAAAATATAAAGACGGAGCAGGTTAGCGTCGCCGTTGATGAGGACCAAACCGGCGTTGAAGACGAAGGCGAAACCGGAATTCAACAGAGTCCGGCAAAGGAACCGGAGAAAAAAAACGGCAAGGAGCCTGAAAAAAAATCTTTGGCGGAAATATCTTACGTAAAAAGGGTTTTGATAAATCTGGAAGACCTCAAGCCCAAACTTAAAAAGCTGCCTTTGATAAACTGGTGCGTTGAACAGACCAGTAAAGTCCTGAACGACCCAGGAGCCCAGAAGGAACTGTTGACTGCCGCCCTGAAAAAATCCGGAGGCGTATTTTCGTTTACCGCCGGGATATTATCTTCCCTGGTCAGTTTCCTCCTGAATGCTTTGCTGGCAATCTTTTTCTTTTCTCTTTTCCTGTCCAAAATGGCGGCCTTTATACATGATGAAAAAAACCAGAAAAAACTCCAGAGCGAATACCTGGTGAGAACTGTTTTCAACAATAAGTGGCTGCCGGGAGCTACTGAAAACACTGTTTCACAGGCTCAGGAAATTATTTCCCAGGTTATTAACCGGCTCAAGACCTGGCTTAAGGGGTATTTGACCCTGATGTCCATTGACGCGGTTATTTATACTACCGCTTTTTATTTTATCGGGGTTCCTTATGCTTTGATTTTAGGTTTGATTGCGGCGTGCGGAATACTGCTGCCGTATATCGGGCCGATTGCCAGCGCCGGGCTGACTGTGCTGGTAACGCTTGCTGCCGGGGACGACGTAACCATGATGCAGCTGCTTTTGATCGTGTGTACTTATCTCGCCTGGAACGGTATTGTCGAGCAGCTTTTTCTTTATCCGGCGGTTATTGGCGAATCACTTGGCCTGACGACTCTGGAGACGATTATCGTAGTGTTGCTGGGCGGGATTTTTGCGGGTATTACCGGGATGATCTTTGCTATTCCCACCGCATCGGTTCTGAAATATCTTATCCCTAAGATTTATTCATGTATAAATGATTAAATCCTACCACGCTTCAGTGACCTGCTGGGCAATTCTTCTGGATAAATGCCACGAACACTGTTCCAGTCCGCGCTGACGGTTGACAAAAAAGTCGGCCTGTACCTGGAAAAGAGCGTCCGCAGTAACTTTCTGAAGTTTGATAAGCGGTTCTTTATTCCCCGGAATAATTACAGTAAATTCAACCGTCATCCAGATACGCCATTCCATCGGGCGGTAGGTTATTTCATTATCATAACTTGCTGAGGTGGTTTCACGATATCTGACTTCTGTAACCCGGGCGTAGATTATACAGTCTGCTTCCCGCAACGGTTTTACTTCGAGGGCGCCGTCACGCATGAAAGCTTCGGTGAGCTTGTTCCTGAGATATGCCGAGGCGTTATATACCAGAGTTTCATTTGTGACCGGGGCGACGGCGATGGTTTTTACCTGCGGGTGCATGAGATGCCCGAAATGATAGCCGCAGCCGCAGAGCATTAGAAGCAGTGCGGAACCCGCAAAAAGGAGCAAGAATCTTGATTTCGTGTTATTGTTCATTATCGCTGTCCCGTTTTTTTATTCCCAGATCCCTGATCGGGAAGAGATATTTGCCGTTGCTGTTTTCCGGCACGATGATAATTTTTGATCTCTGGCTCGGTATCGGGATCACATCATATTGCTGGTAACGGTTTTCCAATTTAGGACGGAAACCTTCCGGAGTATATGATTTATCCAACTGAGCGAGAATTTCCTCGGATGCGGCCGCGGATTGGGAATCCGGGTATTGTACCAGGATGTCATTTAAATAACGTTCCGCCGGAGCCGTGCGGCCGATCCGCTTGTAAAATTTGGCTATTCCTAGTAAGCGTTCGGCCTGAATATCCTTTGACCGCAGGAGACATTTATTGACCCATTCAATTTCAGCGGCTTTGGGATAAGTCTTTATGAATTTCTGGAACACGCTCAACGCTTCACTGTTATATTTGCCGTCGCCGTCGCCGATCATGGACAGTTGAAACAAAGCGTTGCCGAGTTCGAGATAAGCGGATTTACAATGTTCCGATTTGGGATGATTCTTGATAAGTTCACGCAATTCCTTGAGGGCTTCGTCGGTTTTGCTTTCTTCGATCAGAAGTACGGCAAGACGCAGTTTCGCCTCCGGCGCGGTTGCCGCGAAAGGAGCGTGCTTCAGGGCTTTTCTCAGCATCTCCTCACTTCTGTCCGGCCCCGCAAGCCAGGGGATCCAGCGCAACGACCAGAACTCCGGGTCGCGGTGTCCTTTAAAATATTTGTCGCAGATTTCGTACTCCCGTTCAACGAGTTTGCCGAAATCGACTTCGGCGGGATAGGAGTTCAGGAGTTTTTCGATAATCGTGAATTCTTTATAAAGCAGATTGGCTTTCCGGTAACACCTCATGGCTTCTTTGGCGGCTTCGGCCTTCATACGTACGTCCCTGGCCAGAAACTCCGCGTCCAGAAAGCTGTCGGCGGCGCCGACGTAATCGCCCGCTTTCTGCTTTTCCAGTCCGAGCTGAAATTTTTCGGTGGTTGTGACGTCCGCCGCCGTGAGACGGAACAAAAAACAGAAAACGCAAACCGCCAGAAAAAATTTCCCGCCCGGATTATCGTATTTAAAAATCCCGGCCATGATAAATATTGTTACCTGATAATATTATTAGTTAACGAATTCCTAATTTAACGCTTTTTCAGTAAATTCCAAACGCAAAATGTTTTAATTTAAAGTTTAAGGCCGAAACCGGACTTGCCGTTTTTATTTTCCGGATTGAATATTAGCTTTTTTATTAGTATGCTGTATAGTAAAATTGAAATATTCAGTTTTATGATTATTGTTACAGGGGCGGAGTTTTAAAGCGGGATACAGAAGTTTTACAGGTATGGATGCAGACAGTTACAAGTATATAGATATAAACGGCATATCAATAGCATATACCGATTCCGGCAGCGGGCGGACTATTTTATTCGTGCATGGTTTCGCGTCATTTTCCTATACCTGGCAGAAAATGATGCAATGTCTTCCGGAAAACCTGCGGCTTGTCGCGCTCGATTTGAAGGGATGCGGTTATTCGGAAAAAGTCTGCGACGGTTATCTTTCGCCATTTGATCAATCGCAGATACTTGACCAGTTTATCCAGAAACTAGATTTGAAAAATATTTTTCTGATAGGACATTCCATGGGGGGCGCGATTTCCCTTCTTGCCCTGTTTAATCACGAAATAAGGGAGCGGGTCCGCAAGTTGGTGCTGATAGATACCGCCGGCCTTTTCCAGAAGATACCCGATTTTATCGATGATCTCAGCATTGTATCTCCGAGCAATCCGCTTTTAAAACTGACGGACGAAGATTTGATGGCGAAACTGGTGCTTGAGCAGATCTTTTACGACCGGAAAAAGATAACCGGGGAAATTATAAAGGAATATGCCGATGTCCTGCGCCTTAAAAACGCTAAAGAATGTATAATCGGCGCGGCCAAACAAATAGCGATCGCCAATATCCGTTCCTTTCACAAAAAGATGTCCGCCCTGAAAATTCCGACTTTACTTATCTGGGGCGAAAAAGACGCGATCATTGATCTTGAAGACGCTTTCCTTTTCTTTCACGACCTTCCCGGAGCCAAACTGAAGATCATACCCGAATGCGGCCATTGTCCGCAGGAGGAACAGCCGGAGAAAACCGCTCAGATAATCGGTAAATTCCTCCGTCTCGAATCCAAAAAACAGGACATGGGGCTTTCCGACGAGGAAATTGACGGAACCGGTGAAGCGGTTGCGGCGGAAAAGAAAAAAACGGCTGCGGCTCAAAGCCCGGCGGCTTATGATTTTACGGCCCCGTTCGAGGGAGGAAAACATAAACTGAAAATGAGTCGGCTGATAGACCATTGGAGCTTTGGAACGGTTTTCCTTATGTTTTTCGTGAAATGCCTGCAGCTGCTGAAGAAAATCGGCTTTAAAGCCGAGGAGAACGGCTGGCGCAAAGCTTCCGGGATATTCCTGCGCAAGGAACATACTAAATTCATTCTGGCGCTGTTCAGGCTGAATTATTTCCATAAGAACATGTCATCTGAACTGGATACTTCAAAAGCCGTCCTGATAAGCCGCCTGGCGGATTTTTTGCGCAAAACCCCGGCATGCCACTGGACCAGTGAAGCCGGGATACTGATGCACCGCCGGAAACAGGTGTTTTTTACCGATATAACGGAAGTCGAGTTTGCCGAAGACGGAAGAATCCTGAATTTGATTCCTTATTTCGATTCAACGCGGCCCGCCTTTGTAATGCTGTCCGAAGAGCTGAAGAAAAAAGCTTTGAAGCAGATAATTTTCTACTGTAATAAAACTTGCGGCGTTCCGGGCCTGAAACGCAGTCGGAAAATACACAAGAGTTTATCCTGGTGGGTAGTAAGGCAGTATAATATGTCGCGGGCCAGGCAGCATGAACTGCGTTTGTATGTAAACCGGATACTGAACGGGACGTTCATTCAGTTTGATGTATTGACCGACGACCCCAAAACCTTTATGAAGGAGAGATTCGCCACTCCCAATACCAAATACCGCGGACATCCGGGTTTCGGCCTTTTGAACATATTCTGCCGCTTTACCAGTAACCTTGCCGAAGCTGACTTGTGGTTTCAGTACCATCACGTTCCGGTGGACGGCATGCCCATGCAGGAAGCCCTTGCCGAGCTGAAAAAAGAATGGGGCAACTGCGGTAAAGTCGTATATCCGGCCCTGTCAAGTCCCGCGGCCGAAAGGGAATTCTATGAATTTAACCGCAATGTCTGCCGCGCCAGGATATATGTATGTTTTGACGAATTCCTGAAACTCCGCAAGAAAATAAATGAAAAATATTATTCACAGATGGGAGGCCCGGCAACCGTTGCCAGCATGCTTATCTGGGCAATAGCCCAGCATGAAGACCTGGGTAAACGCAAATTCGTTTTTCCCGTCGATACGTCCCTGTTGGTCGATTATCCGATGGAGCGTACCCTTAGTTTGGTTATTATTCGGCCCGGAAAATTCTTTACGCCGGAAAACCCGCTGAAAGGATTTATTGCTTACCAGCGTGAATTCAACCGTCACCTTTTCGCTACCCGGCTCGGCAAGAGCGAAACCTATGAACTGCTTGAACTTTACGCCCTGATACATCCTTTATTTTATTATTTCACCAGTAAAATAATGCCTAAATCCCTGGGGGAATTTATCGGGACGGCGGGCCT
>Ga0265294_10008369_pt1 | contig 12102 bp, 10 predicted proteins | sample MunlanPumphouse3_FD_192504 | JGI IMG/M metagenome (GOLD analysis project Ga0265294, IMG submission 192504) | Groundwater microbial communities from a municipal landfill in Southern Ontario, Canada - Pumphouse #3 | ecosystem: Environmental > Aquatic > Deep subsurface > Groundwater | place... | reverse complement strand
TAATTTTAGAAAGATTATAATTGTAAAAGGATTTAGAAACCCACTATATAATGATGATGGAATTTTGGTTATCGGTTTGTACAATTTCTTAATGGATGTAAAAATAATCGAACAGTAAATACTTAATAATTAACTAATGAATAAGAGCTAGAAGCTTATACTATCTGAGTGAAGCTGCTAATTGTTTCATGCTGGGTATTGCATGTATTAAAAAATCCTTTTGCGGGCAGTATCCTTCTTTCTGAAAATAGAAGTATCTGTATCTCTTACATCCACCGTTACAGAAACTCTTTACTTCACATGTTTCACACATGGGATTTTTATCTGAATTATCTGTCATGAAGGTCTTAAATCCATCTGATTTGAATATGGTTTCAAAACTACTCTCTTGAACTGTGCCTCCGCAATACTTATCCAGCACATAAAAGTCACAAGGATAAACTGAACCATCTGATTCTATTATAAACTGAGCCTGACAGAATCCCATCATGCCGCACTGTTCAGCTGGATATCCTGCACACATTTTTATTAGGTTATCAAACATTCTTACACTTATATACTTTCCCTGATTATACTTATCGAGCCATATGTCATAGAATGTTTTTAAAAATTCTGCATATGCTTTGTCTTCTAAGGCATAAAGATCATCTGAGTAAGGCATATTCAATGGTGAGAGGCAGGGAATCAGCTGAACATAATCATACCCGTTCTTTTCATACATATTCCATAAAGACTGAGGACGGCGTGCATTGTATTTTGTTACAACTGTAAGTATGTTATATGGCACTTTATGTTTTTTTAACAGCTTTATATTGTTCATAATCCTGTTAAAAGTCCCTTTTTTATTATTATCTTTTCTAAGCTCATCATGGGTTTCTTTTATCCCGTCAAGTGAGACTCCTACTAAAAAATCATTACTTTTAAAGAATCTGCACCATTGTTCATCAATAAGCAGGCCATTTATCTGTATGGTGTATGTGTACTTTATTTTTGAGGTTTTAACTTTTAGTGCATATTCAATAAAATTTTCAAAGAAATCCAGTTTTGCCAGGGTAGGTTCTCCTCCTTGAAAGGAAAATCCTATTTCTCCATTTGTGCAGACTTCCAGAGCCCGGTCAATAATCTTATATGAAGTATCCTGTGGCATTATACCGTATGACTTTATGTTTCTGTTATTGCTTACATCATCATAGAAGCAGTATTTGCAATTCATGTTGCATAGTGAGGACGCAGGTTTTATAAGTACTTGGAAATTTTTTCTCATTTTATATCCTTTTGCTTTCTTGATTCTACCATCAGGATAAACTTGCGTCAAACAGACCGGTTGACAAAGGATGCAGATACTAATAATATAATCATGACTTGGTAAATATGTGGTTTCGAACGGAGGTTTTAAGATGAAAAAGATAATATGCATCTTATTGGCATTATCAATGATACTTACATTATGTTCATGTGATGATAGGCAATATGAAATTAGTGTTGGAGTATATGAAACTGAAGAAGGTATGTCGAGTATAAGATTCTACGAAGATGGGACGTTTACTTTTTTCAATTTATTATCCAGCAGGATAATAACTGGGACTTATGAGGTTCTGAATAACCAGCTTACGCTTACGAAGTATGATGGAACGAATTATGTTTTTACAGTAAAAAGTGACAGGATTGTTTTCCTTTCAACTACAGCAAAGTACTCATATCTGGAAAAAGGTCTGACATATTATCCAGAAAAGATAGATTATGAGAATATGCAGGCAGCTGTATATTACGGTTTTTCCAGTTATGCTCTTTTTACTGATAACGATGTGGTGGTAAAAGAACTGTATGACGGTTACTATAATATGAAGACAGAACTGACTCAAGAGGAGCTGGATTTCTCTTCTGCTTTCTATGTCGAAGTGGGAGATATATCATTTTTTATGGATAAAAATGGCTGTATAAAGTTAAATGATGCTGACTACACTGTAAGAGATACTGCTGATTCCATTAGTTATGAAAGACTAAAACAGATATACAATGACTCAAGTCTTATGATGGGTGAAGACTGAATGTGCTGTATAATGATAATAGAATAAAATCTTTGGAGGTTAATATGAAAAAGACTGTATTTTTCGCATTCAGAGGCAATGAGATGTGCTTTATACATATTCTTCTTAATGCGCTGGAAATGAAGCAAAAGGGTAAAGAAGTGAAGATAGTATTTGAAGGAGAGGCTGTAAGGCTTCCAAAAGTGTTGTCTGACAAGGCAAATCCAATGTATAGGAAGTGTCTGGAGGAAGGAATTATTGACGGTGTTTGCGAAGCATGTTCCAAAACGCTGGGAGCTTATGAGGACAACAAGGCTTTAGGGTTAACTTTTCTTTCAGAACTCAAAGGGCATCCTTCAATCAACAGATATATGGAAGAAGGATTTGAAGTTATACTGATGTAGATTATATTTTTCGTCTTTGAATAAAGAAATTTAAATTTTGTATTGACATAAAAATATAATGAGAGTATAATCCTACTAAAATGGTAGGAATTGATTCAAGAAAGGAGACAGTATCATGATTATAGAATTAGTAATATCAATGGATATGTGTATGTGTTCTATGGACATGCATGCAAAAAAATGCATGAGTGCTGTCTTTTGAGTAAGAACATATCTTAATGATTTATTAAAATAGGTTTATACACATAAAACAAGGAAGCATTCATGGCTTCCTTTTTTTGTATATGAATTTAATAATATTAAGCAAAATTAAAAGGAGGAGTATGAATACTTATTAAGTATCATACGAGGAGAAAATGAAAAACACTAATTACAGATTTGAAACATTACAGGTGCACGCAGGTCAGGAAGAGCCAGATCATTCAACAGGAGCAAGAGCGGTTCCTATATATGCCACGACTTCATATGTTTTCAAGGATACAACAGAAGCAGCTGGGAGATTTGCTCTAACTGAGGGTGGAAATATTTACACAAGGATTATGAATCCTACATCCGATGTGTTTGAAAAGAGGATTGCTGCATTGGAAAACGCAAAAGCTGCATTAGCAGTGGCATCAGGGTCATCGGCTATCTTCTATGCAGTAACCAACATAACAAGAACAGGTGATCATATCATCTCAAGCAAGAGCATATATGGAGGGACATATAATCTGTTCCAGAATACTCTAGCTGATATGGGAATATCGGTGACATTCGTAAACGGAGAGAATATGAATGAATTCGAAGAAGCAATTACTGATAAAACAAAACTCATATTCATCGAATCTTTTGGAAACCCAAACAGCGATGTTATAGATATTGAAGAAGTTGCAAAAATCGCTCATTCAAATAAAATCCCGCTCATAGTCGATAATACATTCGCAACGCCATACCTTTTAAAGCCGATTAATTATGGTGCTGATATTGTAGTCCATTCTGCAACGAAGTTCATTGGAGGTCATGGAACCGTAATCGGAGGTGTAATTGCAGACGGAGGAACTTTCGACTGGGAGTCAAGCGGCAAATTCCCCGGACTCTCAGAGCCGAATTCGTCATATCATGGTATAGTTTTCACAAAAGCAGCAGGGAGCTTAGCATATATAATTAAACTTCGGACAACTCTTTTAAGAGACACAGGGGCTGCAATAAGTCCATTCAACTCATTCCTGCTACTACAGGGACTTGAAACTATATCCTTAAGAGTGGAAAGGCATGTAAGCAACGCCAAAAAGGTAATTGAATATCTTTCAAAACATCCTCAAGTTGAAAGAGTAAATCATCCATCTGTGTCAAAAGGAATCCAGAAGAAGTTGTATAAAAAATATTACCCAAATGATGGCGGTTCTATATTTACATTCGAAATAAAAGGCGGCAAGGAAAAGGCAAGGAAATTTGTTGAATCTTTAGAACTGTTTTCACTTCTTGCAAATGTTGCTGACGTAAAATCGCTTGTCATACACCCAGCATCAACAACCCACTCTCAATTGAGTGAGAACGAATTGTCAGACACCGGCATTACCCAGTCTACAATACGTTTATCCATTGGTACAGAGCATATTGATGATATTTTAGCGGATATAAGCCAAGCTTTTGATGAAGTCAAAGAATAGGAGAAATTGATATGCCTATCAAAGTACCGAATAATATACCTGCAGTACAAATACTGTCAAAAGAAAATATATTTGTAATGACAGACTCAAGAGCCATGACTCAGGATATCCGTCCTTTGAAGATACTTATATTAAATATAATGCCATCAAAGATAGATACTGAAACACAGCTTATACGGTTGCTCGGGAATACTCCTTTACAGGTGGAAATAGAGTTTCTCCATCCAAAAACACATATATCTAAAAGCACTTCAATTGAGCACATTCTAGCTTTTTACAAGACTTTTGAAGATATCAAGGATAAGTTTTATGATGGTATGATTATAACTGGAGCACCGGTGGAACTTCTGGATTTTGAGCAAGTGGATTACTGGGAGGAACTGTGCAGTATACTTGCCTGGTCAGAAACTCATGTCCATTCCAGCTTGTATATATGCTGGGCGGCTCAAGCGGCATTGTACCATTATTATGGGATTGGTAAGTGCAAACTGGACAAAAAAGTATTCGGAGTATTCAATCATGTAATAGAAGATAAGCAGTCGCTACTTTTCAAGGGATTTGATGACGGATTTATGGCACCTCATTCCAGAATGACACAGATTTCGCAAGAAGATCTCGATAAAAAGGATGATTTAGTCATATTGTCCTCTTCCGAAGACGCTGGAATATATGCACTTTCATCAAGAAACGGAAGAAGGTTGTTCATAACAGGGCATCCCGAGTACGACGAGCATACGCTTTTGAAAGAGTATCTGAGAGATAAGGCAAAAGGAATTGATATTAACATACCGAAAAACTATTATCCTAATGATGATGAAACAAAAAACCCTGTGGTAACATGGAGATCACACGCTTATCTTCTTTACTCCAATTGGCTCAACTACTATGTGTATCAGACTACGCCTTATGACCTTAAGAGACTGCCTGAGTATCTTGGCAAAAAAATCTCAGACAGTGAGGAGGAAAAGTTAAAGTCTGCTAATGCTGTCCATAAAGTATTCAAAACAGAAAACAATAAAAAGTATGTTATATTATCAGCTTCTTTAAATAAAATGCAAAGTGAGAAGATATTTGGAGATCTATATGACAACACCTTAAATCCTGAAATTCCAGTTATTGGAACAGACTATAAAGCATATGACGGTATTATTAAAACAAGGAAGATGATCATAGGTCTTTTAGGGTATGGGACTATTGGAAAAGGTGTATATGATATCGTTTTAAAACGGGATGACATGGAAGTGAAATATGTGTTTGATCGCAGGGATATACCAGAACTTGGTAGCAAGTTGACACATGATATAGACGAAATAATCAATGATAACGAGATCGATACAGTTATAGAGCTTATTGGAGGAATGGAACCTGCACGGACTTATATAGAAAGAGCATTGAATAAAGGCAAGAATGTTGTTACAGCAAATAAAATGATGATGGCATCTAATTATTTAAATTTGTCATCTTTAGCTCAAGAAAAAGATACTATGTTGTGTTATACAGCAGCTGTGGGTGGAGCTATCCCTTGGATAATTAATTTAGACAGAGCATCCAGGGTTGATTCTGTTACACAAATATCAGGAATAGTTAATGGTACTACAAACTATATCCTTTCATCAATGCATTCCAAAAAATGGAGTTTCGATTATGCATTAGAACAAGCACAGATGTTTGGATATACAGAATCTGATCCGAGTGCAGATATAGATGGAACAGATATATGCAATAAGGCTATATTATCTGCTAATATAGCTTTTGGTATAGATATATTACATGATGAAGTACCTGTCTTTGGTATAAGATCAGTTAGAGATGAAGATATAGTTAATGCAGAAGCTTTGGGATACAGATTGAAAATTTTTGCAAATGCAATAAAAAAAGGGCAGGATGCATCAATATGGATAGAACCAGTTATGGTTAGTGAAGGGTCAATTGAAGCTGGAGTAAATGATAACTACAATTTAGTGTCATTTCACACTGATGTTACAGGGAAAGAGAGCTTTTACGGTCAAGGTGCAGGACGATATCCGACAGCTTCAAATGTTGTACAGGACTGTGTCGACATAATTTATGGAAGGAAGCTTCTTTACAACGAATCAATGACTCGGGCAAAGATAACAAATGACATAGAATATAAATACTATGTACGATGTAGTACCTCAGATAGCTTTATTAATTCAATCGTAGAAAAAAAAGAAAATGGATACTACATAACAAGATTAGTATCTGTAAGAAGGATGCATGAATGGGCAAAAAGGAAAAAGGAAACAGATAATATTTTCTTTGCCAGCATCAGGAATGAGTAACAATGAAGAAAGAGAAAAAAATTAATATATAGGGAGATGAATCATGAGTAAATATGAAAACATTACACAGACAATAGGAAAAACCCCTTTGGTGAGAATATCAAGATATGAGAAATTACTGGGGTTGCAAGCGGAAATATATGTAAAGCTGGAATCGTTTAATCCTCTTGGGAGTGTAAAAGACAGGATAGCACTTGCTATGATAGAGGATGCTGAGGAAAAAGACTTGCTGAAAGAGGGTTCAGTAATCATAGAACCGACAAGCGGGAATACAGGTATAGGATTAGCTGCTGTAGCGGCTGTAAAGGGATATCGCCTTATTCTTACAATGCCAGAGACAATGAGTGTAGAGAGAAGACAGATTCTGTCTGCTCTCGGAGCAGAAATAGTTCTTACTGAGGGAGCCAAGGGAATGAAGGGAGCTGTACAGAAAGCCAACGAAATAAAGGAAGAAAATCCTGGATATTTTATGCCTTCCCAGTTTGACAATCCGGTAAATCCAGCCATACACAGAAAAACAACAGGTCCTGAAATATGGCAAGACATGGATGGTAGGATTGATGTCTTTGTTTCAGGGATAGGTACAGGAGGTACAATAACAGGAGCTGGCAATTACCTTAAAGAAAAAAAACCGGATGTTGAAATAATTGCTGTCGAACCTGAAGGGTCACCTTTATTATCAAAGGGAACGGTCGGAGCTCATAAGATACAAGGCATCGGAGCAGGGTTTGTACCTGGCGTGCTTGACACTTTGGTATATGGCAGGGTTATAACTGTAGAAAACGAAGAAGCATATGCAGCAAGCAGAAATCTGGTAAAGACAGAAGGTATACTGGTCGGAATATCATCAGGCGCAGCATTGCATGCTGCTTCGAAAATTGCTGCAGAAGAGAAATACACTGGTAAAAAAATAGTAGTCATTCTACCAGATACAGGTGAAAGGTATTTATCAACACAGTTATTCGCTACTGTATAATTCCTCCACCCACTACAGAATCGCCGTCATATATGACTGCTGATTGACCTGGACATATAAATTTCTGAGGTTCATCAAAACAGATACTGATTACATCGGTATCTTTTTGAATTACAGTTGCAGGTTCTGCTGAACGTGAGTATCTGGTTTTTACGAATAAATGCATTGGGTTTTCTATGGTATCTGTTGTTATAAGGTTAATATAGTTAATTTCGAATGTTTTTCTTAGTAAATCATTTTCTGTACCTAATACTATTGTATTACTGGTGCTGTCCTTACTGCATACATACATTCGTCTTCCTGAGCAGATATCCAAACCTCTTCTTTGCCCGATGGTATATCTGTGTATGCCTTTGTGAGTACCTAATACCCTGCCATCATTATCAATGAAGCTTCCTTGTGCGGGCATATGAGATATGTGCTTTTCGATAAATCCTGCATAATCATTGTCGTTTATGAAACAGATATCTTGGCTGTCAGGCTTTTCAGAATTATGTAATTTGTTATCATAAGCTAAAGCTCTGACCTCTTTCTTGTTCATGTTTCCTAATGGGAATAAGGTATGTTTCAATTGTTCTTGGGTCATTGTATAAAGGACATAACTCTGGTCTTTGGATATGTCAATTGCTTTAAGGAGATTATATCTTCCTGTTCTCTCATTATAGATTATCCTTGCATAATGTCCTGTTGCAATATATGGATATCCTATCTGTTGTGCTCGTAGTAGAAATTTATCAAATTTTATATGTCTGTTACATTCAATACATGGATTGGGAGTCAGACCGTAAATATATTTATCTATAAAGTCCTTGATAACCAGAGTTTCGAAAGCATCAGTAAAATTCAAAACATAGTGGGGTATTCCAATCTTGAATGCAACTTTTCTCGCATCCATCGTATCATTATATGAACAGCAGGTTTTACCTTCAGCGGTATCATTTATACTATTCTTAACTAGTTTCAATGTAATACCTATACAATCATTACCTGTATTCTTTAATAAAAATGCAGCGACGGAACTGTCAATTCCTCCGCTCATTGCGATTACTATTTTCTTACTATCATCATTCATGTAACTTCCCACATTTTTTTATAGAGATATCTTACTAAATAAATAGGTTGCATATAAGTAGGATCTATTACTTATGAATTGCAAATATCTTAGCAATTTCTGCACTTGTTGCTGCATCTGCAGCATAAGCATCTGCACCAATTTCATCGCAAAAAGCCTGTGTAACAGGCGCTCCACCAACCATTACTTTAACCTTTTCTCTTAACCCGTTAGCTGTAAGTGCTTTTACTATTTCACCCTGCTGTGACATGGTTGTTGTGAGCAATGCAGATAATGCCACTATGTCAGGTTCATTTTTTTTTACTGCATTTACAAAAGATTCAGCTGAAACATCCACTCCAAGATCTATTACTTCAAAACCATTACCAATAAGCATCATTTTAACCAGATTTTTGCCAATATCATGAAGGTCGCCTTTAACTGTCCCTAACACTACTTTCCCAATTGGTTTTATATCCTCACTGATCATGAGAGGTTTCAATTCTTCAAGGCCTTTTGTAAGAGCTCTTGCTGCGACAAGGACATCAGGTACATATACTTCGTTGTTCTTGAATTTGATGCCAAGCTTGCTCATTCCGTCCAGTAACCCATTATTAAGTATGTCAGAAGCTGAGGTGCCTTCTTTGATTGCTTCTGATACATAAGACACTGTTTCTTTTGCCCGGCCCTTCTGAACCGATTCAGATATTAATTGTAAATTTGACATTGCATTCTCCTTTTCTAGTTATACTAAGTCATACTTTTCTGGGCTGAGTTTTTCACACTGCGGAATCATGAGTTCAGTTAATTCCTGTTCGGTCTTTGGCATATCCTCTATCTCATCATATATTCTGTCAATCCACTCAAGTTCCTTATCATCCAGTTTTAAGGATTTATCATCATAGGCTTTTCTTAAAATGTTTACTGTTACAAGAGCACCTCTTTTTGCTCTGTCATAATAAGTTTCTTCTTTTATCATTTGCTTTGAAATATTCAGCACGACATCAGGTCTTAACACATATGCCTGAGGGTCATGAATACTGTCAGAATCTGCAAGACAGTCTCTTAAAAATAGAGCTTTGTCATTTCCTTTTGAAGAAGCTTCGTTCATTAACCTGCAATCATATGCTAATTGTTCAAAGCATACTGTAGGCGCCATCCCTCCTAAAAGCTTAATGTGTTGAATGGATTCATTGCTCCATAAATCTGCTAAACATGATGCGACATTTCCAACAGGGCTTAAATGTGCACATGCACTTGATTTGCCTTCCATGGATATTGGTATTCCAGAAATTGCTTTTACATAAACTCCTTCGTATCCGCAATCCTTGTGAGGGCCTTTTGCGCCACATTCAATAGCAATAAGGCTTCTTATTGCAGATACTACTCTTACTACTGCTGCGAAAGATTTAGGTATATAGTTTCTGTCTGCAAGGACCATTGCTGTATTGGCAAATCCACATGCAGTATCACCGGATGCTATAGTTCCAGTAGAGTCAGCTACTTTCACTATTTCGGTCCAAAGCTTGCTCATATCCTTACACCCCAGCACTGATAGAGCAAATATTGACTTTGATATATCGCAGAACATGACTGCTTCATCATGTACTTCTTTACCTCCGACCGATTCGATTGCAAGCATATCTGCACCGTTTCTTGCACATCCTTCAAATGTCTTTAACATAGAATCCCAATGACTTCCATGCCACATGTGTTCAAGGTCATTCCCTTCTCTTATATCATTAGGAGTAATTCTTAATGATGCCATAAACCCATATTTGGTTGAGTACTCATTTAAAACATCAGCTACTGTTCTGCATACATCAATTCCCCATTGCGGATTAAATGTCATTGGGGGCAGTGTCTCGATTTCTGCTACAAAACCTGGAACATATAACTCATGAGCACGTTGGCAGATGCCTGTAGCTATCTCTTTATATATTTCCAGAATCTGTGGCATTGTCTCCTTATTGATAGTCATTGTCGGAAGAGTGAAATTTATCTCAGGATAAAGCATGCCTCCTCCTATTACCATACCGTTTTTAAGTATTACCGGATTTTTAGCTTTTGAATAAACAAAATCTTCTAATGAGTCATAAGTCGTTTTATTAAATGTCCTCATGTGTGTCCTCCATTCTATTGGTATGAGTATATATGATTATTTTTTGCAGATATTGTAGAATTATGTCTTTTTTGATAGAATTTTGTTGTATTCCTATTAACCCGATAGGAATTAGAGGTTATTAAATGTCTGGCTGTAAAAGAGGATGTTATGGAGTATATTAATGCCTTAAGAAATAAAATAGAAGAAGCATTTGACATACCGGTCAGAATAGTCGATTTTAATGATGTAAATTTATCGTTACATTTAAAAGAAAGCTTCTGTAAAGCTTGTCAGGAAAAGCAGATAAGGGAAAATGGATTTGCCAAATGTAATAATCTTATGGAGCAGGCAGTAAAACAATCATATAAATGGGGAGGAAGATATGAATTTATATGTCCTGCAGGATTGACATTTATTGCAGTTTCCATATTTGAAGGAAGTATCATAAAAAAAGGTATTGTGTTCGGTCCTTTCATCATGATAAGTCATGAGGATTTTTTGTCGGATGATTTTAACGGATTATTCAGATACAGCAGAAGAGACATGATAAAGCAACTAAAAGAATTGAAATTTGTATCACCAAATAAGGTTACATCCATATCTGACCTTTTGCTCATGATGATTTCGTATATAGTCATCAGAGAAAATGAGACTTTATCATTTCTCAACCAGACAGCTGATTTCAGTAAAGGGATAATCAAGAGAGTTTACCAAAATGAAGAAAATACAATAGAAGAGGAATATCCCTTTAAAAAGGAAAAACTCCTTCAAAAATATGTCTCACATGGAGATAAATCAAAAGCACAAGCCATCCTCAATGATATATTGGGATATATATATTTTATTTCAATTAAGGATTATTCAATGTTAAAAGCTAGGGTAATCGAACTCATAGTACTGCTGTCCCGTTCTGCGATTGAGGGTGGTGCAGATATAAACAGGGTACTGGGGCTTAACAAGGAGTTTCTTAAAGATATATTGGAAATAGATAATATTGAAGACCTAAGCTCATGGCTGTCTATGCATCTTACAAGATACACAAAACTCGTATTTGCTGTAGCCGACACAAAGCATAGTGATACAATCCAAAAGATAATGAAATATGTCAATGCTAATTATATGAATAAGATAACGCTTAATGACATATCTGAACATGTATCTTTCAGCGTTTCGTATATAAGCAGGATATTTAAAGATGAAAAGAAGGTAAACTTAGCAACATATATAAATAATGTAAGAATACGCAATGCCTGCTGCTTGCTTGTTGAAAGCGGATACTCCATTGCGGAGATATCCTACCTCTGCGGTTTTGAAGAACAGAGTTACTTTACTAGAATGTTTAAATCAATGATGAATCTCACCCCAAAGGAATATCGTGAGCAAAGAGGTACAGTAAATATTAAAGAAAGAAAAAACCCTGAAATGTAAGTATCTCAGAGTTTTTGGAGCTGGTGGACGGATTCGAACCCCCGACCTGCTGATTACAAATCAGCTGCTCTACCAGCTGAGCTACACCAGCGTTCTTGGTGGGAACAATAGGGCTCGAACCTATGACCCTCTGCTTGTAAGGCAGATGCTCTCCCAGCTG
>Ga0265294_10008368_pt1 | contig 12103 bp, 8 predicted proteins | sample MunlanPumphouse3_FD_192504 | JGI IMG/M metagenome (GOLD analysis project Ga0265294, IMG submission 192504) | Groundwater microbial communities from a municipal landfill in Southern Ontario, Canada - Pumphouse #3 | ecosystem: Environmental > Aquatic > Deep subsurface > Groundwater | place... | reverse complement strand
TGCAGGGTATGGCAGAGGGTGAATAGGTGCTCCATGCTGCCGGAGAGCAATTCGAGTTCAATTTCGCATATTTTTTCTTCGTTTTCTGCCCCGTGCTTAGCACCAGGGGTGCCGGTGCGAATGTGCCCCAGGTCGATGGCGACCTCGATGCGTGCATCGCCTTCGTTCACGATCCAGGTATGCCGTTCGAAATCGGTGCTGAATATCGGGCGCAGCGTCGGCCGTATCTGGTCGAGAAACTGGCGCAATTGCGGATCGCTTACCAGGGAAAAATCAAAGACCCCGGGCGTCGTGGCTTCTTCCCATTCCTGGCGGATGGAGAGTCCGCCGCTGGCGGGGGCGGAAGATTTGACGGTGAGCAGGGTGCTGCCGTTTTTCTGCCGCAGGCGCACGGCGATGCGCCGCTGATGCAGGGCAAGTTCGGTGTTGTCGTAGTACGTGTTGCGCAGCAGCTGGGTGCGTGCTGCGCTACGTGGCAGGCGTGGATGGGCGTACAGCTGCGGCAGATCACGGCGGGCGAAGCGCAGCTTGAGTTCGATTTCCTGGGACATGGCGGCGAAAATAAGGGTCAGTTGCGTGACACGGCAGGGCCGGTGGCACCGTCGAAGCCCAGTGCGGGCAGGGTGGCGAGCTCTTCGGCATTGTTTACGCCTTCGGCAATGACGGTCAGGCCGATGCCATGCGCGATGTTGCACAGGCCTTTGAGGAAGGCCTGGTTGCCGTTGTCGCAGTGAATGTTGCGGATGAAGCTGCCGTCCACCTTGAGGTAATCGAGGCCGATATCGTGCAGACGGCCGATCTGGCTGAATTGCCGGCCGAAGTGCTCGATGCCCAGGCGGCAACGGAGAGGGCGTAACGCCTGGGAGAAGGCCAGGAAAGCGTCAAAATACTGGAAGGCGCCGCTTTCTGCGACTTCCAGCCAGAGTTTGCCCGCCAGTTCGCGCCGCTGTTGCAGGAGGCCGAGCAGGCGGGGCGTGAAGTCCGGCACGATCAGGGAGGCGCCGGCCAGGTTGACTGCCACTGCCGGCAGGCCGGCGGCGAGACGATCGAGCGCCAGCTTGACGGCGGCGAGGTCCAGTTCGCTGGTCATGGACAGGCGCGAGGCGACCGGCATGAAGCTGCCAGCATTGATCCAGTCGCCGCTTTCTTCTGCCTGCAGGCGAAGTGGGCATTCGAGGTGGAGCAGGAGGCCGTTGCTGTCAGCGACGGGAAATTCGATCAGGCGCAGGCGCTGATCCTTGAGGGCGTCAGTCAGGATGCTGCGCCAGTCAGCTTGTGTGCTGGCGCTACAGTTGCTTTGCTCGGCAACGTGCTGTGCCGCCAGCGGACCCTGCAATTCGGCGGCAGCCAGGGCTGCGTCGACACGCGCCAGCAGTTGCGGCACGGGTTCGTTGTGCTGATAGACGCTGCTGCCCAGGTGGCCGATGGCGTTCTCGGGTAGCAGATGGGCTGCAACCAGGCTCTGCAGTGCCGCCAGCAGTTGCTGGCAGGCGGGCTGGGGATCGTTCTGGCCGGGCAGCAGCAGACTGAAATCCGCGCCGTTGAGGCGTGCTGCCTCGGCGCCGGGGTTTTTTTCAGCCAGTTCGCGCAACGCCACACCGGTGCGGCGCAAGACTTCATCGGCCGTTTCCCGCCCGGCACAGCGGTTGATGCCGGCGAGGTCAGCCAGACGCAACATGATCAGACTGCCGCGGGTGGGCGCATCTTCGTCATTCAAGGCAATGGCGAGACGGTTCATGAAATAGGCGCGATTGGCCAGGCCGGTCAAGGGGTCGAGCGTAGCTTCGCGGCGTACCTGCTCGAGGCGGCTGGCTTCTTCCTCAAACATGGCCTTGACCCGCCCGACCATCACGTTCATCGCACGGGCGAGGCTTTTCAACTCGGGTGTCGCGGGTTCCTCGATACGGATGAAGCGTCGATCACTGATGGCCCTGGCCTGCCCGACCACCGCGTCAAGCGGGCGTTTGATGCGGCGCAGGATCTGCATGCCGAGGAAACCTGCCAGCACGCCCCCCAGGCTGAACCACATGAGCAGTCGCCAGCCGCCCTGCCATAACTCGCGATAGGCAAAACGGTTGTGACTGACCAGTTCGACCGTGCCGAACTGGGTCCAGCCGGTGGAGATCTGGGCGCTCCCGGGGCGCGAGTCAATCGGGAACAGGCGGGCAAACCAGGCTGGCACGTCGTCGCTGACGGCGGGAGATGTTTTCTCAATCAGGGTCAGACCTTCCGGATCGCGGACCTGGATACGTGCGTACTGGCCGCTGTCGAACAACGCGGCCACTTGCAGTTCGAGGGTCACCGGATCTTTGTCCATCTGCGACATGGAGAGCGCCAGTGAGGCAGCGTTGTCGTTGTTCTTGATCGCCAGTTGTTCTTCCAGATACTGACGGGCGGTCATCATGCTGACGGCAAAACTGCCGACAAAGGCGATCAGGGTGCTGACGATGACGGCGAGCCAGAGTTGTCGAAACAGGGACATGCGTGTTACCTCACTGGAAACCTTCGCTACGGGCGCGGATAAGTAAGTCTTGCCAACGGGACAGGTTGCTCTGGCTGCTCTGATTGCCGGTGCCACGCCACAGCCCTGCGCTGTTGAAGCTGAATACGGGGGAAAGGTCGCTGCGCCGCGAGGCGGGCAGGATCTGTTTGTTCAAGTTGTCCAGGACCAGTGGTTCGGCATTGGGTTGAGGGTAATACGCCAGGACCATATGCGCTTGTTGTTGCAGGGTGCCGTCCACGCCGCGTAGCTTGGCGCGGACGTACACCAGGCGCAGCTTGTTTACCGGAACGCCGAGGGTCAGCAGGGAAAAGTACTTGGCAATAGTGAAATCTTCGCAATCACCGCGTCCTTGCGCCATGCTTTCGAGTGGTGTGGCCCAGTAATCGCTTTGCCCCCAGACCGAGAAATCGTCATCGAAGGCCAGGCGCTGATTGAAGAAATCATTGACCCGGCGGATACGTTCACTTTCCGGGGCGCCCTGGATGCGCCCCAGCAGCAGCTGCCAGTCGTTGAAAATGGCTTCGCCCGCCCCGTTGAAGCGCGCCTGCAACTCCTGCTGCAGACGCTGGAAATCCAGACCTAGTGCGAGGTTTTGCCCCAGCCAGAAGAGCAGCGCACAAGCCGCAAGAACCAACCGGGGGGTCATTGCCGGGGCTTATCCAGCCAGAGCCGGGTTGAGGGTGTATGTGCCAGTCAGGCTGGCCTGGGCGAGGATGTGTCCGGAGAGCGCGGCCAGCACTTCCGGTCCGCCGAAACGGCCTTCGAGCGGCAGACGTTCGATATCCAGGGCGTAGAGGGTGAATACATAGTGGTGCACGATTTCATCGTTCCAGGGCGGGCAGGGGCCGTCGTAACCGTAATAATCGCCCTTCATGTCATGGTCACCGGCGAACCAGTCGGTGTAATTGTTGACGCCCTGGCGGGCGCCGTGCGGTGCTTGCGGCCCATTCTTGCCGCGCGGGGTGACTTCGCGGCTGAATTCGCCTTCGGCGATGGCAGTCATGCTGGCGGGCAGATCGATCAGCACCCAATGGTAGAAATCGACCCGTGGCAGAGAGGCTGGCACGACGCGGTCGGGCTGGTTGACATCGTCGCCCTGGCTGGGAACGTCCCGGTCGTGGCAAATGAGCACGAAGGAGCGGGTGCCGGCAGGAGCATCCTGCCAGCGCAGTTCGGGATTGAGGTTGCGCCCCAGGCAGACATGGCGGGTCGGATCGGGCAGGCAAAAAGCGAAATCGGCGGGAATGGTCTGGCCGTCGTTAAAGCGTGGGCAGCTCAGTTGCATTGTTGTTGTCTCCTCTCAGGTGGCGGCTTGCCGCCGGAAGTCGCGCAGGCGGAAGCCGCACAGCCATAGTGTAGCGAAATACACCGCCCCGCCAAGGCCCACCAGTGCGGAAAGATGCAAAATGCGTTGCCCCAGGCCAGCGGTCAGCCAGTGCGCATCCGGACCGCTGGCAAACCACAGTGCAGCGCCCATGGCGGCAAGGGCGATGCCCAGGCGGAGATAAAAGCCCAGCCAGCCGGCCTGCGGTTGGTAAATACCACTGCGGCGCAGGCCACGATAGAGCAGTCCAGCGTTGAGGCAGGCCGCCAGACCAATCGACAAGGCCAGGCCTGCGTGTGCGATCCAGCCGATGAAGGCGAGATTCATGAGCTGGGTGGCTGCCAGCGAAATCAAGGCAATCTTTACCGGGGTGCGGATGTTCTGACGGGCGTAAAAGCCAGGGGCCAGTACCTTGACCAGAATCAGTCCGGTCAGGCCGACGGCGTAAGCCATGAGCGCCAGGCGGGTCTGGCTGACGTCGGTGGCGGTAAATGCGCCGTGGAAGAACAGCGTGCTGATCAATGGAACCGAAAGCAGTGCCAGTGCCAGTGCTGCCGGGGCCGCCAGCAGGAAACACAGGCGCAAGCCCCAGTCGAGCAGGCGGGAATAATCAGCCTGATCTTCCCGGGCGAAAGCTCGGGACAGGGAAGGCAGCAGGATCGTACCCAGGGCAGCGCCCAGCATGCCGGACGGGAATTCCATCAGGCGATCGGCGTAATACAGCCAGGACACACTGCCACTTTGCAGAAAAGAGGCAAAAACCGTGTTGATCAGCAGGCTGATCTGCGACACCGAAACCCCCAGCAAGGCGGGTAGCATCAGCGTGGCAACTCGCCGCACGCCAGGATTGGCCCAGGCTGCCCGTACATTCAGCGAGGGGCGTGGCAGCAAGGTCAGGCGTTTCAGTGCCGGAAGTTGAATCAGGAGTTGCAGCACCCCGCCAATGAACACTGCCCAGGCCAAAGCCAGCACTGGAGGATCGAAATAGGGAGCGGCCAGCAGCGCCATGGCGATGAAAGACAGGTTGAGCAGCACCGGCGTGAACGCAGGCAGGGCAAAGCGGCTCCAGGTGTTGAGCACGCCGCCGGCCAGCGCCACCAGCGACATGAACAGGATGTAGGGGAAGGTGATGCGGGTGAGGGTGACGGTAAGCTCAAACTTGCTGGCCTCGGCCTCGAATCCGGGCGCAGAAATCCAGACCAGCAAGGGCGCGCCGATGATGCCCAGAGCGGTGATTGCAAACAGCACCAGCGATAGCAGGCTGGTGACATGATCGATCAGGGTACGCGTATCCTCGATGCTGCGCTGGTTCTTGTATTCCCCCAGAATGGGTACGAATGCCTGCGAAAAAGCGCCTTCGGCAAACATCCGGCGCAGCAGGTTGGGAAGCTTGAAGGCAACAAAAAAAGCGTCCGTTGCCAAGCCTGCACCAAAGGTTCTGGCAATCACGAAATCGCGGACAAACCCGAGAATGCGGGAGAGTAAGGTCATGCCACTGACTGTGGCGAGGACACGTAATAGGTTCATGTCGATCGACTGGGCTGAAAATCCGGTGCGCTGCTTGCTTGAAGGCGTGCACAAAGTCTATAATTCTACGCTTGTTGCCCAGCTAGCCAGCCTGTGGCTGCGACAAGAAGCTGGAAACGTGCCGTTGTAGCTCAGTTGGTAGAGCAACTGATTCGTAATCAGTAGGTCGAGTGTTCGATTCACTTCAACGGCACCAATATATTCAAGCACTTAGGCCAATCTTTCGGGGTTGGCTTTTTTGCTTTTGTGGGGTCGTGCTGAAGCGGAGCGATTTTCTCCATTGGGGACTAGATATGGGCTTCGATCAGTGGTGGCTGGGCGTCGTTGCTGCCAGGATTTGTCAGATCCTCAGCATTTCCCCCTTGCTGTAGCGGCTTGATGACAACGCTGACTTCCGCATTGGGAATGTCTGTTTCAACGCCCATTCGCAAGGACTCGATAGTGATCTCTGCCTCGCCTATCGTCTTGGTGGGATCAAAGCCCAGAGCTATCTCGATGAACAGCCGGTTGCCGGCTCGTCGTGAGCGTACGCCGTGAAACGCTTCGTAGCCATCAAAATGCTTGGCCAGGTGCCGCATGATGACGATTTGCACGTCTTCGGCGAGTGTGCGGTCGAGCAGGTCATGGAGCGTTTCCAGCAGGACAGGAACGTATAACCCGATGGCAAAGATGGAATAAGCCAGAGCGCATGCCGGGTCGAGGTAGATAGCCCACGGCTGATCCTGGAATACCAGGGCAAGCCCAAGGGCGATCAGGATGGCCACGGCCCCCAGGGCATCGTTACGTTTGTGACGCCACTCCATGTCAATCAAGGGGGAGGGCGAAGTGGTGGCAAGCCGTTTGTAGTAAATCCACAGGCCACCATTCACAACAAAAACCAGGACCTGAACGACAATGCCGACAAAGGTAAAGTCAGCGTCGAGCGGTTCCGGTTGCAGCAGGCGCATGAATGAATAGATGGCAAGTGCGACCAATGTCCCGATATAGCACAAGGCTCCGAACAAACTGCCAACTCGTTCAAGCTTTCCGGCGCCGTAATCAAAATCATGCAGCTGGCCTTCGCGAATATTTCTGAGAATACGCAGAGACACCGCGTAGGAAGCGAAACTCTTGATGTAATCCGCAACGTCCGAGAGCAACAACATGGACCCGGAAAGAATGGCGATTAGTGCGTAGGGTATGAACGTCACGAGATAAATCACCACGCTGATCCACAGTGCGCGCGCCTGACGTGCAGCCTGCTCTTGTGCATTTGTTTTGGCTGCTTGCGATGAACGGGTTGTACTCATTTTTTGATTGTTTGGGTGTTTTTTGCTGCTGAAAAATTATTGCACGCGGCCAATTCTTACTAATTCCATCAGGCTGCACTCAAGCTCATTTTGAATTTCGATAATTGTTGCGCACGAGATGTACTGCCCCCAGAAGATATAGTAAAAACTCATTTCTTCGTAATCAAGGTAGTCTGAGATGTATAAGCTAAAAGGAAGGTTGGAGCTTTTTGAGTTATGATGATGCAAGCTTGCAAAACCCAGAGAGTGGTTTTTGTTGAAGCAAAAATATGATACTTCGACCTGGGGTGTATATGGGCCATTTTTTTCCATATTCGATGGAGAGATTATTCCATTGCTCCAAGGGAAATCTTTGTGGCGATAAAATTCTCTGGATTGAATTTTGGCTGATTCAATGGCGTCATTCAATTTATTTGAGTTGCTGAAATCGAAGGTGAATGGTGCTGCGATTTCGTAAGCGCCAATGCTGTTTTTTTCTTCTTTTCCGACACGGTTTCCAATCGGTATTTCAATGCTGATCCGTTGGCATCCGTTTTTTTTCGCTAGCAATTCAGCAAGGGCTGAGGAAATCACGAGGTAAGGTGATATTTTTTTCTGCTCGCAATAGCCGAGTAGTGCGCTTTTTGATTCCTTGTCTAGCTGAAAATTCAAGCTGGTGGCATCTGATTCTTCGATCCCGACGGCGTCTTTAAAAATGGGCTCGCATCTTGATAGTTCATGAAATTTTGTTTCCCAGAATTTTTCATCATCAATGTGACTAATTCTGGTGCTGTTGAGACGAACCTTTTCTAGATGCGATGCGAATGGATGCCAGTGTATTTCCGTATGCTCGTCAAGCAAAACTTTCTGGATGGCTTCGTAAAGAATGATTCCGGAAATTCCGTCGAAAACAAGATGGTTGAAGCAGAAGTGCAGATTATTGAAAGAGTTGTTGATTGAGTAGATGAATGCGTGAAACAGCTTGTCTCTGTTGTTGATTTCTTTTTCTGGGATGCTGTCGCAGTATCTTTGATACTGTTCAGTCGATAGGAAGTTGTATGTTTTTATCTCCGGTATTGTGGGCGCTGAAAATTCCATGTGCTTTTCATTGCCATCAGTGAAGCATTTTGCACCGGAGATGTCTGCAGGCAGAAGACATTTTTTTACTGCGTGGCGTAGCTGTTCTACTGGGAAGTGTCTGGAAAACCTTATTTCGAATGAAATGTTGTAAGGCGTTCCTTTTGACCTGTCGTTGACGTCAAATATATAACTCTGTTCATCTGTCAGATGGAGTTTTTTCATTTTTATGTTCGGATTTCCAGGAAGATCGTTTCTTGCCGTTGCAGAGCTTTGCATGTTTTTGGAGTCTTCGCGCGGAATTCTGGTGTGCTGCCAAAACTATGCTGACCCAGGGGGCTGATCGTCGAGTTTGATCACTACGCCGCAGCCAAACACGCACTGGTATGCAGCATAAACTGCCTCAGGCGGAAAAAATACGCACAATCACTGGTGGTGGCACAATTTTATTGCACCACGAAGGAGGAATCCGGCTACTTGCAATGCGCGTAATCTCACGGTTACGTGGGCTTTTCCGTTGCCGTTCACTGCAGCATGAAGGTCTCGTACTCCAGGCGGTTGAGTTGACGGGGCAGCAGGATCAGGCCGGTGCATAGTGTGATCAATACAGACAACGTGAAACCATAGCCGTGCAGTGCCGCGCGGAAGGCGAGTGTGGGGCCGCGACGCCGCCCAAAAAACAAAGCGGGGGATTCGGGAGAAACGGGTGATGCCCGAATCCCCCGTTTCTCCCGTGGCAAAAGTTGGAGTAGGCTACGACGTGGGGGGCGGCAGGCAACCGACGGACTGGGGATCTACCGGACGACGGACTAGAAAAGCAAAAAGCCCGCAAAAATGCGGGCTAAGTGCTTGTGTTTATTTGGCTCCCCGATTCAGACAATTCTGAGAACTGGAAGATAGAGCTTTTCATCCTGTAGGGCGCGCCCGGAGCGACGATTCCGGGCACTGGGTAGCGGTCTTGCTCATACCTTGAGTGGCTCGAAGAACGCGATTTCCTTGGTGACTTGGTAGTAAAGGCTCCGCTTTGGGGAGCTCAGTAGCTAGCAATATTAATTAGTCCTGTTGCCACCTCCTGAAGTGTAAAACTGATTTTACTTATCATGTCATTCGTGTACTCTCTAGGGACAATTGTTAGGCTTGTATTACATTGGCCATGCGCCAGATTGTTTGGCCCCGGGTATGTCTCAAAGTGACGAGAGAACTTCTGGGGAATTTGAGTAAAAGCTTCTCCTATTTTTGAGAGAACTTGGTATTGCTCATGTCCTGCCTGAAGGAATGAGAAGCTCAAATAAATACCTCCACTAGGATGTGGTTCGATCTCAAATTTCACCCCGGATGGGCTTTGGTAGCAAAAGCTACCTTTTGGGGTTTGTTCGTAATTAGAAAATAATTCAACTCTTGCGAAACATTCTTCCGTAATCATGGACATATCGTTCAGATTTTTTGAGTCCTGGATTGTTTCCCAAAGCTTAGTGGTCTCTGACATTATTTGACCAAAAGTTAGACGTTGATTTTGGTCGTGTTGTGTAGCTGCCAAAATTAAGCGAGCTACACGCTTCGGTAAAGATATCCATTCTTTGCACCTAGTTCCGATGCAGGATGTGAAAACTTTCTGTGGCCATGTCGGGCTATTATGGGAAAAAAATGCAGGATCCGTTCCTGAAATCATGTAATAGAGCATCATCCCAAAACCAAATGAGTCGACTACTGCACTACGCGTTGATACCCCCTGAATTTCTTGCAGTTGTTCGGGGGCCAAGTAAGCAGTACCTCCGGATACGTATACGGATTTCTCAAGAGCGTTGAGATGCCATGAAAGATCAAAATCCAAAACTACAACCTCTGCATGATCGGTTTCAGCATAATAGTCCCTTAACATTACATTGTGAGGGCGAAGGTCGCGATGAACGATTCGCTGCGGGGTATTGTGAACTGCGAAAATAATTTTGCTCAACTCATAAGCAATACGTATTCTTTGCCACCAACTTTTGGTTGCACCTTGCTTTACCGCCTCCCAAAGTGTTATTCCATCTATCCATTCCATAATGACAACGGGTGGAACTTCTGACGCATCAAGGAACTCAACGACACCAGGAACGCCGCTATCCCTCAGGTAACGCATGGAGCGTACTCCTCGCCTAAAGGCCTTCAGAAGCTCGGGTTGCTCGCGGATTTCATGCCGAAAAACTTTGATGGCCACCGGATCCCCGTTGGTTGAAAGCCCGTTCCATACCTTCGCAAACCCACCTTCTTTTACGTAGTAGCTTGCGCGATATTCACCGATTGCGTTTGCTTCTTCTGTCGGATCATCGCTAACAAAAGAAGCAGAATGGATCGGGCGTGAGTATTCCTTACAGAAGGTTTCGAATTTTTGATATGCCTCTTCTGTCTCTGGCTCGAGGATACGTGCTGCTTCATTATTAAGCATTACACGGATTTCGTTAGGAGTTTTACTAATTAAATCTTTGGCAGGAGGAATATGGTTAAGTGCAGTCTCATTAGCGAGTTGATGGATAGGTGGGGCTTCGTCTGCTTTTGGCTTGTATTTCCGAACAGCTTCCAAGAGTTCTGGAATAAAGCTGTGCGTTTCATCTTCATTTTGGTAAAGAATAGTTCTGATGCCCGCTGCCTCTACCGACGAAACGGCATTATAATTGCTGGCATCGGTAATCCAGAAATGGGGGCCGCTATTTTTGTAGTCTCGGGTTATTCTTTGGAAGTGGCTAACGACTGCTTTATCCTGTGCTGATACTCCTAAAAGGACAATGGTGCTGTATTTAATGCAGTCACCAACAAATTCCTCATACTTTTGATCAGACAAAAGTCTGTTAAGTTTTTTTTCGGTAAACACCCAGCTATCAGGATCATCAGCTGATCCATGCAAATTAGCAATCAGACGAGCATCTATGTTGGTAAGAGTTCCTACCAAGGTACGAATATTAAATCCATTACGTTCGAAAAGACGGGGCGACTTAATTCTACTAGCCGAAAATGCTCGGGATGCAAAACCGTCAATATTTAGTGTGAGCATACCCTGAATATTTAGATCCCATAGCATGGTGTAGGCGCTTGGGATTTCGCAGCGGATGGTATTGACTAGTGCACGCCTGATGGTTGCTTGAAACGTAGTGGCAGCAAGCTCCTCTAACATTTCAAAAGCTTTCCAATGTGACTGCACTGCCTTGATTGCAGCTATTTTTTGAAGGTGGCTAGTTTTGTCTGGCTCGCTGAGAATGGCTGCATTATTGCTTGCCTCATCCGTAAGAGTTTTCCTAAGTCCTTCCCACGTAGGTAATTTTGCAGGGGCACTTAATCCTGAACCTGCCCAAATTATGATCGGCTTTGATCTGGCATTCCATACTTCCAATAAGTCTTGGACGTTCGGCGAGGATAGTAAATCGTGATGAGATGACTGAGACATGGCGGTAGGAGTTAATCCCCCCGTCCAAGTAACACGGGGGGCTATGGATACATGGGGAAATTCAGATAGGACATGAGGCTACGTCATTCGCATTAACAACTCAAGGTGATGTGCTTCCAGATGGATAGGCCGTACGCACGCGCGGTGCGTACGGTCGTACGGCCTATCCATCTGGTGACATGCAATTTGGTAGTTGACAACGTGCTGTGGTAACGCGTAAATTGAACGACATTCAAACAACCGCTGTTCGAATTTCATGAAAACTTCACATCTTCACGACATCTGGGGCGGCCCGGATAACACGCGGCTGACCAAGCAGCAGTTCTCTTTCCGTTTGCCGGTCCATATCGCGGCCAAATTGGCTGCACTGTGCGAACTCTACCCGCAGAAAAACCGCACGCAGATCGTGGCGGATTTGCTTACCGCCGCACTCGATGATTTGGAGGAAAATCTTCCTGAGGGCTTGGGAGAGAGGGAAAACCAAGTTGATGCCCTCCTCGCAGAAGAGCTTGGACTTGAGGTCGGGGATATCCTCTATTCCTTGGGAGGTGTGCGCGGAAATTTTAGAAATCTGGCTAACCGATACTACCGAGAGATGGAAGAGGAGCTTGGAAACGACACTCCCGGCAAACTGTATGGCGACATGGTGGTTACAGAAGACCAATTTAAGAAATAGCCATGCAGCCGTGTTTCCTCCTCTTCGGCCACGACACCATCGAGTGCGCGTACTACCTCGCGGCACTGTCGGGGTGTTCGCTCGATTTCACTCGTCTGGCTGTTGAGAAAGAGTCGCTGCGCCTTGCCAAAATTCGCCGACCGAAAGCGATCGAACTGGGTTCGGAGAGTTTCCTGCTGGCTTCGCATGGCACCGGTAGCGGCTATCCGTTTCTGATCGAGAACGACGCTTTCAGCATCCAGTTCGGCGAGTTTAACAAGCCGAATTTCTTTGTTACTTACCGCAGTTTTGCGCTGTGGCAATACGG
>Ga0265294_10008367_pt1 | contig 12103 bp, 7 predicted proteins | sample MunlanPumphouse3_FD_192504 | JGI IMG/M metagenome (GOLD analysis project Ga0265294, IMG submission 192504) | Groundwater microbial communities from a municipal landfill in Southern Ontario, Canada - Pumphouse #3 | ecosystem: Environmental > Aquatic > Deep subsurface > Groundwater | place... | reverse complement strand
AATCTTTATACTGATTGCTGTCAGCGCAAAAAAATTCGGCAAAAACAACCGGTCTCGGTTCTTTGTAGCCAGGTAACGGCTCAAAATCAGATAGTGGCTTTTCAGGACAAACCGTATCTCCCACTCTAGCTTGAGATACGTCTTTTAAGGTAGTAACAATAAAGCCTATACTTCCCTCTGTGAGCTCCTCGGTAGATTTGAGTCCTAAACTTATTTCCCCAAGATCGGAAATGGCACTCGTTGTCCCCTGCCGGAAAAAACTCACTTTTTCACCCTTCCTAAACACCCCATCAGTTACCCTAACAAAAACAACTACCCCTCTAAAATCATCATAATAAGAATCAAACACCAAAGCTCTGGGAGTTTTGGAGCCCCCTGTTTGGGGAGATGGTATTTTTTCAATAATCGTCTTTAGCAAATCCTCGACATTCTCGCCCGTTTTCGCAGAAATAAATTTTACCTCGTCCAGATCGCAAGTAGCAACTTCAGCAATCTCAAGAGCCGTTTCTTCTACTCTTGCTTCGGACAAGTCGATTTTATTAATAACAGGAATAATAACTAAACCGGCTCGCCTAGCCAGTTCCAGATTATTTAGAGTCTGCGCCTGAATACCTTGAGTAGCATCAACTAATAAAATAACACCCTCAACCGCCTCCAGCGACCTCGATACTTCATAGCTGAAATCCACATGCCCGGGAGTATCTATCAAATTTAACTGGTAATTTTTATACTTCATTGTCGCCGGAGTAAGCTTGATCGTGATACCCTTTTCTCGTTCCAAATCCATTGAATCTAAAAGCTGGTTTTTCATCTTTCTGGGATCCACCGTCTCTGTCAATTCCAAAAACCGATCGGCTAGTGTCGACTTCCCGTGATCTATATGGGATATAATACAGAAATTTCTAACAAGCTCTTTATTCAAAGATACCTCCATCCGTCCTTATTGACCACTTCTTTGCTCTCCTATTATTACCATAATTCCCCTATCCAACTCAATCCTCTCGACTTCCACATCTTCTAATTTCGGACTAATTGCTTTTTCTAAAACGCTAACAATCGTCGGGGCTAAAATTCGGGGTGCCCCGAATTTTCCAACCTTCAAAGAATCAACCCGATACGAAACACGACCACCTTCCGCTATAGGAAAAACAGTAATAGCTGTATTGGAAGGTAAAAACGTAGCTAACTTACCGGTTACAGTTATTCCTTCTTCGTCTATGATACAGCCAAGCTTATTTTGACCACGAGTAGCAGAAATTTTCGAGCATAAAATACCCTCCGAAATCACAATTTCAACCTTTCCATCTTTTTCCAAACTAGAAAACTCTAGATCCCTTCTCTCTACATTAGCAGAAGTAGCATCTTGAGATATGTCATACTTGACACTTTTAGCTACATAAAACAAAAAAATCTCTGCCAAAATCAAAATACCGACCATCAATAAGACAAAACCAAGACAACTACAACCGTTTTTAGAACGTCTGTATTCATCTAAATCTTCATAGAATTCTCTACTTTTGGCCATCTATTTTTTAACTTCTTCGATTTTCATCGCATATGCTAAGCCAAGGTAAGAAAGAATTCCAAAAATAAACGCCAAAGCTGTCTGCATCACCAGGTATCTTACCCTGTCGATATCAAACACTTCAGCCACAAAACCCTTGGTTGACTGTACAACAACAGCCATAAATAAAGTTAAAAGAATAACCCTAAGGGTAAAATCAAAAATATCGGCAAAGTTTAGCTTTATCTTTTGGCGCAAAAAATAAAATAGCAATATCAGGTTGATCCAAGACCCAATTGAAAAAGCAAGCGCTAATGCGGCAATCCCCATCACCGTGGTGCTAGAATAGGTTGTAAACACATATCCCAGAAAAACACTGATAATAATAGATATTACGGAAATTATCATTGGGGTTTTAGTATTATGCATCGCATAAAAGGTTCTGGCAAACAAAGGAATCAAGCCTTGAGCAACGACAGAAAGCGCAAAGAATCCCAAAGCAGCAGCGGCTGTTTTAGTATCAGACCAACCGAAAAAACCATAACCTAAGATAATTCTAATAACCTGGGCGCGAAGCAAGATAATAAGAGCAGTTGACGGCACAAGAAGAAGGATAATAGCCCTCAAAGTCTTATAAACAAGCCCTTCAAGTCTCTTTTTCTCATCAGCAACATTGGTCGATAGTCCCGCCAAAGTCGGAAAAACAGCCGTTGCCAGAGAGCTTCCGAATATAACCGACGGCACCGTTTGAATATTGTCGGCAAAACTATAAACAGCAATTCCCCCAGGGAAAGCAGAAGCAAAAGCAGTAAAAGCAACCAATAGAATTTGATTTGCTCCCAAGCCCACTGCCCGCGGAAGCATTAATTTTAGGATTCTCCTTACCCCCGTTTCGCGATAATCAAATCTAAATTTAAAATTAAAACCAACCTTCAAAGCAGTAGGAAGCTGTACCAGCAAGTGTAACGCAGCCCCAGCTATTACGCCAATTACCACCCCCTTTACCCCCATTCGATCCGCAAAGAGCAAAACAGATATAATTATCGACAAGTTGTAAACAAGCGGGGAGATAGAATAAGCGAGAAAGCGCCTGTGAGAATTTAATATTCCTCCCAAAAAATAAGAGAGCGTAAAAAGAAACGGTGACACAAGCAACAGTCTTGCTATATAAACAGTCTCTAACTGCTTGTCAGCATTAAAGCTAGGAACTAGATAAGGCATCAGATAAGGCATCAGAAAATATAAAACAACAAGACACACAGTTACAGCCGTTATGCCAATTGTCATCGCCGATTGAGCCAGTTGAGTCGCTTCTTTTTGCCCCTTTTCTCTTATGTATTTTGAGTAAACCGGAACAAAAGCGGCAGCAATAGATCCCAATATCAAAACATTGAAGATCAAATCCGGCAATCTAAAAGCGGCAAAGTAAATATCCAATCTGTCAGTTGGTATACTACGAGCCAGAAAATGATCTCTGACAACGCCTAAAAGATTAGACAAAGCAAGGGTTATAATTAATATCAAACTAGCACCTTTGATTGAGTTTTCTTTGACAAAGGCATTTTTCAGCATTTTTAGCATGATATTATCTTATCATCAATAACACATTTTGTGCACCTTTTGGCTCGGGTGAAAAAAAATTGACAAAAACATCCTTATATCCTAAAGTACTAAATAATGAAAAAAGTGTACCCCAAAAAGCTTAAAAAGGGTGACCAAATAAGAGTTATCGCCCCGGCAAGATCTCTTAAAATTATCAATCAAGAAACTCGGGATATTGCCAATAAGGTATTTTCCGACTTGGGACTTCGTCTAACTTTCGGCAAGCATGTTAGTGAATCAGATGAGTTCTGCTCAAGTTCGATTAATTCAAGAATAAAAGATCTACACACAGCGTTCAAAGATAAAAATATTAAAGCAGTCATCTCGGTTATAGGAGGATTTAATTCAAACCAACTCTTAAGATACATTGATTGGGATATAATCAGAAAAAATCCAAAGATATTTTGCGGTTACTCTGATATTACAGCTTTAAATAACGCTATTTTTACCAAAACCGGACTCGTCAACTATTCTGGCCCATCCTATTCAACTTTCGGAAAATTGCTAGATAACGAATATACTATAGAATATTTCAAAAAATGTATGTTTAACACACAGCCAATCGAGATCAAGCCTAGTAAAAAATGGGATGACCGCAAATGGTGGGTTGATCAAAAAGATAGAAAATTCTTTAGAAATACGGGGTGGCAAATAATCAACAGAGGAAAAGCCAAAGGTACAATCCTAGGAGCAAACTTATGTACTTTCAATCTTCTTCAGGGCACAGAATACTTCCCCGGCCTTAAAAATTCCATCCTATTTCTAGAAGACGACTACGAGTCCAATGCCGTAACTTTTGACCGAGACCTACAGTCACTGATTCATCTACCCGAATTTAAATTTGTTAAAGGTCTGGTAATTGGCAGATTTCAAAAAGCCAGCGATGTATCCGCCAAAGCACTAGAAAAGATTATTAAGTCAAAAAAAGAGCTTGCGAAAATACCGGTTATCGCCAATGTAGATTTCGGACACACCAGCCCGATAATCACCTTTCCTATCGGTGGAAATATAGAAATTGACTCTAGTGACAAACCTACAATAAGAATTACCTCCCATTAAGAGCGACTGCCAAAGACCCCATACCCCGACCTACAAGGCATAGGGGCTTGACAAACTAAAACTTTAGTGGTATGATATTAAATGTAGCGATTGAGAAGGAGGGGTTTGACTCAATCACAAGATCTCTTCTTGATCGCGAGCACCTTCCCAAGTTATCGCCAAACGCTATCTTAGGGTCTGCATAAGCTTTCTCTAGGAAAATGTTCTCGTTTGGCTCAATAAAGAGCGGATGTCGAAGCGGCACATAAATTAAATATCTTATTGCCGACTACTTCATAGATGTCCGCTCTTTTATTTATTAAATATTTCGGCACTGTTTATCCTGCCTTACAGAATCAAGCTACTCGGTCTCTTCTCTCTTCTTCTCAATCGTCGAGAACTTTCTATATTCGGGGTTAAAGTACAAATCAATATCTCCTGTCGGCCCATTACGATGCTTTTTAATCAAAATCTTAGCAATATTTTTGTTTTCCGTTTCAGGATCATAGTAGTCCTCGCGATAGATAAACATAACCACGTCCGCATCTTGCTCTATAGAATTATGAACAATAATATCTTGAGCTACAAAATTATGAAGTTCGGGCACTGTCATATCATAAACACGCTCCAAGCCAGAGGGGGTGATAGATTTTATCTTTTCCCAGAAAACATCAGACTTCGCCAGACTTGCTAGCTCCTCCGACTTAAGTGTTTTGGCAATTCTATTAAGATTGTCCCTTGACAAGCCATGCTTATACCTCGAAGTGCCACTATAAGCCCACCCCATTTTGCGATGAAAATATCTATGCGTCCAGCCATTGGTTTTTAGGATTTTTTTTATCTTGCTCCAGATAGACTTATCGATAATATCTACATTTGTATTCTCGTCTTTTTCTCTTAGCTCCTTGATGGCTCTTTTTACATTATTTTGCTTCGAGCCATAGATACCGATTTCCGTCAAAAATCTCACCATATCGCCTTGACCAGATATCACTAAATCGTATACCGTTTCGTATCCGGATTTTTTGTTCGACTTGATTATAGAATGAACTTCAAACCTTAGTAACAAATGCTGAAGCGCCATTATCAATTTTTTGCTCTTGGAGGCATAGTGAAGACGCCACATTCCAGATGATTTGGTCAACCCACCGTCAGTTGCAAATAGATGCTTCAAGAACAATGCTAGTTTTTTATTGTTTAACCTAAACACAACTTCCGGAATTTCTTTTTCTCCGGATCTCTGATCAAAAATAGAGAGGTCCTCATCCAGCCATCTTACTATGGGGTTCCTTCTCCCTCGCGCTAGCTTAAATGGAGCAGAAAGATAGATATGATGCCAGTCATCCTGTTTTACCCATCGGTTTTCAGTACCAAACTCCTTACTAGAAGTTCTATCGACAACTGACAGACATGCCTTATCCGCATTAGTATAATGAAGGGGCTGACGCTTCAAGTAACAACCATCGCCGATCAAATGAGCTAACAGAATTAGCTTATTATCGCTTAAATTAACGGTCAGTTTGGGTTCGAGAATAATCCTCGGCGTTGCCAATAGATCTTTTTCGGATAATTCATCAAGTCTCCGCCAACCGTCAACAGTTAAGAATTTGTGGTTAGCTGTAGCCTTTATTGTCTTACCGCTTGATAAAACCATTTTAAAGATTTGCTTAGTACCCGTAGAAAATATTTTCGAAACCTCGGAGTCTCGAACGCGATAAGATCTGTCAACTGCAAGGCAAGAAAAACCTCTCTTTCCGACCAGCTCCTCTATCTTCCATCTTTTCCCCGTAACTTTGTCATACACAACCATATCCCCCGACAAACAACCCGATTCGCGAAGATCAGCCAGTTGCGGGATTTTGGGGTGGCGGGCTTCAACAGCACGGGAGAGCTGGGATAAGGCAACAACCGGCACATTAAGTTCTCTGGCCAGCGCCTTAAGCCCTCTGGAAATATCGGAAACCTCCTGCACCCTGTTTTGGTCATTCCCTCTACTTTTTCCTTCCATTAATTGCAGATAATCAATGATTAAAAGATCCAAACCGGAGTCGGCCTGCAAACGCCTCGCCTTGGCGCGAATATCCATCACCGTCAAAATCGGGGAATCGTCGATATAAATAGGCGCTTCCGACAACGTTCCCATAGCATAATTTAATCTGGAAAAATCCTCTTCTTTCAAGTTTCCGGTACGCAGTCGCCAAGAATCAATCCCCGCCTCCATTACCAGCAAGCTATCAACCAACTGATCTTTGCTCATTTCTAGAGAGAAAACGCCGACTGACATCTTTTCTTTGGTAGCCGCATGACAAGCAATATTTAAAGCCATAGAAGTTTTACCCATGGACGGTCTGGCGGCAATGATCAAAAGATCGGATTTCTGAAAACCGGCCAGCAAATTGTCCAAATCCTTAAATCCGGACGGAACGCCCCGCAACCGCCCCCGATTTTCGTGGAGCTCGTTAATCCTGTCGAAACTCTCCACCAAAACATCTTTGACCGCCACGAATTTATCCGTAGCAAACTTTTGAGAAACGGCGAACAAAACCTGTTCCGACTTATCCAAAATTGCCGGAATATCTTCTCTCTCCTGAAAACTATCCTCAATAATTTGAGTAGCCGCCTTTATCAGGCGCCTCAAGGTAGATTTTTCTGAAACAATCTGGGCATGACGCACGATATGAGCCGAACTGACAGTAATGCTGGCTAGATGAGACAGATAGGTGGCCCCTCCGGCTTTTTCGAGTCTTTTACCTTTTTTAAGCTCATCGGTCAAAGTCACCAGATCAATCGGCGAACGCTCCTCAAAAAGTTTTAGCATAGCGGAAAAAATCTCCCTGTGGTCATCTCGATAAAAATCATCCGCCACCAAAACTTCAGCAATTTTATAAAAAGAGTCCTTGTCTATCAAGATAGAGCCCAGCACCGATTGTTCTGCTTCTACATTTTGTGGCGGAAGTTTTCCTTCTTCTTGTTTTTTAACCATTTATGCGTCCCCAAATATTGCTTCTATTTCTTCCCCCACGTCTGTCGGTTTTTCAACCTCGCAGGATATTGATAACTTCTCACCTAATACCCCTGTGGCGCAAGAGTGTATTATCTCAAGACTCTTTTGACTTAAAATCTTATCTTTGTAGATAGGATATTCGACCGTAAAGCACAGTTGCCCTTGGTCAACTTTCCAACCGGCCAGAGCTAGCAGAGCTCCCAAGGCCATATTCTTCTGGCTGACCGATTCTTGAATTGCCTGACGCTGATCGGAAGATAAAGTTGTTAGTTGAGCGTTGGACGTTGGGCATTTGGATGTTGGGCGTTGGACGGGCGTTTTAGGTTCGTCTGGCTCCCGACTTCCATCCACTTTCTGTGCTAATTCCACCGCCGCCAGCTCCAAAGCCAATGACTCAATCGGAGTGCTTTGGGCAATCCTTTTTGCCTTGGCAATTTCCTCTAGAGTTTCTTTCGTCCAGTTTATATCCCCGCCCTCCATGATAGAATCGATCATCATCCGCCTCAATTCCACAATCACCGAATCAGTAAAATTACCAAAGTCGACATTTTTATCGTCCAATTCGCCGATATAGGAAATGATTTTCCCAAGATCCCCCCGCTTGAGCTTATCTATAAACTCATTAACTTGCTCAAAAGTAGAAAGGTTTAGAAGTTTTGCTGCCTTGGCCACATCAAGTTCCTTGCCAACAAGATGAGAAGAAAGCTGGTCCAAAATAGATTGGGCATCGCGATAGGATCCGCCGGCGCAACGAACAATCAATTCGGCAACATCATCGGTTAATTTCAGTTTTTCCTTTTCGGCTAGCTGTTTAATATTTTTTTTAATAGCTTCCTTCGTACCTAGACGAAAATCGAAACGCTGGCACCTCGAGAGTATGGTAGCTGGAACCTTATGCACTTCAGTTGTAGCAAAAATAAAAAGAGTGTGAGCAGGAGGTTCCTCCAAAGTTTTCAGGAGAGCGTTAAAAGCTTCTCTGGTCAACATGTGCACTTCATCTATGATATAAACTCTTTTTTTGCCAACACTTGGCGCAAACTGGACCTTGTCTCGCAGATCACGCATCTCATCTATCCCGCGATTAGAAGCTGCATCTATCTCTATAAGATCTACAAATTTCCCAGCGGCAATTTCAAGACAATTTTTACACTTTCCGCAAGGGCGATTTTTTTTATCTAGACAGTTAACCGCCTTGGCCAGAAGACGCGCCAAAGTGGTTTTGCCTACCCCGCGGGCTCCGGCAAAAAGATAAGCATGGGCAACTCGATCAAGCTCTAAAGCTTTACGTAAAGTAGTAACCACATGGTCCTGACCCATTATTTGGTCGAAAGTTTGCGGTCTGTATTTGCGATATAGTGTAGCCATCGTATTTAATTTATGACACTATTTGCAGTATTTCGCAAATTATCTCATATCCTTTATGCTAAAATATAATAGATGCCAAAAATATATTATAATCGCAATCAAATAGTCAAAAAAATAGCCCCACAGACAGGGTTAACTCAAGTTAAAGTCGAAGAGATAATCGAAGCGATGGAAAACCAAATCGTCAAACTCGGCAAAGAGAGAGGCAGAGTTACCATTGCCGGTTTCGGAAGCTTCAAGTTCTATACAAGGAAAAGTACCACCATCAAACAAATCACAACCAAACAGACACGAGTAGTTATGCCCCAAAGAGTCGTCAAGTTTATTTCGACCGAATCGTTTAAAAAAGCCATCAGGGAAAGCAGAAAACCGACAGATAATCCAAGGCCAGCAAACGCTCCAAAGATAGATACGCGCAGGATAGAATTTCAACCCTTATCCCGCTACGAGCCGATCAGCAAAGATCGCTTTAACCAAATCCTTCAAAAACGGCTAGAGAAAGTAACCGATACAAAAGATTGGACCGACACTAAAAAATATGCGGATGATACTCCTGAAGGAAAATTGATTCTGTCCATACTCAAAGTAGCCAAAAATCGCGGTTGTGATAGCGTTAATTTTGTTTTTGAAAATAGCATCACTTATATTTTTTGTAAAAAACCGAGAGAACTTATTGGAAAACTTTCCAATAATCTTTGTCAAAAATTCTTCGCAGATTATTTCGACTTGAGCGACTTTGACATTCCCCAAGAGAGAATTGGGCTACTTGAATTTAAAAACAAAAATCGTGGTATAATAATAATGAACATCCATTTACTACCTACTACAAGCGGAGCTAGTATAGTGGTAAAATTTAAAATCAAATGAGCAAAAAAGCAATTTTTATAACTTTTACCTCTCTTGTAACTATTCTGATTATGGCCGGACTTGCCAGTTATTGGGTTTCAAAAAACCAACCCACGGCAGATGTAACACCTCCCGTGCCACCAATTCCTCAAAAAATCGCTCTTGCGACTACAGACAGACCGCCCGTTCCAGTCGAGCCGCGAATTTCCGGAGATGCCCAGGACGACGGTACTGTTAACGGCCTTGATATTTCTGTTTTGGTCACCAACTGGAAACAAGCCGAGAATGATTATAATCTGGTCAATGCTACAGGAGAAAAAGATATTTTAAACGCCCTTGACATTTCTAGTGTTATCTCTCACTGGAGATGCTTAGAGCAAAAAGACAGTTGTCCATATATTAGTCGATAATCATTGCTTGAGTTAAAAAATAAGCCCGAAAGGGCTTTTTTTGTTTTAAGGGTAAGGGACCGACGCCATAAGTAGTGCGCGACGGTCCCTTGGACGAATTCGGCCTCTCGCCTCCGCCACCTCCTTGGAACGGAGGGGAGGGCCTAGAGGTGGTGCAAACCGAGCAGGTAGAGATTGTGATTACCCCATGATTCTCCGCCCACTCAGTACCTTTGGTTTACGTTATTTTTAATTTTTTGTCAATAATTTTAGCTTATAAAAGAGGAGGGGCCCCGACGCAACTGAGGGTTGCGCGGGGCCCCGGTACGGCACTGCAGGCAGGTAAAAGGATGATTGCGCCCAGCCTCCCCAAGGGGAGCCTGGGCAAAAAACGGCCTCTGCCTGCTCGTGGCAACGGAGGGGGGTTTGCTAGGTTTAGCCCTACGGCCAAGTCCCATACGCGGGACTTCTTATTACTCCTCCGCCCCGTCGCCATTTAACTAGTTTCAGAATAGCTTATTTAAAAAATCTGTCAAGATAATATTTTTGCAATTGCCCGACCAAGTGAACTAGAGGTCTCGACTTTCACCGAAGTTTTTCTAGTTTGGTATTCCCCGTTTTGCTTGTAGGCCAACTCCACCGGTATCTGACCGAGATTTTGAGTTAAAAGTTCTTTTATTTTGACAAGGTCTGCTTTTTTACCCCCTTTGGGCAGAATAATATAATAAATACCCTCATACTCGAGAGTAAACTTGGATTTTTTATAATTTTCTTCAAAGATTTGGGAAAGGGTTTGCGATTCCGGCTCTTCGTCAAGATCAATTTCAACAATTTCATCTTCATCGGAGACGGTTACCATCGTTTCCTCCGGAATATCTTTCACTTTCTCGGGATCATATTTTTCAACCTTATCGGCCAAAATCTTAACCTCTCCGTCCTTGGTGGAAACTTTTCCGCTAATTATCAAGACCGCATCACCTTGCCACAGCGCCTCGCTATTTTTCAGCATTTTGGGAAAGACAAGCACTTCGGTTTTACCTGATAAGTCCTCAATTCCCGCAAAAAGCATCGGTTCGCCCGACCTTGTATTTATTTTCTTGGTCGTAGTTAAAATACCGCATATTTTGACCCTCTTGCCTTCCATCTGCAAATTTATCTGATCGATTTGATGGGTCGCTACCTTCCTCAAGCTTGCTCCAATCTCACGCAGGGGGTGTTCGGAAAGATACATTCCTAACAGTTCTTTTTCCCACGCTAGGCGTTGAGACTTCGGAGCAGGTTCTTCTTGAGGTAAATGTAATTCCCCCAACTCTATATCGCCCGAAATAACTTCGCCGAAAAGCCCTATTTGGGCCGATTTTTTGTTTTTGTTTGTTTCTTTGATTCGATCGGTTATTATATCCATACCTGACACAATAGCTTGGCGCTCGCCCATATCGTCCAGCGCTCCCGATTTTGCCAGAGATTCTAATATCTTTTTATTTAAAATAGTTCTTTCGCCCGCTCCTTCTACATCGGTCTTTGTCACTCTATCTATAAAATCTTCCAGCGACTTAAATGACCCGTTTTTTTTGCGTTCTCTGACAATTACCCGAGCCGGCGCTTCTCCGATTCCCTTGATCGCCGCCAAGCCGAAGCGGATGTTGCCGGTTTCTTTGACTACGCCAAAATCGACAAACGATTCATTTATATCAGGAGGCATTACCTTTATCCCCATCCTTTCGCTTTCGGCAATTTCAATGGCAATCCTGTCGGTATCGTTAAGATCGGAAGTCATAAGAGCCGCCATAAAACACTCTGGATAATGGGCCTTAAGATAAGCCGTTTGATAAGCAATCATGGCATAGCAAACAGCGTGCGACTTATTAAACCCATAAGCAGCAAAGTCCTCCAACATTGAAAAAACCGCCTGGGCATCTTTGGGGCTAACACCGTTTTTCTGGGCTCCCTTGAGAAATTTTTCTTTCATTTCAGCCATCAGCTTGGCGATTTTTTTGCCCATTGCTTTGCGCAATTTATCCGCTTCCCCTCCAGTAAATCCAGCCATATCTTTGGCAACTTGCATCACCTGTTCTTGATAAACTGGAATACCGTAAGTCGACTCCAGAGCGTTTTTGGTCATCTCGTGCGGATATTCGATCTTTTCTTTCCCCCAACGGCGCTTGATAAAAGAATCTATAAACTGCAACGGGCCAGGCCGGTATAAAGCAACCATAACTGCCACATCATCAACCGAATTCGGCTTTAGTTCTTTTATATAACGACGCATACCGGAAGATTCCAGCTGAAATACGCCTACTCCCTCGCCTCTCCCTAAAAGCTCAAAAGTTTTTTTATCATCCAGGGGTAAATTAA
>Ga0265294_10008366_pt1 | contig 12103 bp, 11 predicted proteins | sample MunlanPumphouse3_FD_192504 | JGI IMG/M metagenome (GOLD analysis project Ga0265294, IMG submission 192504) | Groundwater microbial communities from a municipal landfill in Southern Ontario, Canada - Pumphouse #3 | ecosystem: Environmental > Aquatic > Deep subsurface > Groundwater | place... | reverse complement strand
CGAGTTGAAGAATTGGCGGCCAAGAATATTATTCTCACCCAAGAAAATGATAGTCTGGCCAGCGAAGTGGTTTCCTTGCGGGAGAAATTAACCAATGTGAGCAGTGAGAGCCAGTTAACCGCGGATTTGCAGGGAGAACTCAGAAAGGCCAATATGGCGGCAGGACTAATCCCGGTTACTGGTCCGGGAATTATTGTGACATTAAACGACAGCCTGCACGTGGTGCAGCCGGGTGAGGATCCCAATGCCTATATAGTACACGAAACCGACATTTTAACTATTGTTAACGAGATTAAGGCCTCGGGCGCAGAAGCAATAGCCGTTAATGGCCAGCGTATTACTGCCATGTCGGAAATCCGCTGTGCAGGAACCACCATTCTGGTAAATTGGAACAAAATTGGACCCCCATTTGTTATTAAAGCTACCGGAAATCCTCAGCTGCTGGAAAGCGGCTTGTTAATAAAAGGCGGGGAGCTGGAAAAACTCAAGTCGTACGGACTGCAAACTCAATTGGTAAGAGATGATAAGATTGATATACCAGCATACACAGGGGCTTTGAAATTCCAATTTACAGGTCCCCTATCATCAAATTAAAAAGGCGGTATCGAAATCATGTGGTTTTTGTTGACTCTGCTTTGTTTGGCTGTCGGTTTGGTCATAGGTTTACAGCTGCCGATTATACTGCCTATGGCTATGGTGAAGTATGTGTCCATCGGCGTATTGGCAGCACTTGATTCAGTTTTTGGAGGTATTCGTGCCTATATGGAAGATGCATTTGATACCACCATATTTATAAGCGGCTTTTTTACCAATTCCTTACTGGCGGCTGGATTTGCATATCTGGGTGATAGGTTGGGGCTGGAATTATATCTGGCTGCGGTGGTGGTATTTGGGGTAAGATTATTCCAAAATTTAGCAATAATTCGTCGATATCTATTGAAAAAGTACTGATAAAAAATTAGCGCCAAAAGAGGAATATAGATGCGTTTGTAGTATTTACAAATAAGATATCTTATAAGGAGTGCTTTAAAATTAGCAAACGCAATATCATGGTGGGTTTAGATGTAGGTACGAGTGCTGTTAAGGCTGCTCTGGGTGAAATGAACCATCTCCAGGAGATCCACGTATTGGGGTTGGCCCAGATTCCCTCGGCAGGTTTAAGGAAAGGCAACATTATTGATATAGAAAGCACAGCTCGCTCTATTGATTCATGCTTGAATGAACTGGAGAGAGTGACCGGGATAGATATCATGAGCACTATAAGCGGCTTCTCAGGCATTAGTATCTCCGCCGTTAATAATCACGCCGTGATTGCCGTGGGTAATACCGATTATGCAATTACCGAGGACGATAAAGAAAGAGCACTGCACTCAGCCAGGAATATAGCTCTGCCGCCTGATAAAACAATTGTTCAGGTGATTGAGAGACAATATATTATTGATGGATATGATGGGGTTAATGATCCCGTGGGAATGGTGGGAAGCCGACTGGAAGCGGAAGCGCTGGTGATAGTTGCGGCTGTAGCAGCACTTCAGAATTTGCAGAGAAGCGCCCAGCGCATTAACCTCCAATTTGACCAAATCGCGTACAATCAGCTGCTGGTGGCCGAATCTGTTTTGATGCCGGCTGAGAAAGAAATGGGAGTAGCTGTGGTGGACATGGGGGCTGGCACCACGGAGGTAAGTATATTTAATCAGGGCTCCATTTTAGCTACCTCCGTTCTCCCTATTGGCGGGGATTACATTACCAGAGATTTAGCCATCGTCCTCAGGACATCTATCGAGGAAGCAGTTCGAATCAAAGAAAATTTTGGTGTAGCAGTACCAGAATCAGCCAGCGATGATATAATCATTGATATACATAACATTCAAGGGACCGAGATCAGACAGGTATCCCAGAAATTAGTGGCTGAAATTATTTCGGCGCGGGTTCTGGAAATGCTGGAAATGATTTATACTGAATTACAGCAGCTGGGAGACATATATCAACTGGCCGGGGGCATAGTTTTTACCGGCGGGGGGGCACAGCTCAACGGTTTCGTAGCATTAATGGAAGACTATATGGATGTACCGGTCCGTTTGGGAATCCCCGAAAACGTTAAAGGTTCGGGCAATGAAATCAATCGGCCCCAGAATTCAGTAGCTTTGGGAGGCTTGATTTATGGTTTCAAAACCCTGGAGCCTGCTTTAGTGGATACCAAACCTGGGGTATCCAGTGTTTTTCAGAAAATAAATTATTGGTTAAAGGACTTATTTTCGTAATAAACAGAGGAGGGTAAAATATGCCGTTAGATTTTGATGTTGAAATGCAGCAATTTGCCGATATTAAGGTGATAGGGGTTGGCGGTGGGGGGAGCAACGCCATAAACAGAATGATTGAGGCCAATTTAAAAGGAGTCGAATTTATAGCCGTAAATACAGATTCCCAAGCGTTATACCTGTCAAAAGCAGAAAAAAAGATTCAAGTGGGGGGAAAGCTCACCAAAGGTCTGGGAGCAGGAGCCGACCCAGAGGTCGGTATGAAAGCTGCTCAGGAAAACGAGGATGAAATAATTAAAGCCTTGCAAGGTGCTGATATGGTGTTTGTTACCGCCGGCATGGGGGGCGGTACAGGTACGGGTGGTGCCCCGGTAATAGCCCGCCTGGCCAAACAAGTTGGTGCGCTTACGGTGGGCGTGGTAACCAAACCGTTTCTATTCGAAGGACGGAAGAGAAACCAGCAGGCCGAAACGGGTATCCAGGCTTTACGAGCAGAAGTTGACAGCCTGATTACCATTCCCAATGACCGTTTGTTACAGGTGGTGCAGAAGAACACCGGATTAAATGATGCCTTTAGAGTTGCTGACGATATACTGAGACAGGGTGTGCAGGGGATTTCCGACCTTATAGCCATACCCGGGCTAATCAATTGTGACTTTGCTGATGTGCAAACAGTAATGAAAAATACGGGATCAGCTCTAATGGGTATTGGACAGGCCAAAGGCGAAAATCGCGCGGCCGAAGCGGCCCGCCAGGCGATTTCCAGCCCCCTGCTGGAAACCTCTATTGAAGGGGCTAAAGGGGTACTGTTTAACATCAGTGGCGGAAATGATCTTACCCTGTTCGAGATTCAAGAGGCGGCGGCCATTATCCATGAATCCGCTGATGCGGAAGCCAACATTATATTTGGTGCCAATACTGATGAAACCCTGGAGGATGAAGTCAGAGTTACGGTCATAGCCACCGGCTTTGATAGTCCCAGAATACAGTCCAGCGAGCCCGGGCCACGTTCCAGAGCAGTTAAGCCTGGACATTCGTTCTTGGATAGAAATGATTTAGAGATTCCCCCCTTTGTACTGAAACACAAATAAAAATTGAAATTTATTTAATATCAATTATGGTTAAAATAATTATAAGGTTAGTCAGGATTATAATGGGGCTAACCTTTATATTATTTCTGCAACGCCATTTCCACCGCTATAATATGCCCATCACGAGCTTCTTTCCCGGGAATACTTGTTCCCGCGGTACCCAATTAATACTACCCCTACGGTAATACTTATTACACATTTATCGCTGTATCAACCTATTAAAAGTTAATTTTTAGGTATAAGAATATATTTTCCAGATTATCGCATAGTATCCACCGGAAAATTATATTAATACCGTCTTATTGGCTATTAATAGCAAAAGATACCGGCCCGATATTCCACCAAACAACAAAATAATAATGAGGCTTCTAGTATAATTTGGCACACATACTTGAAAATTACAGACATATTAATGAAGAGTCATAATATTTTCTGAAGCGGGCATGAGATAAAGGCCGAGGTTTCATCCCCGGGAGTCTGTATCTATCCAGTCGCAAAGGCATAATGGTTGAATATGGGTGAGCTTGTGGACCAACCTAAAGTATATGCGGATATTACATTTCTGGTTAATTTCATCATGGATTTTGTGATACTCTGGGCGACGGCCAAACTGAGCCGAAAGTCAATCGCATATGTTCGCTTTATTTTGGTTGCTATCCTGGGTGGAATTTATGGTGTCGTTAATCTGTTTCCTAACACTGGCATCTGGTATAGTATGCCGGCTAAGATCATGTTTTCGTGCCTGGTGGTCATACTAGCCCTACACCCTAAGGGGTGGCAGGAATTTAAGAAAATTCTGCTCTGTTTTTATGCGGTGAGCTTTGCAATGGCAGGAGCAACCATTGGCATCACCTATCTGATGAATGAAAACATTCAGGGTGATCCCTTCTCATATTGGTGGTTGCTGGGAGGTATAGTCTGTGCTCTTTATCTGGGCCAATACGGCGGAAAATATCTGTCGCAGAAAATTATCCCCGCTCTATTAAAATATCGGGTGGAATTACATTTTGACAATAAAATGTGTCGGGGAGAAGGCTTTCTTGATACCGGCAATAACCTGCGTGATCCCCTTACCAAGCGTCCCGTAATAGTGGCCGAATATGACTTATTAAAAGAATGTATTCCTGATGACTGCCAGGCGGCTATCGAGAATTTCCATGATAACAATGATATTCTGCAGGCCTTGAGTGTAAGCAGTTGGGCCAGCCGTTTACGACTCATACCATTTTCCTCTATAGGTCAGAAAAACGGATTAATGGTGGGTTTTAGATGTGACGAAATTGTTGTGGATTCTGAGCAAATTAATCTGCAGTATAGAAATCTAGTTGTGGGGGTGTACCTTGATCGCCTTGCATCCCAGGATGATTATCAATTGCTTATTCCGGCGGAAATATTACAAAAAGTATAGGGGGAGTAATTTGTGAAGATAAAGGAAACGTTGGCTGCCTGGAAACTGCGATTTTTCAAATGGTATATCAAAAGGAAAATGCCAGACTTCGTGCATTATATTGGCTCTACTGAAATCCTGCCCCCTCCGCTCAAGGATCACGAAGAGATACAACTGATAGCTCGTTTGGATCAGGGGGATGGCGAAGTAAAAGGGACGCTTATCGAACATAACCTGCGCCTGGTTGTTTACATAGCCAAGAAATTTGAAAACACGGGCATAAATATTGAGGATCTGGTTTCCATAGGCACTATAGGTCTCATTAAGGCTGTTAACACCTTTGAACCGAAGAAGAACATTAAGTTAGCTACTTATGCATCACGCTGCATTGAAAATGAAATACTGATGTACCTGCGCCGTAACCAAAAGAACCGCGGTGAAGTTTCGCTGGATGAGCCCTTAAACATTGATTGGGATGGCAATGAACTGCTTCTTTCCGATATTTTAGGTACCGAGGGGGATATGATTTATAAAAAGATTGAGGGAGAAGTAGAAAAATCATTATTATGGCAGGCCATGCATAAACTAAATCCCCGTGAGCATACCATAATCAAACTGAGATTTGGATTAAATGACGGCACCGAAAAGACCCAGAAGGAGGTCGCCGATTTGCTGGGAATATCGCAATCATATATCAGTCGTCTCGAAAAAAGAATCTTAAAACGCTTGCAGAGGGAGATTAGAAAAATAGAATAGATGATAATTTTTAGTATATAAAAACTTAATAAATAAGTTCTAGTTCAAGAAATATTAAGAGCTTTGCGCAAAGCTCTTTTTATTTGCCATCATTTACCATATAACTGAGAATAATAAGTTACAGAAAAGTAAATAATTAAGAATAAAGAAACACAGCTTCCACCTGGTTAAGGGAAGCAGGAACGCTTTATACAACTAACAACATTAAATAGTGAACCCTGGTAAATACCTATATTCCCCGTAGGGGTAGGTTATTACGCCTGGATAATCAATGTTCTGCTAATTTTATAGACTTTTAGCAATTAACTATCTACTATCCCTTGTGCACTATGCACTAGAAACGTCCACTATTGAAGGAAGGGGTGGCTTTTTGATCACCAAGGTGGAGATTTGCGGCGTCAACACTTCCAAATTGCCGGTATTGAAAAATGAAGAAATGCGCAAGCTCTTCGCTGCTATGCAAAATGGCCAAACAGAAGCTAGGGAAAAGCTTATTCAAGGTAATCTTCGTCTGGTACTTAGCGTAATACAGCGTTTCAATAATAGAGGCGAATTTGTAGATGATCTTTTTCAAGTGGGATGTATCGGTCTCATTAAAGCCATTGACAATTTCGATTTAAGTCAAAATGTAAGGTTTTCCACCTATGCAGTTCCCATGATAATCGGGGAAATACGCAGATATTTACGTGACAACAATCCGATCCGAGTTTCTCGCTCGCTAAGGGATATAGCTTATAAAGCCCTGCAAGTACGAGAACGCCTTTTGGCTGAGAATTCTACTGAACCCACCATTGCTCAAATGGCAGATAAATTGGAGGTGGCCAGAGAAGAGGTGGTTTTTGCCTTGGATGCCATTCAGGAACCAGTATCACTTTTTGAACCAATCTATAATGATGGCGGCGATCCTATACTGGTCATGGATCAGATTAGTGATGATAAGAATACGGACTCATTGTGGTTAGAGTCGATTACCATCAATGAAGCCTTAAAAAAGCTCAATGAAAGGGAAAAACATATCGTATCACTGCGATTCTTTAACGGCAAGACGCAGATGGAAGTGGCTGATGAGATTGGGATATCACAGGCCCAGGTTTCCCGATTGGAAAAGGCCGCTCTGAAACAGCTCAAGAAGTATGTGTAAGAGAGGAGGGCTGTTGAATGAAAAGAGGTATTGGGCTGATTTTACTGATGGTGATTATTCTGACTCTGATGGTGCCCCTATCCCAGAATTTATTGCGCAGTGAACCAGCCTTCACCTGTGATAATTTAATATTCATAAACGCCAGCTATCATGGTCAGTAATGTAATCCATAAATGGTTTAATAGATAGGCTGTTAATTTGTCCTGTGTAGACAGGACTTTTTTGTGTTAAACTCTTTAATAAAATGGGCGGAGAATTTGACATGGGAAACTATCGGTCGGCTCGTCTGGTATGGGACAGTAAAATTGAAGAGATGCAACAGCCAATTTCTTCAATACAGGCTATACAGAGGATGACGGTAAACCCCATATTTGAAAACCAGGGCTATTATGAACAACTAGAAGTGCCTGTGCTTGGTGACGAGAAAATAGAAAACATTTTTTATTATGGAGACAACTATGACCTGCTTAACTACATAGTTAAAGCCGAACCTGAGAAAAAAATCGACCTTATTTACATTGACCCGCCATATATGACGGAGCTTGATTACCACTCCTCTATCAGCATCGGTGCCTACTCCGATATAAAATATATTAAACGAACGGCCTTTCAGGACCGATGGCCGCGAGGTTTGGATTCATACCTCGATATGATGTATACTCGCCTGCAGCTAATGAAAAAGGTCCTTTCTAATGAGGGGAGTATATTCGTTCATGTTGATTGGCATGTCAGCCACTACCTGCGGGTGCTGCTCGATGAAATATTTGGCCCCGACAATTTTATTAATGAGATTGCCTGGTGTTTCGGAGGGGGCAGTAGTTCACGCCGCTATTTCCACCGCAAACATGATTTGATTTTGTGGTATGCGCGCAGTCCCGAATACATATATAACCCCCAGTATCGTCCCTATACCCAGGGGACCATAAAACGTGGATTGACCAATGTGAAAGGGGACCGTTATAAGCTGCATGAAGAAGGGGCATTAATGCAGGATTGGTGGGTTGATATTAATAAAATATTAAGTCCCACCGCTTATGAAAATCTTAAGTTCCCGACCCAAAAACCCAAGGAATTGTTGGCGCGCCTGATTGCAGCAGCTTCGCGCCCCGGCAGTCTGGTAGCTGATTTCTTTGCTGGTTCCGGAACCCTGGCGGAAGTATGTAACGAAATGGGAAGAAACTGGGTTTTAGCCGATGCCAGTAGTCTCGCCCTGCAAACCAGCTGTTACCGTCTAATAAGATCCAGATCAAAGCCGTTCAAGATTATCGGCGCCAATAACGGCGAGGATGCCCCCGGTTGTGAATTAGTGCTGAAACAACCGCTCCTAAAACCTGTTGACGACAATCATACTCTGGTTGATCTGGGCATTGATTTCTACTGGCCGGCTCAGTTGCCAGCGCAGGGCGATAGGCGGGATTTTGCTGACTACATTGAATTTTGGGAGATTGATTTGGATTTTCAGGAACATATTTTCAATTCCCACTATCAAGTGTTGAGAAATAAGCAGAGATTTAAAGAACCAATTGCCCTGGATCTATTGATCAGGCTGGAATCCGGTCAGGATATCAAGATTGCTATTAAAGTTTGGGACGTTTGGGCCAATCAGACCATTAGTGTAATCCCCATCAAAACATAACATGTCTTTACTGGCTCAGAATGATGCTATTTTCAGGCTATTATCGGTTGCGCAGTTTGCGGCCCAGCCAATAGATGCCTGTTATGGCGGCTGCATGCAGCCCCCACCAGCCTGGCTCCATAAAACTGAACCGGCCGGGATCTGCTTTACCATCCTGGGTATATTTTTCGGTTATGGATTCCTTATAGTCCATCATATTGTCCACCATGTTATTTATCATTTTCATATCCATTCCCTTCTTGAGGCATAAAACGTCATGAAACAACTACTTTCAGACTTTGCCCTTCTTCATAATATATTTTCTCCAACAGCTCGCATTTTTAGGCTCGCAATTAGTCCCATTTTTACCAGCCAATTATCAATATTTGCGTGATCTTATCTTGCATAGTAAAGTTTTTTATGTTATCAATTGCTGTAGAGGTTATCAGGTGATGTATAATATTGCCATTTGAGATTCTGGAGTAAACGGGGTTGTTGGGGTGAACCGGATTGAAAGAGCCAGCTTATGTTTTCTGCATACCCTGCCGGGGGTAGGGAATAGGACCTTGTGGAAAATCAAGCAAGAGATGGGGAGCTTCCAAGCCTGTCTGGAAGGTGATCGCAACTCATGGCAAAGCTCTTCCTTATCAGCACCAATTCAGGCCGCAATTATGGATTCAAGGCGGAAAGCAGATCCCCTGGCATTATTAGATAAACTTGTTAGCGATGACATCAAGATATGCTGTGTAGAAGATGATGAATACCCGGATCTCCTGCAGAGTATTTTTGATCCGCCTTACTTATTTTACTACCATGGTGACATACAAATAGTTAAGGGTTTCTGTATGGCTGTGGTAGGATCAAGAGCAGCCTCTAATTATGGCCGGGTCCAAGCCCGGCGATTTGGAAACGAACTGGCCCAGCAGGGAATAGTGGTAGTTAGTGGTATGGCGCGAGGGATAGACACGGAATCCCATCAGGGGGCTTTGGAAGCGGGCGGGAAAACCGCAGCCGTTTTAGGCAGTGGGCTGAACGTGGTATATCCACCCGAAAACAAAAAGCTGTATAATAGCATCTGTGAACAAGGTCTAATGCTTAGCGAGTTTCCACCTGATGCGCACCCGGAACCAGGCAATTTCCCGGCCCGAAATCGTACTATTTCAGGACTATCGCGCGGGGTTTTGGTAGTTGAAGCCAAGCAGCGGAGTGGGGCACTGATTACCGCCGATTTTGCCCTGGAACAGGGGCGGGATGTGTTTGCCATTCCTGGTCCTATAAACAGCAAAAACAGTGCCGGCACCAATTATCTCATTAAACAGGGAGCATGTCTGGTAAGTGATGTCCAAGACATATTGGCCGAATATGGCTTAAACGATAAAGAGCAGGAGCCGCATACACAGCAAGGGGAACTTTCATTCGAGCGTGATCCTGAGGAAATATTGGTGTTGGAGTTGATAGGCCACGAAACGGTGCATTTTGACAACCTGCTTGACGGCACAGAACTGAACATAGGACGGCTGAGCACTGTTCTGCTCAAGATGGAATTGAAGGGCATAATTCGAGCAATGCCAGGCAATTACTATGTAAAGATTTAGGAATCCCATGAAAAGTCCTTCCCAGGCCGGGCCTGAGAGGTTATTATTTATTTAATTCCTGAGAAAATATATTAACGAGGTGATATTTTGGCACAAGGTACTCTGGTTATTGTAGAGTCAGCAGCCAAAGCTAAGACTATAGCTAAATTTCTGGGTAAAAACTATAAGGTCAAAGCCAGTGTGGGTCATATTAAAGATTTACCCAAGAGTAAACTGGGGATTAATATAGAGGACGACTTTGAACCACAGTATATTACTATACGCGGCAAAGGCGACCTCCTGAAGGAAATCAAAAACGAGTCTAAAAAGTCCAAACGCATACTGCTGGCAACTGACCCTGACCGTGAAGGGGAGGCCATTGCCTGGCATCTACAGAATTTCATCAAGATTCCGGAAGGTTCCAAATGCAGGATTGAGTTTAACGAGATAACAGATGATGCGATCAAAAAAGCTATCAAAAACTCCCGCCCGGTGGATATGGATCTGGTCAATGCTCAGCAGGCTCGACGGGTCTTGGATCGACTGGTTGGTTATAACTTAAGTCCTCTGCTGTGGAGCAAAGTCCGCAAAGGATTAAGTGCGGGACGGGTGCAGTCTGTAGTGGTGCGGGTAATATGCGAAAGAGAGAAGGAGATCGAGTCCTTCGTAGCAGAAGAATATTGGACTATTGAGGCCATTCTGAGCCATAACAAGCAGGGGGGCTTTGTCGCCAACCTGATTTCCTACCAGGGTAAAAAGTTGGAAATAAAGAACCAGGCCGAGCAACAGCGAGTGGTGGATTATCTGCAGGGGGCTGCCTTCACACTCAAAAACGTGGAGAAAAAAGAGAAGCGCCTCAAACCGAAGCCTCCTTTTATTACCAGTACTATGCAGCAAGAGGCATCCAAAAGATTAGGGTTTTCCCCCAGCCGAGCCATGCGGGTAGCCCAGGAATTGTATGAAGGACTGGAAATGGGGAAAAAAGAAACGGTAGGTTTGATTACTTATCTGCGTACTGATTCCACCCGAATAGCAAGTGGTGCCCAGATGGAGGCCCTGGACTATATAAAAACGGAGTATGGGCAGCCCTATGCACCGTCTGCACCCAATCAATATAAAAGCCGCAAATCGGCCCAGGATGCCCATGAGGCGATTCGGCCTACTTCTGTTATCCGAACTCCGGAGAGCATTAAAATGCATCTTAGCAGGGATCAACACCGGCTCTACAAACTTATTTGGGAACGGTTTGTAGCCAGTCAGATGACCGCGGCGGTTTATGATACCGTCAAGGCTGAGATTGATGCGGGGGGCTATGGATTACGGGCTAATTCCTCGCAATTAAAATTTCCCGGCTATAAAAAAGTCTACAAAGACAGCGATGAGGAAGAGGTGAAAAATCCGATTCCAGACATGGAGCCGGGTCAGACCCTTAAGCTGAGGGAATTAAAGCCAGAGCAGCATTTTACCCAACCGCCGCCCCGGTACACCGACGCCAGTCTGGTAAAACTGCTGGAAGAGAAGAATATCGGGCGCCCGAGTACATATGCGCCCATCATTGAGACAATAATTAAGCGTCATTATGTGGAGCGGCAGAATAAACAATTTGTTCCCACCGAATTAGGTTATATTGTGGTGGATTTATTAATGAAGCATTTTGGCAATATATTAGATACCCAATTTACAGCCAAAATGGAAGAGGAACTCGATAGAATAGAAGAAGGACAGTTAAATTGGAAAGAGGTTATCCGGGATTTCTACGCCCCTTTCAATGCGGACCTGGAGAAGGCGCAGGAGTTAATCGAGAAGGTAGAAATAAAGGATGAGGATGCTGGTAAAGAGTGCCCCAAGTGTGGGCAGCCCATGTTTATAAAATATGGCCGCTTTGGAAAATTCATTGCATGTTCCGGTTTTCCTGAGTGCCGATATACCGAATCACTGAATGAAGAGGCGGGGGTAGATTGCCCGTTTTGTAAAGGGGCCGTAATCGCCCTTAAATCTAAAAAGGGACGCAGGTACTATGGGTGCAAGAACTACCCGGAATGCAACTTCCGCTCCTGGAACAAGCCCACCGGGGAGAAATGTCCGGTCTGTGGTGATGCGATGGTAGAAAAGATGAATAAGAACAAAGAAGCGGAAGCGGTTTGCCAAAACCCGGAGTGTAAGCACCGCCCGGAAACGGTGAAAAAAATTGTTGGCAATTAACGTTATTGGGGGCGGCTTGGCAGGATGCGAAGCCGCTTACTATATTGCTGAGTCTGGTATTAAGGTGAGATTGTGGGAG
>Ga0265294_10008365_pt1 | contig 12103 bp, 13 predicted proteins | sample MunlanPumphouse3_FD_192504 | JGI IMG/M metagenome (GOLD analysis project Ga0265294, IMG submission 192504) | Groundwater microbial communities from a municipal landfill in Southern Ontario, Canada - Pumphouse #3 | ecosystem: Environmental > Aquatic > Deep subsurface > Groundwater | place... | reverse complement strand
ATCCTTAACTGGCTGGTCGTTACTGGTAATAACCAAACGCGGTCCTGAATCTGAATCGGTTACAGTAACCTTAATTGGCTTAGTGGATTTATTGGTAAGCGTGACGAGACCCTTCCATCTGTATGTACTGCCCGACTGTAATCCAGTAATAGTCTCCCCATCAACCTTACCAAAAGTAATTTTGAGATTGCCATCCGTACCTATAGAGTGCGAACAATCACCGGCTGCTGCATTTTCGTTAAAGCTAAGTGCCAGCAAAGCCTCATCTGATTTAGCCACCTTAATTGTATATCCTGCTTTCACCTCAGCCGAAGAATAAGCCATCGCTGCTAATAAACTAGCCATACATAACAAGACAACCACCAAAGCTAAACCTTTCTTTTTCATTTAAATAACTCCTCCTTTATTTGGGGACATTTTTCCCCTGTGTTTTATAAATAATCTTTTTAACAACTTTATTATCCTTGTTTAAATCTGTGTTGACAGTCTCCGAAAGAAGAATTTTACAAAAACTTAAGTCTGCTTTTTCTTCCGCTTTTTTACAACTCCGCCTGCTACTTTAGTACCATCTGCTTAATTGCCAGCTTCAGCCGTAACAACAATACTGCCGGTAAGGTCGGTACCGATACCCGCATTTTCCGGGACGCTAACCGTAAAAGTTAACATCAGCCTATTATTCCGGCCCGGAGCAAGCTCTGTATTCTTAATTTTTCGCCCATTATTACCGGGTTTATCAGTAATAATCAAATTATCCGTTAGACCCCCGGTTACCTCCAGATTCACCGTAACCGTATCCGTCGAATTATTGATCACATCAACGAGATTCGACCATTTATAGGTACTGCCCGGCTGTAACCCGTAGTCCTTATCCCCCACCTTACCAAAATCAAGCATAAGATTACCCCGGTCATCTATATACGCAATCTTTCCGCTATTATCATGAGGAGCAAGTGCCAGTAAAGCCTTGTCCGCATCAGCCACTTTCACCGTATAACCGGCCTGTACTTCAGCGGAGGTATAAGCCATCGCCACCATTAAACTGGACAGACCAAGGAGCACAAGCACCAAGATTAAACTTTTCTTTTTCATGTCCTATTCCTCCTTGTTGTCTTACACTCATGCTACTTAATTATATTATTTAATATATTCTCAAGAGTGATTCTTAAGTTCCTTTTTTACATCTAATATTTATTATCGCCTCTGACGACAGCTTTGACAGCACTCTAAAGAGGAATTTAACAAAACTTAAGTCTACATTTTCTTCGCCCTAAAGACACGTCTCTTGCCCCCATAGTTCCGATGGCAAGTTCTTTCTTACACCGGCGTCTACCACTTTAGTACCACACTCTTTTCTCTCAAAGGGGGTTCACCCTCCCTTCACCCTTGCTTACAATATAGAGGGGGGAATACTTATTATGCGGATTTTATCTCGGATCGGCAATTTCTTTTTTTACTTATTCATCGTCATCATCCTGATCGCCGGCTTAGGCTCAGCGCTTCATAATACCCCTTTCCTTTTTTCCGTTATCCGCTCCAACAGTATGTATCCCCTCTTCTCCAGAGGCGACCTTGTTTTTGTCCGGTCTCTTTCCGTTGCCGCCCCGGTGAAGATTGGGGATATTGTGCTTTTTAAAACAGAGGATGATTCCCTAGCTCGCAAAGGCTGGGTTCTCCACCGCATTGTTGCCGGTGATGCTGAAAACGGCTTCATTACACAAGGTGATGCTAACGAGACCCCGGATCAACTTGGGGAAAGGGCACACGCGATCAAACGCGAATGGATTGCCGCTAAAGTCCCCACCTGGGGAACCCATGTCTTCAAATGCCCCCTGCTCGGTCATCTCCCGCTCTGGGTGGAGAAATATCGGCGCAGCCCTTATCTGCTGCCTTGTTTTGCTTTCCTCTTAACAATTATTTTAGCTTCCACCGAATGGCAAAACGAGCGCAGCGGCAAAAAGAAAGACAAGCTGGATCTCTCCCTGCTTTATATCGGCAGCGGCTTTGTGATCAGCTTGTTATTACTCGCCAGTATGCTGGCAGCGAGTCAAAAAATAAATCTCGAATACGAGGTAGCGGACCAACGGGGAGCTCTCCAGGGCAGTATGATCGGGATCCTAAAAGAAGGGGACACGACAGAACGCTTCCTCGCTGAACTAAAAAACAAAAGCTTTTGTCCTTTCATCGCCGCAGTTACTTGTCCCGACCCGCAAATAACGCTGAATGTCGACTTCCTCACCCTCAAACAAAATCAAAAAAAAGAGCTTTCCTTTAAGGTCACAGCTCTGCAAACAGGTACCCATCAATTCCCGATTTGGATCGGGATGTATTACCCTTTTCTTCCTCCGCACATTCTCTACCAACTGCAAACGAAAAGCATCTGGCTGGTCCTTGGTATCGTTTCGATCCTGCCGGGCTTGCCTCTCATACTCTATCCTTTCCTTGATTTTAAATTACGCCGCAAAACAAAAAAAGAGATCCGTCGCCTCTACCGACGGATCAAAAGGGCCCTTCCTCTCCATAATTAATTGTTGCCAATCAGCCCTTGACCATAAGCATAAACAGCGACCTTCGTTCGATCACCTAACTCTAACTTAGCCAGAACCTGACTGACATGTTTCTTTACTGTAGACTCGCTAATGTACAGCTTTTCCGCAATCTCCCGATTCGTCAAACCTTCAGCTAATAATAACAGCACCTCTTGCTCTTTGGCTGTCAACTTTTCCCAAGAATTATCCTTTTTACACATTACTGTTTCCATTAAATTAGGATCGAAGCATTTTCTTCCTTTCCCTACTAATTTAATAGCCATCAGCAATTCTTCCGGGAAAGCCTCTTTAAGCAGATACCCTTCTATCCCAACGGCACAAGCTTTTTGGAAATCGATTGTGCTCACCGAGGAGGTTAAAATGATAAACTTACAATCCGGTCCCTGTTCACGGCAAGACTTTACTACATCTAACCCCGAACCTTCCGCTCCGTCGCCCAAGCGCAAATCAACTACAGCCAAATCCGGCTGCTGTTTTTGAATAAGCTGTACGGCCTCGCTGCAGGTAGCTGCCTCTCCAACTACTTCTACTTCTTCTTCAAGGGATAAAAGTGCGATAATCCCTTGTCTCACTAAAGGATGGTCATCAACAATGACAATTCTCATCATTTTTCAAGCCTCCTTATCGTAAATGGTTTTTAAAGGAAACTCAATCTTAACTTCCGTGCCTTGCTTTGCCGAGCTATTAATCTGAAAAGTGCCCTGCTCTTTCTGCACCAGGAATTGCATATTATGAATCCCTAAGCCCCTTTTTTTCTCATCCTGCAGTAAACCGACATCAAACCCCTGCCCATTATCTTTAATTAATAAATTAACCTCGGCCCCGCCTATCGCTAACACTACTTCCAGCTTGGTACAATGCCCGTGGCGCAAAGCATTGCCTGCTGCCTCACAAATAATCCGGTAAATAACCTTTTTCAGCGCCGGCGATAATCTTTCTTCCTCACCGATAAAAGTTGTGGTTACCTTGATTTTATTAAGATAAGACACGCTTTCCAAATATTTTCTGATACTGATAAAAAAGACTTTTTCACCATCCTTTTGCAAACTATAACCATAAACAGAAGAGCGCAATTCCTTAAGGGTAGCGACAGCCGTTTCCTCAAGCGTTCCCAGCATTACCGCCAGCTCTTCATTGTTTTGGCGACGGCTTTTTTCTTTAAGCGTATATAAAGCGCAAACCATACTATAAATTCTTTGATTGACACTATCGTGAATCTCATTGGCGATTCTGTTCTGTTCTTCTGCTACCAATAATTTTTCGTTTACTTCGGTCAACTTAAGACGTTCCAAAACAATTGTATATAACTCTACTAAAAAAAGCAGGATCTGTTTTAGAAAGGCGAAGATCTCTTCAGAGATGGTTGACGTAATCTCAATCCCTATTAAACCGTAGTTTCCCACGGGTGTTTTTATTACCGCCACCAATAAATCTTTATTCTTCAGCGTAATTCTCTGCGGGTTTTTCTGTTCGTCAAACAGGGGCTCTGCCTTTTGCAAAAAATCTGCCAACTCCTTTTTTCTAACTTTGTCCTCTGTAGAATGAAGGATTAAATATCCTTCATCTTCTGCTTCTACACCTTTATGCCAAAAAAAGGCTAACCTTGTTTCCGTCAATCTCGCAGCATAATCAGCAAAGGTTTGCGCTAAAGCTTTCTCCTCATCCTGATTATGAAAAGCCTCAATCGCTTGATAAAGAGAGAGCATTAGATTCATGGCTTGCTGGATTTTCTTATTGGCAATTTGTAAATTTTGATTGGCCTCGCCTAACTGTTCACTTTGCTCTCGCAAAGCGTCCGCTTGTTCGCCTACATTTTTAATTAAACGGACGATTAGCTGACCGGCTAAAATTACTAAAATAAAAACTATTATTAATTGATAATGCTCACTAAACATAGCGAGAAAAGAAAGATGTTGTTCAAAGACTATCGCTTCCCACATGATCGAAACAAAATAAAGAGCAAAAAGAAGCCATGGATGGAAAATTTTTAAAAAACCGGTAGCAATAAAGATAGGATTTAAAGCATACCAAAGGAAAGGACTATCAACCCCTCCGGTGGGGACTAAAAGCAAGGCGATACCTATTGTTTCCACAACAACCAAGTTCCGCAGACACAACGTCTTTTCTATACACCGAAAATATAAGGTGTTCACAAGAACTGCTTCCAAGAAAAGAACTACGACTATTCCCGCTTTTAAAGAAATATCGACAGAAGGCCACGCCCAACAGTAAAAAAAGGAAGTAAGCGCCCAGGATAAATAGCGATACGCACCCATTATTTTAATAATCTTGTCCTTGTTATCATAAATAAATATTTCCTTATCCATGAACACTCCTGCTTCCCATTCGCTTCTCCGCCTTAGCTGCAACCGGCTTTGTTGTTAACTGTTCCTCCACAAGATAAGCATAGATATAATCACGATCAGGTACAAAATAAACTACTTTAAAACCGCCGGAATAAAATTCAAAAATAGGCAATTCCCGTTCATCCGCGATTTGCAACAGGGAATGAAAAGATTTTAAGCGTACCTTGGTTTTCCCGCAGATGTTCACTTCTTCCGCCACAGAGATTAAACGAGAACCATATTTTTCACTTATTTGCCGGCTTTCCCGCCAGCTTTTTTTGATGAGCTGATGTTGCCGTGCCTGATACACCCACAATACTAAAAAAAAGAAGGACAACCCCGTCAATAACCTTCTCGCCCCGGCCAAAGGGAAGCTCTTTCCTGCCAAAACAAAACTTTGTAGTTTTTTGGCTTTTTTCTCAAAAAACAAAGCAGTGGCAAAATTCCGTTCTCCCTCTACTTTTATTTCACTGGACTCATAAGTAAAGCGCAAAGCATTATCTTCCCGCAAGGGAAGCGTTTCCTGATTATAGACAAGTGTTCCGCTTAGCTCCGGTTTCACCGCTAAAGAATATGTACGCCTGCTATTCCCCGTCTCTTTTTCTACTTGAGCAATAAACTCTTGGATTTCCTCCAAGTCTAAAACAACCTCTTCCTTAATTACGTTGCCCCTTTTCCCTTGAACCGCAAAATTCTTCTTGGCGGTAAGCGGAAAATCTTTCGTCCATAAATCCTCTGCCGTTATTCGGGAAATCAACTGATAACTCCCTTGGGCACTTACAGGTTTTTCCGCACTCAATTCCATTTCTACGCTGACAGTGATCTTTTTCGTAATCGTGGGGAAAATTGTTGCGGTGGCATTTTGCGCTCCCCCCTCAGGATACAAAGTACACGGCTTCACCTCCACCACATAATCATAATTGCTTGTCCACGCGATAGAGTTTTCCTTGATTATTTCTTCTTGTACCAGCGGTTTTTGCCATGTCCGCACAGCCAACACAGAAAAAACTATCCAAAGCATAAAAACGAGTCCCAGTAATCCCGGTTGCCTTTTCCTTTTAATATGTTTGCCCACTTGTCCCCCATCCTTTACCCCATTATCTGACACAGTAAGCTGTTTTTTGAGTTTTCCCCTCTTCTTACTTCAGGCTTTCTAAAAATATCCTTTTCTGCTATGATTGTTTTAGAATAGTGGCAACATTTTTTCGATATTAGACAATTTATACCAATTAGCTAACTCTTATTATATCTCATTATTATCCAAATGAAAAGGGTGTTTAGATGTTTGAAATAATCGCGATGCTAACCATGTTCATCGATCATCTCGGAGCCGCTTTTTTCCCTGAACAAATCTGGTTCAGAATTATTGGCAGAATCGCCATGCCTTTATATACATATGGCATCGTCCAAGGTTATAAATATACCCGCAATTTTAAAAGGTATCTGGGGCGGCTTACCTTGATTGCCGTAGTAAGTCAAGTTTTCTATATGCCGCTTTTTCATACTTACGGCTTAAATGTTGTCTTTACCTTCCTCGTTTGCCTGTTATTGCTGAAATACCATGACCAAACAAAGAGTAAGTTGAAGTATCTGGTCATCCCCTTAGTTGCTTGCGGTCTAGAAATAGGCGATTTCGATTACGGAATTTACGCCTTGATTTTAATGCTCATTTATCAGGTCAACAAAAGGATTATTTGGCGGCATAATCTTTTAAATATTATTTATTTCTTCCTCTATGGTTGGCAAGTGCAACTATTCAGCGTTCTCCCCACTATCCTGATTAAAAAAGAGAAAAACCGCCTCTTAAGCGGGAAGGCCCGCCTTTTTTACCGAGCCTTTTATCCTTTGCACCTAGCCTTTCTTCTTCTCCTCAGCAAAATATTCTAACACTTTTCTCACACTCGTTCTCACACTTTCTATCACCGTTCTATCACCTTTCTATCACTGTCTTAATTGCTTGCTGCTATTGAGTCAGCGTCTTTCTATCACCTTTCTATCACTCTGCTAACACCTTGCTTACACTCTTGCTCACACTCTTTCTCACGCCGCCCTAATGCCCGTTATTATTGGGCTAGAGCCACTCTATCACATACTAACGCTTGCTAACACTGTTAGTATGTGATAGAGTGAGGGCGAGAACGTTAGAGAGGTGAGATTATGCCTTTTACCAGGGATCTTAATACAGAATTTAAGCAAGAATTTACTGCCGACATTAAAAAAGAAATTGTTGCTTTTGCCAATACCCAAGGCGGCACAATTTATATCGGCATTGACCACAATAAAAATGTGCTGGGAGCAGAGCAACCCGGTAACGTATTATTACAAGTTGTTGACATTATCCGGCATACAATCAAACCGGATCTTACCCCTTTTGCCTCCTCCGTTATCGAAAAAATAAAGGAACGGGAAATTATTAAAATTTCGGTACAACGGGGAGTGGCTCGCCCCTATTATCTCAGTGACAAAGGGCTAACACCATCCGGCGTTTATGTGCGCCAAGGCAGTGCATCTATACCGGCTTCAGAAAAGGCAATTCAACAAATGATTAAAGAAACCGGTGGGGATGCTTATGAGCAAAGACGTTCCCTAAGGCAAGACCTAACCTTTGAATATCTGTCAACTGAGCTAAAAAAACAGAATCTCCACCTTGAACCATCACAAATGATTGCCCTCGGTCTGCAAAGCACAGATGGACTATACACAAACCTCGGCTTGTTGCTTTCGGAACAATGTCTGCATACAATTAAAGTTGCTTGCTTTCAAGGCTCTGACAAAAGCCTCTTGCAAGACCGGCAAGAGTTTTCCGGCTCTTTACTCAAACAAGTAACTGATGTTTACACTTATCTTGATCTATTTAACAAAACCGAAGCCCTCTTTCAGGGGTTAGAACGTCTGGATAAAGGTGATTATCCCCCTGAGGTCCTGCGCGAAACGCTCTTGAATGCCATAGTCCATCGAGAATATGCTTTCAGCGGCAGCACGTTTATCAATATTTATGACGACCGGATGGAGTTTGTTTCCTTGGGAGGCTTAGTCAATGGCTTATCCCTTGAGGACATTATGCTGGGGATCTCACAGTCTCGCAATGAAAAACTGGTCAAGCTGCTCTATCACTTAAAGTATCTGGAAGCTTATGGTACAGGAATCTCCAAAATTCTCTCCGGCTACCAAAACAGTAAGACGAAACCCATGTTCAAAGCAACAAACGGTGCTTTCCAAACTATTTTGCCTAATCTGAATTATGCTGAGTCCTCTGTTGCTGCCCATAAGGCGGCCCCCATTATCACCGATGCGCAGTTCCGGTTAGTCTTGGATGGGGTCACCAAACAAGGAAGCATTACCCGTCAGGAAGCCCAGACTCTCTTAAAGGTAGGACAAACAAGAGCATTGGGGATCTTACAAAAGATGGTTAATGCCGGAATACTTAATAAAACCGGGGTGGGAAAGAACACAAAATATCAAGCGTAATAAAGCAAAAACCGGCGATTTATCTGACCGGTACCGAATATTTGACCTTGTGGCCATACTTCTGCGCCGCCAGCAGACCGAGTTCCTCAAACTTAAGAACGAAACCGCGTATCGTGGCGTAAGCGGCGTTGCCGAAGTCACGCTCGAGCTGTTTGGTGGAGAATTCGCCGCTACCGTATGCGGACAGGACAAAGTTCCAAAGGCCTTTTTCCTTCTCGGTGATTTTACCGTCATCCAGCGCTTTGCGGAAAACGTCCACTAGAGCAAATACGCACCCTTGATAGAATTGGAGAGTCCTCGGATGTGAGTGTGACCAAGTCATAATGCGCGATCGAAAGAAAGCGCTCCATCGCTTGAATCTTAGTCGGAAATTTGCGATTGAAAATACGGCGAAGCTCGTCAATGACTTGATCGCAAAGTACCAGAACGCATGGCGGCTCTGAAGCTTTCCTGAACGCCTGAAAAGTTGTGCCGCTTGAATTATAAATAGCGGAGATCAGCACATTCGTATCAAGCATTACCTTTATTACTTGATGTGTTCTCATAAACCCTCAATCTCCGCCCTGACGTCGCGGACTAAGCTCATAATATCTTTTTCGCTGTTAATTCCTGCTTTTTCAAATTCCCCGCTCATTTCCTTTTGCAGGGTACGCATAGCGTAGAGATTTGCGTTCATCACAATGGCATAATCGCCTTCGCAGATGAACGTTACTCGGTCTCCCTCAGAGACCTTTAAAAGATTTCGGATTTCCTTTGGTATTGTAACCTGTCCTTTGGACATTATTTTTGCGTTATCAATCATGGGTACATTCATGTTGTTTCGCTCCTTCTCTTGTGGGATATTTCCTACTATTCCTACTTTCAGTATATGCTAAAACAAGATAAATTACAACAGCTATGTGAACTGAGGCTTCCCCGATAAAATGGACACTCCAGAATTAGATTTTCTTCTTAAATCTTAGAATTACTTGCTTTTACGTATTTCTAATTTTAGTTCTAAGCTGCTAACTTCTTCATAAAATTTCGTCATATTCAGATCCCGATCATCACACAAATATGTAATCGCACAAGCTGCTCAATCTTTATATCTAGATGTTGATTTTCGGGATAAAAGATAGTATCTGCAGATATGCCTAACTCTCGGACAAGCAGGCCAAGCGTATTTATGCCTACTTCTTTTTGAGAATGAGCAAAGCAGCCATTGCAAAATTGGACTGACCGAGGATGAATTGATAGGCGGCTTTATTACGCCCAAGAAAGGCTATTATTATACTGTTCTCAACCGTAAGGATCGGAACGGAAAACGTAAGCCTCTTTGGACTTCAACCGGGCTTGCTGCAACTGAGGAAAACGAGGCTGAAGCTGAAAGCAAGTGTCTGGCGGCCAGAATCCAATATTCCCTTGACTTGAAGAACGGTATAGCTGATAAGGACGAGAAGACGTTTGTGCAGGAAACGCCTGAGGAAAACAACAATATTCGGGACGCTTCCGATGAAAACTATTTTGAGAATCCCTTGTTTGCAGATTTATTAAACGAATGGCTTGCCTTTAGGTAAACCGTTGGGAATCCTCCCTATTTTAATAGGGAGATGAAAGACGGTAATTTTTTTAAACATATGACCATCTGATAGATAATAACGCGATTAACATATTGAGCTATATTGGCTAATATGATATACTATATGTATGAATAAAAATAACATAAAATATGCTAGAACCTGTGTTTACAACGTAAATTACCATATTGTCTGGTCTACGAAATATCGTAGAAAAGTCCTAACTCCTCCTCTGGAAGATTACTTAAAAAGCCAATTGCAAGAAATAGCTAAAGATAAAGGCTTTGAAGTTATTCTATCGGAAATAGGAGAAGAGGACCATATCCATGTATTTGTATCTGCTCATCCTCAGATAGCTCCATCTTACATTGTTAAAATGCTTAAAGGCATAACAGGAAGGAGGTTGTTCTTAAAGTTCCCGGAAATAAAACAAAAGCTTTGGAAGGGGCATCTGTGGAATTCCAGCTATTATATTGAAACAATAGGTTCTATCTCAGAGGATACGATAAAAAAATATATTGAAAAACAAAAGACAAGGGGGTGATTTCAATTAAACTTGCCAAAAGATGTGCCATTAATCCCCATGGTGCAGAACGAATAGTTTTAAACTCCTTAACCTATGCTACTCGCAAACTATGGAATGTAGCAAATTACGAACGGAAACAATGGAAAAAGGACTCCGGAGTTTCCTATCCCAACTGGTATGACCAAAAAAAGAGACTTAAAACTCATTTTTGGTATAAAAATTTACCTTCTCAATCAGCACAAGAATTATTGGCAGTGCTGGAACGGTCTTGGAAGTCCTTTTATAAACTCAAACAAACAGGAGGCATCCAAGAACCAAGACCACCTAGATATAAGCATCATAACTACAATCTTAAATATCTGAATAATGGTTTTAAGATACTTTCACAAAACAAAGTGCGATTTTCATTGCCTCAACAGTTAAAAAACTACCTAAAGGAAAAACATAACTTTCAAGACAACTATCTTTTTGTAAATGTTCCTAACCATTTACAACTTGAAAGTTATAACATCAAAACTATTGAAATAAAACCTTTATCTAATGGAAAGTTCGAGCTATTTTTCATAGTGGAAATTTCGGAGGCAAAACCCAGAGAAATTGACTACCAAAAGTTTATGAGCATAGATATTGGCGTTAATAATTTTTTAAGTTGCTTTATCTATGATGGAACATGTCAAATCTATTCCGGCAGACAGCTATTATCAACTAATAGATACTTTGATAAAGTCATTAGCCATTACCAAGCAATTTTCGCTGCCCAACAGGTAAGCAGGGAAATTAAGTATCCCCAACAATCTGCAAGAGTAACTAAATTGTATGAAAAAAGGAGAAAACAGGTAGAACACCTTTTACACTGTATAACCAAAAGTATCATTGAGGCAGCTGTTTCCAAAAACGTAGATATAATTTTCATAGGGGATCTCGTCAACATTCGTCGCGAAGCTAACTTTGGGAAAAAGACTAATCAAAAGTTTCATCGCTTACCTTATCGAAAAGTGATTAATCAAATTAAGTATAAAGCTAAGCTAGTCGGCATAGAGGTGCTCAATAATATCAAGGAGGAATACACCTCTCAAACTTGCTGTCTCTGTAAAGACATGCCGTCAAAAGAAAATGCCGTAAAGTCTAATCGTAAGTATAGAGGCTTATATATTTGTCAAGACTGCGGTAGTGTAATTAATGCAGATATTAATGGTGCCGTTAATATTTCGAAAAAGTATCTGGAATCTCTAAATATGGAGAAACCGGTAGTGGCATTGGATAGGCCGGTAATGTATAGGTTTAACGGACAAAAGTTCGTGGCCTAGAATTACGAAGCTCGGTAATTTATTGCCGAGTAGTTCACGCATCCGGATAATATTGTTGTCGGCGAAGATTTTAACTTTGACAAAACAATCAAGCTGAATACCTGGACCGGTTATACGGAAAACATCGACCCAGACTATATAACCAACAGGCACGGCGATTTACTCAAAAAGACCGGATTGCCCCATGTTTGGTTTCATGATCTGCGGCATTCGTGCGTAGGCTTGATGATGGCCAACGAAGTGCCAATGGAGCGTATCCGGGATTGGGTGGGACACAGCGATATTCGGACAACGGTTAATACCTATGGACATCTGGAATATCAGTCCAAAAAAAAAGCGGCAAAGATTATTGAAA
>Ga0265294_10008364_pt1 | contig 12103 bp, 9 predicted proteins | sample MunlanPumphouse3_FD_192504 | JGI IMG/M metagenome (GOLD analysis project Ga0265294, IMG submission 192504) | Groundwater microbial communities from a municipal landfill in Southern Ontario, Canada - Pumphouse #3 | ecosystem: Environmental > Aquatic > Deep subsurface > Groundwater | place... | reverse complement strand
TTAATGCATTAATTATAATGAGGTTTATACCAATTATAGACACATTATCTGTAACTTCGCACATTTTCGACCTGCAAATTGCCCTATTTGCTTACAATAACCATGCATTAATCAAAATTTTGCACATTTCTCAATATATTTGTAATCTCGTGACTGTTTAGTGTTCATAATGTATCAGATATCGTTACAGTTTACTCATATAAAATTAAGGGCGCCAGTCCGTGTCATTCCGAACATGTAATATTGCAATTTTTTCACAATTACCACATTGTAAAATTATATTGATTATTATTGAAATCTAATGTAAAATAGAGTAAATAAGCTCAACCATAGGAGGATTAAAATTAATGAAGACGTATAACGCAGACAAAATTAGAAACGTAGCCTTACTTGGCCACAGCAGCTGTGGCAAAACTACAATTACAGAAGCTCTTTTGTTAAATACAAAAGTAACAAACAGAATGGGTAAAGTAGAAGACGGAAATACTGTATCCGATTTTGATAAAGAAGAAAAAGAACGTCAAGTTTCAATTGGAACATCAATTATACCGATTGAATACCAAGATACTAAAACTAATTTCTTAGATACTCCCGGATATTTTGACTTCGTTGGTGAAGTTTATGGAGCGCTTAAAGTTGCAGACAGTGCAGTATTAGTTATTGATGCCAGTTCAGGAATAGAAGTAGGTACAGAGAAGTCTTGGAAATATTTAGAACAAAGAAATATGCCTCGAATTATTTTCGTTAATAAATTAGATAAAGAAAATATTAAATTTGACGAGTTGCTTGATAATTTACGAGATAAATTTGGAAAGAAAGTAATTCCGTTTGCTCTTCCCATAGGCAAGGGAGAAAATACCGACGGATATATGGATATATTGAAAGGACAAAGCTATATAGGTTCAAACCCGGTTGAAACATTCCCGGACACAGCAGCAAAGGCAGAAGAATTGAAAGCAATTCTAATGGAATCTGTTGCTGAAACAGATGAAGCATTACTGGAAAAGTATTTTGAAGGTGAAGAATTTACTGACGAAGAAATTCACACCGGATTGAAAAATGCTGTATTGGCAGGTGAATTGGTTCCTGTTATCGTTGGTGCTGCAACAAAAGGATTGGGCGCTGACATGTTGATGAACACAGTTATAGAATATTTGCCAAACGCTTTAGATGCAAACTCACTAAAAGGCGACCCTTCAGAACCTTTATCAGCATTTGTATTCAAAACTATTGTTGACCCCTTTGTAGGTAAAATTTCATTATATAAAGTAATGTCAGGAACAATGAAAAAAGACGCAGATGTTTACAATGCAGACAGTGCTGAAACAGAAAGAATAGGTAGTGTATTTTCCTTAAGAGGAAAAGATCAAATAGATGTTTCCGGAGTGGAAGCAGGCGATATAGGTGCTACCTCTAAGTTACAGCATTTTAAAACAGGTGATACTATTTCCTTAAAATCCGCTCCTGTAACTTATGATAGAATTGATTTCCCAAAACCATGCTATTTTATGGCAATTACGGGAAAAACAAAAGACAGTGACGAAAAGATAGGTACAGGTCTTCATAGACTTAACGAAGAAGATCCTACATTTTCAATAGATAGAAATGTTGAAACTAAAGAGCTTGTTGTAGGCGGACAGGGAAGTATACAATTAGATGTTATTGCAAGCAAGCTTAAGAACAACTACAAGGTAGATGTTGACCTTAATGCTCCAAAGGTTGCATACAGAGAGACAATTAAAGGCAAATCAGATGTTCAAGGAAAACATAAAAAACAATCAGGTGGTGCAGGTCAATATGGAGACGTTCATATTAGATTTGAACCATCACAGGAAGAATTTGAATTTGCAGAAGAAATTTTTGGAGGCTCAGTACCAAGAAACTATATTCCTGCAGTAGAAAAGGGACTTAGAGAATGCCTTGATAAAGGTGTATTAGCCGGATGCAAAGTTGTTAATGTTAAAGCAACGCTCTATGACGGTTCATATCATGATGTTGACTCAAACGAAATGGCATTTAAAATTGCAGCATCATTAGCTTTCAAAAAAGGTATGATGGAAGCAAAACCTATTCTGCTTGAACCCATTGCAAAGGTTGAAGTCAACATTCCCGATGAATACTTGGGAGATATAATGGGTGACATGAACAAAAGAAGAGGAAGAATCCTTGGTATGGAACAGCAATTAGATGGAAGTCAAATTGTTAAGGCAGAAGCCCCAATGGCTGAAATGTACACATATGCAATCGAGCTTAAGTCAATGACTCAAGCAAGAGGCACCTTCGAAGTTGAATTCTTAAGATACGACGAAATGCCATCAAACTTAGCCGAAAAGGTAATTGCTGATTACAAGGCAGAGAATGAGAATTAAACAACAAAGAATAGATTGAGGTTCTATTGAAATTATGACAGGACGAATTTATTGTTTAACACAATAAATTCGTCCTGATTTATCAAATGTCCTTCTAACAGGTAATTTATTAAACTTTATTGTTGCCACTTAGTAATTTGTTTTTAATTATTTCAATTTGCTCATCTGTGAAAGATGTTTCTGCATCAATTTGAATGATTTTATCAGTAAAAACTAATATATATTCACCACTAAACAGTTTCTCATTTGCCTCTTCGTAATAAAAAGCATAGGCTTTTTCGGTGGAAAAAATAGCGTTGTCAAGGGTTTCAAGTTTTCTGTCTGACCAGTCCTCAAGCTTTGTTAAATCGGATACAACAATATTCTTAACAAATTCAAATTTTGGTTTATATATACTATATTCAAGTTTCGGTGGAGCATTCTTCATTGGGGGACGGGTCTGAGAATAATGGCTTCTATGAAGCATAGGGGTGTCTTCTACATCTGCTTCATAAGAATAGTATTCAAAATCAATATGCCCATATAAATCCTCACAAGTAAGTGGGATTTTGTCGCTATAAAGGCGATACTCTCTTGTCATTCCCTCATACACCTCCCAATCAACAGTGGTGTATGGTTTATTCGACCTTTCTGAGAAACTAAACCGAGGGATAGAATAAAATATAAATCCAAGATACAAAACGCCGGTTATAATAAGAAGTGAAATCGAGATTATTTTATTTGCGTTTGCAGAAATTTTGCGTCTTTTCAGTAATGTAATTGAACCCCAAAATATTAGAGCAAACAGCGGTAACTGCACCACAGAAAGGGCAATTATGCCAAAAGCGGTGTTAGTTAACAGATGTATAAACATATACCCAACAAGTGAAAACAGGAATATAAGATAACCTATATCAAAATATCTTCGGGTTTTATTAAAATTTTCAATGATAGAGCCGCCCATATCAACAGATTTTTTGGATTTATTGTACCACATATAGTAATTAATTAGGGTATAGGATGAATAGAGAATAATGCAAAAAAACATTAGAAAGGTAGCTAAATCTATATTACTTGACAGAAAATCCGTGGGATTCCGCTTCAAGCTGTTAAGTCGTAAAAAAAGATTTAATGCAAAAACTACAAGCATTAAAAGCTGCGATACCACAAAGCTTTTCTTCATACATTTGTGAATATTTTCAAGCTTTTCTTTCTCGTCCGTTTCAAATTCCGGAGGGTTCTCAAGGGAAGAACAAAATATTTGCATTTGATTATACTCGCAAACAAAATCCCATCCTGCCGCCTTTGCGTAGTCAAAATAGGTCTGCTGATTGTCGGTTGGGTGAGGATTAAAAACCGAGCCCTCGGCAAAATATGTGACGGTGTATTTAAGGTTTTGAGGTTCAGTTTTCTTAAATGTCCAAAGATAAGGTCCCATTTTTTCTAAAACAAGCCCTTTTTTGGCATAAAGCTCAAGTTTTTGCTCAATCTCTTTGTAGTAGTTATAATTCATAAGCATGAGTCTTTTTGTATTTTTCATTTATATCACCTTTTTCATAAATCTTTCGTAATCCTCTGTAAGTTTGTGAAGCCGAATATACTCTTTTTCTAACATTTCTCGACCCTTATCTGTAATAATGTAATTCTTTTTTCGGTTTTCTATATTAGTTAGCGTGATGAAACCTTGAGATACAAAGTTGTCAAGCAGTGTATATAGCGTTCCGGGGCCTACCGTCACCCGCTGTTCAGTCATTTCTGATACCATCTTCATAATATCCACCCCACAACACTCACTTTGTAGACATAACAGTATATAGAACATCTGCTCTGTTAATGTTTGATATTTCTCTCTTGGCATTTAGATCACCTCCGCAAATATCGAATATCAATAATTCATATTTTCAGTATACATCGAATATCGATATTGTCAATAGCTTATATAAAAAAAGACACTGCTATGTGTCTAAAAACTCAAATATTTGATGCAGACGATATTTTTACACTTATGTGTAAAGTTATTTAGCAGTGAAGTGTTCTAATGAGAGCAATTTTAAATAATAGAATATATACATGGTTAGGACCAAATCTTTTATATTTTTTAAAAGATAATCATTGACAATTTGGTTTATTGAGTATAGACTTATAATGTAAGGTCTATTTTGAATAAACCAAGGAGGGTTACCATGAAATATTATAAACTTGCAGAAGCAGAAGAAAAATTTGCAGAATTAATCTGGAATAACGAACCAATTGGTTCTGGCACCCTTGTGAAATTAAGTGAAAAAGAAATGAATTGGAAAAAGTCCACAACATATACAGTACTAAAAAAGTTATGTGAAAAAGGTATTTTTCAAAATGAAAACGCCGTTGTTTCATCTCTTATTTCAAAGGATGAATATTATGCCAATCAAAGCATACGTTTTGTTGAGGATACTTTTGGAGGGTCACTACCGAAATTTCTAACATCCTTTATTAGTGGGAAGAAATTAAGTAATCATCAAGCTGAAGAGTTGAAAAGATTGATTGATGAACATAGGGAGGTGTAGTAAATGGAAGCACTATTTCTTACCGTACTAAATATGAGCCTTAAGGCAAGCTATGTAATTCTTTTTGTAATAGTGATTAGATTATTTCTGAAAAAGATACCAAAGACTTATTCATATGTTCTGTGGTTTGCAGTGCTGTTCAGATTAGTATGTTCTTTTTCCTTTGATAGCATACTTAGCTTAATTCCTGACAATGTAAATATTCCGCAAAATATTGCCTATTCACCAAAGCCGGAAATCAACAGCGGTATAAGAGCAATTGATAGTGCAGTAAACAATGTACTGTCACCGCCCCTTAATCCGGCTGCAAGTGCTAACCCTATGCAAATATGGTTGGGAATAGGGGAAGCGGTATGGCTTATCGGTATAGCGACACTTATCATTTACAGTGTTTATACAACTGTAAAGCTGTACCGTAATCTAAGGAATGCAAAACATATAGAAAATAATATTTACACTGCAAATGGATTTAAAACACCATTTGTTTTTGGTATAGTTAATCCAAAGATTTATCTTCCTAACCATCTTACAGAAAGTGAAAAGTCCTATGTATTATTACATGAACAGACACATATCAAGAGATTAGACCACATTGTAAAACTGATTTTCTTTATAGTTACATGTATACACTGGTTTAATCCGCTTGTGTGGATTGCCTTTTACCTTATGGGCGAAGATATGGAGCTTTCCTGTGACGAAAAAGTTGTAAAGCAAATGGGAAGCAGTATAAAAAAGGAATATTCATCTTCACTTCTCTCCATGTCTACAGGTAGGAGAATTTTAGGAGGAAGCCCTATAGCATTTGGCGAAAATAATACCGAAGGCAGGATTAAAAATATTCTTAATTACAAAAAGCCATCATTATGGGTTTTAATCGTTGTTTCGATAATTATTATTATATTTATTGTAGGATTAATAACCAATCCTAAATCTAATGAAGCAATTACTTCGGATAGAAGACCAATGATTATGGTTAATGGAGAGTTGTATTTGGATACAGGGAAAGAAGTTTCTGTAGAAATTGATGAAAGTGCAATTATCGGAGAAATTAATTCTTCGGTTGGCCAGTCGGAAAAACCAACTGAAAATGATCAATCAAACTTTGGACTTATAGGAGCTAAATATGCACATTTTGATGATAATATAGTTGTTCGGATTAACAATAAATGGGTTATTTTTGAGAAAGAAATTAGTGGAATAAAAGAAGCAGATAAAAAAAGATTTTATATCATGACTGCAAATGACGGTGCTCCGCATGGTTGTGAATATGGAACTACACGTGAAGCAGGGCAAATTGATACACTCGAAATGCTATCTATGCTGGAAGAACTACAAGGGTTTGTATTTGATGAAGATTATGTTTCGCATCAATATATTGAGTTTCAGTTTTTAGATGAAGAACCAAAGGAAATTTATTTGCGGTATATAGCAAAAGATGAATGGCAAACCGAATACCCTATTGATAGTGCAACATATAAAATCAAGGTACCAACTAAGGTTGGCAGCTACAGTTTTTTTGCAGATATAACATGGGAGAATGGAGAAAAGGAAACTGTGTTTTTTGATATAACAATTAGAGCAAATGAATCTACAAACTATGAAAAAATAAGTACTCATCTGAAAGAAGAATATACAAATGTTTTCTCTCCATATTATGAGCTGTTAGATTTCATAATATCTGATTATTATGAAGAAGTTGTAAATGGTAATGTTGAAGCTGTTTTTCATTATAAAGTAATAGAAAAAAATTATGATAGGGACCCGGATACTGTTGAGTATATTAAAGAAGCTAAGGAAAAGGGTGATAAGTATTATCAAACATATTATGACGAATACTTACAGCCCAGAGAAAGCAATTTTTATTTTAAAGCAGTTATAGATGAAAATGATTATATAACTCTATATACAAGGAACGTGGCAATAGAATCTGATGAATGGCACCAAGTAGAAATGTCTGATTATATCATTAATAAACCTGAAGAAACCTCAGAAGAACAAAATATTGAATTTGATGAAGCAACAAATGTAATAAATGAAATCCTTCCAATATATCATGAAGTTAACTTAGTTTTTAACGGATATATTGATACTGAAGATACTGTAATAAAGGATGAAAATGACAAAGCCTATATGCAAGTCATAAGTGATCATTATGAAACGGTAGATGACATTAAAAAATTGCTTCAATCAATATTTACATCTGAATATATAGTAGTAGAATACAATAGATATTTCGAATCGGATTACCCTCTTTTTAAAGAAATAGAAGGAAATTTACATATAGCGGTAGCCTCTGGAATGGTAAAGTCTCCTTCTGACAGTCCAATAGAAGAAATTTATGACATTGAAAATGATTCTTTCACTGCAGCCATAAAATATGGCGGGGGAGAAAGTGGTCCGGAGTCAAAGAATACCTTTTATTTCAGAAAAGTAAATGAAAGTTGGCTGATTGATAATATTGAATAAAACTTTAGTAAATCTATAGATAGACTTAGTAAAACAACAAGAACTTAAACCTGTAAACAGAGTAGTAGTGATTTGAAAGCTTCTTGAGGGATATGTCTTCCTAACTCGCAATTTGGAGAGCGGCGTCTGGATGATTGTAGATAGAACGAGTCCTTCCGAAGCTTCGTAGCGGAGGAATAATAAAAACTGTATCAAGTGATTTTTATGTCGATAAAATCTCGATTATCTATATTGAAATCTATATTAAATCGTGATAAAATTGAGATATAATTAATACGGGGTGATAATATGGACTATAGGGAGAGTTATACAACTGAACTAAAGGAAGTAATAAATACTGATTTAAAAAAAGAAGTTATAGCATTTGCAAATGCGGATGGCGGAGAAATTTATGTAGGTGTTACAAAGCATGGGAAAGTAATTGGTGTGGAAGATGTTGAGTTTGAAATGGAGCGTATAAGTAATATGATTCGTGATGGTATAAAGCCTGATTTAACTTCATTTACATCAATAAATGAAATTAAGCATGATGGTGTAACAATAATTAGAGTAACTGTTTATAGGGGCTCTAAAAGGCCATATCATCTTAGTGATAAAGGATTAAAACCAAGTGGAGTCTATGTTAGGCACGGCGTAACTTCTGTACCTGTTAGTGATGAAATGATTCGACAAATGATTAAAGATAGCGATGGAACGTCATTTGATAAAGTGCGTTCAATAAATCAAGAGCTAACATTTTCTTATGCAGAAAAATATTTCAGGGATAGTAGCGTATCTTTTGAAGAAAACAATAAAAGAACATTAATGCTTATTAATGATGATGGCTATTATACTAACGCAGCGCTATTACTTTCAGATCAATGTGAACATACAATAAAGTGTGCTGTTTATAACGGTACCGGAAAAACTAACTTTCAGACAAGAAAGGAATTTGCCGGCTCCATACTTAGACAGGTAGATGAGGTTTATGAGTATATCAATCTTTTTAATAATAAAAATTCAACTATAGATAATTTAAAAAGAGTAGATCATCTTGACTATCCGGAGTATGCTATACGCGAAGCTCTACTTAACACAATAGTTCATAGAGATTATGATTATTCAGGAAGTATATTAATTAATATATTTGATGATAGAATTGAATTTGTGTCAATTGGTGGTTTAGTAAAAGGACTTACTCTTATTGATATAATGGGAGGAGTATCACAAACTAGAAATACGATAATTGCTAATATTTTTTACCGTTTGGAATTGATAGAAAGTTATGGGACTGGAATACAGAGGATTATAGAAAGTTATGAAGGTAATAAAATACAACCGTTATTTTCTCCCGCACCGGCTTCTTTTTTAGTCGTATTACCAAACCAGAATTATATTGTTGAGAACAAAAGGGAAGAAATTTTGAGTAATGAGGACAAAGTTATGAATCTTTTAAAAAGAAAAGATTATATAAATAGACGTGATGTAGAAGAACTTCTTGGGTGTTCTGCTTTCCCGGCAACAAAGGTATTAAATACACTTATTAAGCAGGACAAAATTTTAAGAAAAGGTTCTGCTAGAGCCACAAGATACATCTTAAAGAATTAGGAGGTTAAAATGTCTATAGCGAAAAAGATAGAAGAATTATTAAAAGCGAGTTAAAACCTGAAAATATTAAAACAGTGATTGACTTAACTGAGTATCTAAAATTTAAAGAGAGACAAAGTATATGGTGCAAAATAAACGAATCAGAAAAAGAATATATTTCAAAAGATGAACGAAAACTTGATGAGTTAAAATCAAGCAGCGAATTTATCAGCCAAGAAGAGTTGTTGAAAGAGTTGAATATTAAAGATGATGAAATATAATATTTCATATGAAAAAAGGTGCGTAAAGTATTTAAAACGGCACGTGGAGAAGTTTACAAAAAATAATAACATCTATTACTATTACACAATCTAATTTGCATAGCTCAAAAATATCGTCAGCATTTTTGCAGACGATATTTTTACACTCATTTGTAAGGTTATTTAGCAGTGAAGTGTCTAATAAAATAAAGGAGGATTATGAATGAGCAGAAAAATGCTGACTGAAGAGCTCTTTAATAATTTAATTGATGAGTATGGAACTGAAATTCTGAGACTATGCTATCTTTATCTTAAGGATTATCAACTTGCTGAAGATGCGTGCCAGGATACATTTTTAAAAGTCTACAGTAACTTTCATAATTTTAACAGGTTATCAACCGAAAAAACCTGGATTACAAGGATATGCATAAATACCTGTAAAAATTATCTGCGAAATCCTTGGAAAAGGAAAGTTAAGTTAGGAAATAGTGAATTGATCCAAAATGAAATTTCTGATCAAGAAATATTTGACAAGTTGGAAAAAAGTGAGTTATTTAATTTTATAATGAATTTAAAACAGAAATATAAGGAAATTATCTTAATGTATTATTATCAGCAATTATCGGTTAAGGAGATATCACAAATCTTGGACATTTTAGAGGCAAATGCTTATACACGCCTATCAAGGGCAAGGCAATTATTAAAGGATGAAATAGGAGGAATTATTTATGAACAATCTTGAAAATTTAAAAAGTTATATCGACGATAATATGAATAACATAATGGTTACGAATGAGATGAAAGAAAGTATACAATTTAAAATTAAAAATAAGAAACACAACCACTTAAAATGGGTGGCAGCTATAATCTTGCCTATCTTTATATTTTCTTCATTAGCTTTTAATGAACAAATAAGTTATGCAGCACAAAAAATATTAAGTTATCTTCCAGGTACTAATAAAATATTTCAAACCTATGGAGAAAATAAGGTATATGGCCTTTTAGGCTCGGTAGAGATGTCTCATAATGAAAGTTATATAAAGGTTAATACTGCTTACAATGAAGATAACACTGTCACATTGACAATGGAAGGCAATGTTAAAATCGAAAAAGAAATTGATAAATATATAACAGTAGTAGATGAAGAAAATAACAAAGCAGATATAATATCAAGCGATATAATGATAAGTAATAGCATAAATAATAATGATTATCAATGGAGTGCTCGATGTACGTATGAATTTTTAAAAGAGACAAACAAATTTAAAATAATTTATGATAACGTCAATATTCCTATTATTATGTCCGAACTTCCTGGAATTCCTCTTGAGACTTACAATTACATTTCTGTTCAAAATATCAATACAGATATTGCAGTGGTAACAAATTATGTGGAGGATAGATTGGAAGTCAATCTATTGTCACAGTCATATGATAAAGAAAAGTCCATATCTTTTCCACTTAATGATGTTTATCTTCAGGATTCGAATGGAAATAAGTTTTATAGTAGGGACAATAACCATGAGAATACACTTTATTTTGATAGAAAATTAGAGAATGGAATTAGATTGGTTATTCCATATGTTTCTATTACGGATAATGATGTACATTCCAAAATGACAATAGGAAAATATGACTCTTTACCCCTTGATTTCAGTCTTGGAGATAAGGAACTTGTAATTAATAACGTTGAGTGGATTGAGTATAATGAGAAATTTAATTACAGAACACCTGAGAACAAAAACCATATCATCGAGGAAGCAGCACAAAAAATAAAGCTTACTATAAGTGAAGGAATTGTTAATTCTGATAAATTAAAATTGCAAAATATTTCAGCTGTTGTAGATAAAGAACAATTAAACGAGTATATAAAAGAAGGTGTGAAGGTTATATGGGATGACCCTTATGCAGATATAAATTCACAGGATTCTCGAGATGAAAATATTGAAATAGTCCTTTCAAATATAAAAAATACACAAGAAGAAGTCAACTTGATTTTTTATGCTCCCGTTTACACAACAGTTGATAGTGTGATAATTCCATTAAGACCGTAAATTGTATAAAATACTCTCCTTGTTTATTCATTTTAATGAAAGTTGGTTGGATAATATTGAATAAAATTTTAGTAAATCTAAGACAGTTCTTAGCAAAACAACAAAGACATGAAACTTAAATGTCTGTCCCTAAAACCATTTTAGAATTGTTTATATATTATAAAGCAATATTTTTTACATGAATTATTATTATAAGTGTGAGGATTGTGAGTAAAGTTTGCTAATCACTAAGGCACATTTTTTATTATAAAATATTCAACAGTAAAATATTTATAATTTGCTGACGGTTTCTCTGATAAAGAGATAAAAAATATCTTGGAAGGATAAAATTATGTCAATAATACCATTTGTTTGTTTGGGCATCGGGATAACGCTTGGATTAATTATAAAAAAAGAAAAATTTTTTGTATATTCCGATAAAATATCCACATTTGCTTTAGTATTACTAATGTTGGTTATTGGTTTAGGAATCGGGCTTGATAAATCGATAGTAGACAATATTATAAGAATAGGTTTAAATTGTGCAGTTATTGCAATAGCTACCGTTGTCTTTAGTGTGCTTTTAACATTTATCGTCGAGAAGACAGTACTTCCTTTGGATAAAATTGATTATGATTTAATAGAAGAAAGTATACAATTAGATGTTAATGATATAGATAGTGAATTATTTAAAGATGAAGAATATAAAAAGGGAAGTAATCTTGTATGGATAATGCCTGCCAGTATAATTATAGGTTTTATAGCAGGTGTACTTCTAAGGTCTATAATAACCTCTTGGGTTACAGATTTATTTTTTACTATAGCATTAATAGTTTTGTATATTTGTGTAGGTATTTCTCAGGGAGCAAACAAGGAAGTATTTG
>Ga0265294_10008361_pt1 | contig 12107 bp, 16 predicted proteins | sample MunlanPumphouse3_FD_192504 | JGI IMG/M metagenome (GOLD analysis project Ga0265294, IMG submission 192504) | Groundwater microbial communities from a municipal landfill in Southern Ontario, Canada - Pumphouse #3 | ecosystem: Environmental > Aquatic > Deep subsurface > Groundwater | place... | reverse complement strand
CAAATCCTTTAACCAAGGATATTCGATGCAATTTGTTTTGCCTAAGGAAGGAGAAAATCCCTTTGCTTTGCTTAGCGATTTAGCGTTAATGAAAGAATTGCTAACTTTGTCAAACACGAACAAAAAGGAAGATGTATCTATTGCTTTTGCTAATTCCTATATGCCTAAATTCAAATATCGTTTTGATACTAAATTAATCGAAGCCACCAAAAAACTTGGCATTAACGAAATCTTTAATCGCCAAAATCAAGGATTCAAAAAAGTAAATCAAATTTATCCGCTTTTTGTAACAGAATACAAACAAAAAGCTTATATTGAACTTGATCAAAACGGCGTCAAGGCAGCAGCAGTGACACAAGTGACTATGGATACTGAATCCGTAAAAGAACCTTTGATTACTTTAACCTTTGATCGCCCTTTCTTGTATGTCATCTATGATAAAGAGCATATTCCGCTCTTTATTGGTATCGTCAATAATCCTTTATTAGAAGAATAAAAAAGAAGCATTTGAGACTTATTTTAGAATTTTAGTCAAAATCAACCCATGTTCATAACCATTAATAAAAGGAAAGGTAATGCCCTTTCCTTTTCTTCTTGTATAAAACTGTTAGTAAAAGGCACCATTAAAGTTAATGGTTACCTTCTATTATGCAATAAACGGTTCCGGGTAAGCAATGATAACCCTTACCAAATATGCTAAAAGAAATATTATTATAATCGTCACCCAAACAAAGTTTTTGTAATACAACCTTTTTAGTTGAGGGACTTTTCGTAAAAGAAATAAAATAACGATTACCGGTATCAGCCAGAAAAGCGGATGATATGTAAAACTTAAAGCTATTTTACCGCTAAAAAATGCTATCCATGCTCTAGTAATCCCGCAAGCAGGACACGGATAATTAAAAAGATGATAAATTGGGCAATTGGGTTTACCCAAGAGCCTTAAAGCAATGGCAACAAGCAAAAAAGAACCCACAAAAAGGCACACATACCAGTAGTGAGCTATTACTTTTAGGGATCCTTTAAGATACTTCATTAATCACGCATTTTTTTCCCTTGGGCATCTCTAAATTCGTCGGAAGCAAGGATGATGATGCCATCGATAAATCCCCATAAACCGGCAATGCCACAAGTGAAAATCGTTACAAGTAATTGTGCAACTGCAAGGTTCGTATGACCGGAATAGAAACGGCCAACCCCAAAACCGCCAAGGAAAATTTGCAACAATCCGCAGGCTAGTTTGCTTTTGGTGCTGTACTCTTCTCCATCAAACTTATCATTCTTTTGACTTGCTGCTGCGCCGCATTTTAAGCAAACAACTTGTTGTTCTTGCAATTCGTTTCCACAATGAACGCAATATTTCATAATAATACTTCCTTTCTCTTCTTATTATAATAAGATTGTATCAAAAAAATGTAAAAATACAAGCAAATATGTAAAAATTCCCTTTTTTTTGACATTGTTTGTAGTATTTTGCTATAATACTACTGTTTTATTAAAAAATTCCAAAAGGAGCAAAATCAAAATGAGCCTAATCTTCGAGATGGCGATGGTTATTCTGTTTGGCCTATCTTGGCCAATTAACATCGTCAAAGCATATAAAGCAAAAACCGCCAAAGGAACAAGCTTCATCTTCTTAACTTGTATTTTCGTCGGTTACCTGTGTGGAATCTTAAGCAAATTGATTGCCCACAAAATCACCTATGTTTTTATCTTTTACATCATCAATTTTCTAATGGTGGGTTTACACATTGCCCTTTACTTTAGGAATTGGCGACTTGATAAGCACTCAGTTCAATAATAAAAAAAAAATTGCTTTGATAATCAAAACCCAGCCAAATGGCTGGATTTTTTAATTCAAAAATTCAATTTTTTACTTATCTTTTCTACTTTGCTTCCTATTAAACTAGCTATTAGGGCTTTTATTAAATCTAGCGGAATAAAGATACTCAAACTCCATAATACTTTTCCATAAGGCAAATACTGGTGAATTGATAGGGAAATCGCTCCTAACAAATACACCAAAAACATCCCAAACAAGACATTAATAATCAATAATCTTACAAACGTTGATTTGCCCTTAAATTGCCCAATTAAAAAAGCTGCTATCGGAAAAGCCCAAAGAAAACCGGAAGTTGGTCCAATCAACATATCAAACCCTCCCTGATAACCGTTAAAAACCGGGAGTCCCAAAGCACCAATTAATAGGTACAATAAGACGCTGATGGAACTTTCTCCAGGAGATAGGATTACCGAAATCACCATTACCATTAATGTTTGCATGGTAAAGGGAACGGAAATTATCGGTAAATTTAGGGAAGGAATGGCCAATTGAACCGCAATAAAGAGGGAACTAAATAAAGCCATTCGAGTTATTTGTTTAAGGCTAAGCTTTAGTTTCATCCCAAATACTCCGTAATTCTAGCATAGAACTGTTCCAAAAAGCGGTTTAATAGTATCTTCAAGTCAAACTTTTGGTTCGTTATCTGCCACATCGAAATCGCATTTTCGTTTTGAAATTGTTCTTGATTGACATTTAAACCGATTCCGACAATTATATAAAGCAACTTTTTTCCAAAATACTTAGTTTCGATTAATATCCCAGCTATTTTCTTTCCGTTTGCATAGATATCATTGGGATAAAGGAAATAAGCATTGATGCTAAATTCCTTTAAAGTTGAAATGATACTATTAACAATTAAATCGCTTAGTTCATTAATCGACAAAGCAATTTTTTCTTTTAAAATCAGGGAAAAAAGCAAGTTATCCCCAAGACTAGCTTCCCAAAAGCGTTTATAACGACCGTAACCTGAGGTTTGATATTTGGCAACCACAACCGTATGACTGGCTAATTCCTGATAATGATTTTTTAAATAAAGGTTTGTTGAATCGAGGATATCAAATGCCAGGATCTTGGGGGTTGGTTTTGGCATCATACCATTAATTTCCTACCGCAAAAAGCAATTCGGCTTCGCAAACAATGTCTTCTCCTACTTTCGCAAATCCCCGACCAATTCCAATCGTTCCTTTGCTTTTGACAAGTTCCATCTCCAAATACATGGTATCCCCAGGAATTACTTTTTTGCGAAACTTGGCATTTTTTATCCCCGCAAAATAAGCAATTTTTCCCTGATAACCTTCTTTGGAAAGCAATACTACCGCGCCGACTTGGGCTAAAGCTTCAATGATTAATACTCCCGGCATCACTTTTTCTTGGGGGAAGTGACCCTGAAAGTAGATTTCATTGGAAGTAACACATTTTACGCCCGTTCCTCTGATTCCCGGTTCAAGAAAGTCAACCCGGTCAACTAATATGAATGGATAACGATGAGGGATTATTTTTTGGATTTCGTCAATCGTTAATGTTTTCATGTAATCAACCTTCTTTACTTTAAATTTTTTTGATGATGATTGTTGCATTATGACCACCAAAACCTAAATTGTTGCTTAAGGCATATTTTACTTGCTTATGCATGGGACGATCCAAAACAAAATTCAAATCGCATTCTGGGTCAAATTCGCGGTAATTAATCATCGGAACAATCGTATCTTCTTGGACGGTCTTGGCACAAATAATCGCTTCCATTGCCCCGATGGCTCCCATCGTATGTCCGGTCATTGATTTCGTGGCACTCATCAAAATGTTTTTGGTGTAATCGCCAAAGACATTGTAAATGGCTTTGGTTTCCAATTTGTCATTGTAAACAGTCGAAGTTCCGTGCGGGTTGATATAGTCGATTTTTTCTTTTTCCAACCGAGCATCCCTCAACGCTTGTTTCATGCATACAGTTATGGCTTCTGCCGTTTCATCGGGAGCGGTGATATGGTAAGCATCGCTTGTGGAACTATAGCCCACAATTTCTGCATAAATCTTCGCTCCTCGTTTCACGGCGTGTTCGTATTCCTCTAAAATTAAAACACCTGCCCCTTCGCCAATCACAAACCCGCTTCTTCTTTTGTCAAACGGAATGGAGGCATTGTCGGGGTCATTGCTGGTGTTTAAGGCACGCATGGAACTGAACCCCCCCACACCGATTTCGTTGATTGGGGATTCCGCTCCACCGGTAAACGCAATATCCATATAACCATCCCGAATGGCCCGAAAGGCTTCGCCAATTGCATTGGTAGAGGAGGCGCAAGCCGTAACAACCGCTAGGCTTGGCCCCTTGGCTTGGTATTTTATGGAGATTTGTCCCGGGATCAAATTAACGATAACATTGGTGACAAAGAAGGGGGATACTCTGTCACCGCCTTTAAGAACAGCTTTCCCAATTTCTTGATAAAGCGTATTAACCCCGCCGATACCGCTTGTCACATAAACACCAAAGCGATAGGGGTCAATCACGGCTTTTTCCAGTTGACTGTCCTGATAGGCTTCTTGGGCAGCAATTAAGGCTAGAATCGCTGTACGGTCTAAGCGTCGAACCTCCTGAGGACTTAAAAAAAGTTCCGGTTGCAAGTTCTTTACTTCCCCCGCAATCCTTACTTTCATCTGACTGGCATCAAATTGGGTAATCGCAGCAATCCCGTTAACTCCTGTTTTTAAGTTTTCCCACATTTGTGGGACATTGTTTCCTACCGGCGTTACTGCACCGAGTCCAGTGATAACAACACGTCGCATATTATTCACCTTTAGTTCATGTACAAACCGCCATCAACATTGATGACTTGTCCGGTGATATAGTTTGCAGAATCGGATGCTAAAAAGCCCACCACTTCTGCAATATCTTCCACCGCGCCAAGCCGTGCCAACGGTATATTGTTCAGAACTTGTTCCACCATTTCTTGGGGAAGGTTTTCCGTCATTTTGGTTTGAATAAACCCTGGCGCCACCGCATTCACAGATACTCCTCTTTTACCGAGTTCTCTGGCCAAAGCTTTGGTTAAACCGATGATTCCCGCTTTGGATGCGCAATAATTGGTTTGACCGATATTACCCATCAAAGCGACAACCGAAGAAATATTGATGATTTTTCCGCTTCTTTGCTTGGACATGATGCGAGAGGCGTGTTTGCAACAATTCCAAGTACCTTTCAAATTGATTTCGATTACTTTGTCAAAGTCTTCTTCTTTCATGCGTAAAATCAAGTTATCCGCCGTAACCCCGGCATTATTAACCAAAATGTCAATTTGTCCAAAGCGCTCGATGGCAAAATTAATCAATTTTTCGGCTTGATCGAACTTGGAAATATCGGCTTGAATACAGTCTGCTTCAAATCCTAATGCTTTGATTTCTTCTACTAATTCCCTAGCTTTTTGGCTACTGGTATTATAATTTACAATTAACTTGGCACCCAAGGTGGCAAGTTTCAAACTAATGGCACGGCCGATTCCTACGGCTCCACCGGTAACAATCGCTACTTTTCCTTTTAAATTCATAGGACCTCCAAATTTCTTAAATCTTCGTATTTATTAATCGCAATTACTTTAACCGATGCGTCGATTTGACGCACCAAACCGCTTAGGACCGTTCCCGGTCCGATTTCGATAAAAGTGGTTATTCCATCTTGAATCATTTGCCTGATGATTGGTTCAAAAAGCACGGGGAATGTTACCTGTTCGCTTAAAACTTTGGGCAAATTATTTAAATCATCCCAAACCTTCCCCGTTCGGTTTAAGTAAAGGGGGAATTCTGGTTTTGAGGATGGATTTTTTTGTAAATCCAAATATAAACGGTTTTTGGCTTCTTCCATTAATGGCGAATGGAATGCTCCACTTACCGTTAAGGTAACCATTCTTTTTATACCAAAATTTTTTGCTTTTTCTTTAAACTGTTCGATAGCTTCTTTTTTACCGCTAACTACAATTTGCCTTGGCGAATTGTAGTTGGCTACCCACACCCCGTCAAACTCCTTAACCAATTCCAAAACCTTGGTTAAATCATTATTGATTATGGCCACCATACAACCGCTTTTCTTTTGACTGCACTCATCCATGTATTGAGCCCGTTTTTTGACTAAGTTCAAAATGGTTGCAAAATCAAAAATACCGCTGGCATAGAGCGCGCTATATTCACCCAAACTAAAACCCATCATTCCCGATATCGGCTTATCAAACTTCCTTTTAAAGGTTTCATAAATCGCAATTGAAGTCATTAAAATGGCCGGTTGCGTATATTTGGTTTGGTTAAGCAACTCATTTTCGGTAAAACATAGATCAGCTAAATTGAAACCAAGTAAGGAACTGGCTGTTTCGTACATTCCTTTTAGAATAGGGTTATGCAAATAAAAGTCTTGTCCCATTCCGGTATATTGGGCACCTTGCCCCGCAAAAATCACTCCGTATTTTTCCATAGTTTTACCTATAAGATTTCCAGTTTGTTTTTATAGTCGTTAATCTTGTCGAATAAATCCTTAATGATTTCCCTAACTGGTTTTATTTCTTTAATCATTCCTGCCACTTGTCCTGCCATGAATGATCCGCTTTCCAAGTCCCCTTGGGTAACCGCTTTTCTTAAGGAACCGAGGGTAAGTTTTTCCAATTCTTCCAAAGCTACCCCTTGTTCCGCCAAGCGAAGATATTCCCTCGCCATTTTGTTTTTTAAGACTCTTACTGGTGCTTTCGCTTGGCGACCGGTAACAATGGTAGCGGTGTCGTTTGCTTCCAGAATCAATTGTTTGTAATTTGCATGAATCGGCGCTTCCATACTGGCTAAAAAGGCCGTACCGACTTGCACGCCTTTAGCACCTAAAGCAAAAGCCGCCAAGACTTGCCGTTTATCGGCAATCCCCCCCGCCGCAATCACTGGAATACTCACTTCATCCACAACTTGGGGGACAAGCGCCATCGTGGTAAGGTCCCCGATGTGCCCGCCGGCTTCGGTGCCTTCTACGATTATGGCATCGGCACCGCTGCGCTCCATTCTTTTGGCAAGAGCAACGCTGGCTACAACCGGAATAACGATTATGCCCGCTTTCTTCCAAGCATTCAGGAAAGGACCGGGGCTGCCGGCTCCAGTTGTTACCACTTTTACCCCTTCATCAATAACCAGTTGGGCAATTTCTTTGGCATAAGGGCTCATTAACATGATATTAACCCCAAAGGGTTTAGGCGTAAGTTTTTTGCATAAACGGATTTCTTCTTTGATTTTTTCCGGGGTGTCGGCTCCTGTGGCAATTAAACCCAGCCCCCCCGCATTCGAAACCGCACTGGCTAATAGATGGTTGGCAATAAGCGCCATCCCCCCTTGAATAAGGGGGTACTCGATATTTAACAGTTCGCAAATATTTTTCATAATGACCTCTTTAACTGGTGATTAGTATTTTGTTGAGTTTTGCTAAGATTTCCTCGACTAGGGAACGTTTATCCTCATCAAAATCCGAAATCAACTTATCGATAATTTCATTATGGAACTTTTCATATGAGTCAATCACTTTTTCGCTCTTTTTGGTTAGGGACAAATTGATAATCCGTTTGTCAAGATTGCTGCGTTTGCGTTTAACATACCCTTTTTTCTCTAAACTGTTGATAGTGATGGTAAAGGTCCCTTGCGTTACTTTCAAAACATCCGCTAATCCCGACATCGTCTTATTGTCCGATAGTTGAATGATATATAAGGTTTTTAGTTCCGTTGGCGTCACATCTCTGACGCAGCTTTTTTTAATAAAACGCCGTTCAAAAAATTGCAATTTTGATTGAAAATTCAAAAACAAATTGCGAATCAATTTACTTTGTGACATCAAATCCTCCTATTTTTCGGAATTTATCGTATCGATTAGTTACTAAGCCGTCAATGTCTGTTTTCAATAATTTTTTAAATTCTGTTATTAAAGTATCTTTTAAGATACTAAAAGTATATTCGGGATTTTTGTGCAAACCCCCTGCAGTTTCCGGAATAATGCCATCAATTATGCCATAGCCAAACAAATCCTGAGCGGTAAGCTTCATGACTTCCGCGGCTTGTTGGGCAAGACTTCCGTCCTTATAATAAATCGAAGCAAAACCTTCCGGAGAAAGAATTGCATAAATGGCATTTTCCAACATAAAGATTCGGTCGCATACTCCGATAGCCAGCGCTCCCCCGCTTCCTCCTTCGCCTAAAACAACTCCGATTAACGGCACTTTTAAGGCACTCATTTCCCATAGGTTACTTGCGATAGCCATCGCAGCACCGCGTTCTTCGGCGCCGATTCCCGGATAGGCTCCGGGTGTATCGATAATCAGAAGCACGGGACGTTGGAATTTTTCGGCTTGTTTCATTAGTCTTAAGGTTTTTCGGTAACCTTCCGGATGGGGCATCCCGAAATTTCTCATGATTTTTTCTTCGGTCGTTTGCCCTTTTTCCTGGGCAATGATGGTGACCGGGATTCCCTCAATAAAGCCGATACCGCCGATGATGCTGGGGTCGTCCCCATAGAGACGATCGCCGTGAAGTTCCACAAAATCGGGGCACAAGTATTTAATCAACGTTAAAGAAGTAGGACGGCTTTTACACCGAGCAAGACTTACCTTATCCCAAGCACTATTTACTTGTTCCAAATTCATCACTTCCTTGATGCAACAATAAGATTTGGTAGAGTTTGTCTTTTAGGTCTATTCTATCCAGTATCAAATCCACCATTCCGTGTCTTAATTGAAACGTATCGGTTTGAAAACCCTCCGGCAAAGCTTGATTGATGGTGTTTTTTATTACTCTTTGCCCCGCAAACCCAATCAACGAATCTTTCTCAGCAATAATAATATCTCCTAAGGAGGAGAAGCTGGCGGCGACGCCCCCTGTGGTGGGATTGGTTAGAACGCTGATATAAAGCAACCCTTTTTCGCTAAAGCGTTTAAGGGCAGCAGCGGTTTTAGCCATCTGCATCAAAGAAAATATTCCTTCTTGCATCCTGGCACCGCCTGAAGCAGAAAAGATAATCAAGGGGAGTTTTTCCGCTGTAGCATACTCGATTAACCTCGTAATCTTTTCGCCCACTACTGAGCCCATGCTGCCCATCATGAAGAAACTATCCAATATGCCAAGCGCAATTTTTATACCCTTTATAGAAGCTGTTCCGGTTACAACCGCTTCGCTCTCAAAGGTTTCCGCTTGATAATGGGCAATCTTTTCCGGATACCCCGGAAAATCCAAGGGATTTACCGTTACTAAATCCGTAAACATTTCTTCAAAACTGCCTTCATCCGCGGTGATTTTGATTCGGTACCTGGCAGGTATCCGGAAATGATACCGGCATTTCGGACAAACAAAATGGTTTACCGAAATATCTTCCGAATACAAATGTTCATTGCATTTGTCGCATTTGATAAATAAGCCGCTCGGTATTTCCAACTTGGGGTTGGAATATTGTTTTCCCCGCACTTGTTTATGAAAGAGTTCCAAGCGTTTCTTGCGATCTTCAAAAAAATTTTCCACGGATTATTCACCTCGGTTTTCTTCCACAACCAATTTGGCAAAATGGTTGATAAAGTTTGTATCATAACTTCCTCTAACATAATCGGGATTATGCATGAGGAGATAATGAAATTCGATATTGCTTTTTATGCCACCGATTATGAATTGTTCCAAGGCAACACGCATTTTCCGAATGGCTTCGATTCGAGTTGGTGCCCAAACAATCAATTTCGCCAACAACGAATCATAATAAGGGGGTGCTTCATAATTGGGATAAATAAACGTATCGACCCTAACATTAAAGCCGCCTGGGAAAACAATGTTTTTGATTATGCCGGGACAAGGGCGAAAATCATTTAAATGATCTTCAGCATTGATCCGGCACTCAATCGCCCAACCGTTCAAACGAATGTTTTCTTGTTTGAAAGGCAAAGGATTTCCTAAAGCTATCCTGATTTGTTCTTTGACCAAATCAATTCCGGAAATCATTTCGGAAACCGGATGTTCCACTTGGATTCGCGCATTCATTTCAATAAAATAGTAATTGCCGTTTTTGTCGATAATGAATTCCACCGTCCCCGCATTCTCATACTCAATTGCTTGGGTAAAAGCAATAGCGGATGAACCTAATTTTTCCCTTAAAGCGCCATCCACAAAACGGGAAGGGGCTTCTTCCACAATTTTTTGTTTTCTTCTTTGCAAGGAGCAGTCTCTTTCGCCCAAATGGATAACGTTGAAATATTTATCCGCCAAAACTTGCACTTCCACATGACGCACGCCGTCCAAGTATTTTTCCAAATATAATTCGCCACTGCCAAAACAAGCTCTTGCTTCGGCTTGGGTAATCGCCCACTTTTCTTTCAGTTCGGTTTCTGAATTGATAACCGTGATTCCGCGACCGCCGCCCCCATAGACCGCTTTTAACAGAATTGGATACCCAATGCGTTCTCCTTCGGCTAAAGCTTCTTCTACTGTTTGAAGTTCCTTTAAACTTCCTTCCACCACCGGAATACCGGTTGCTTGGGCAATTTTTCGGGCTTCAGCTTTATTGCCAACTTTTTGCATAACCGAACTGCTTGGACCGATAAACTTAAGTCCGCACTTTTCTACAATTTCCACAAACTTCTCATTTTCTGCCAAGAACCCGTAACCGGGGTAAATGGCGGTTGAACCGGTGGAAATGGCGGCGGAAATAATATTGGAAATATTTAAATAACTGTTTTGACTGGGAGCGGGTCCAACGCAAATTGCTTCTTCGGCCAACTTGACATGCAAACTGTTTTTATCGGCTTCCGAATAAACGGCTACGCTTGCTATCCCCAACTCTTTGCATGTTCTTATCGCCCTTACCGCTATCTCCCCTCGACAGGCAATTAAAATTTTATGGTGGATTTTATTCACAATCAATCACCATTAAGACTTGGTTGTAACCTACGGGTTCGCCATTTCCCACCATAATCTTTTTAACCACACCTTTTACGGGAGAAGTAATTTCATTCATGATTTTCATTGCTTCAATAATGCAAACCGTTTGTCCGAAAACAATCTCATCGCCTTCAGAAACAAAGGGTTTGGCATTAGGTCCGCTTGCTCGGTAAAAGGTTCCGACCAAAGGCGACTTAACCTCAAACCCCGAAGTTTCTTCGCTTTCCTGACATAGGACTTTTTCTTCAAACGAATTCTTGACGATTGCGTCACTTTCGACAGTTGAACAAGCATTTTTGCTTAAACGGATCTTATAATCGCTGGTTTCAAGTTCTAACAGAGTGAGGGAAGATTTTTCAAAGTTCCTGATGAGTGCTTGAAGCTGTTTATATTCCATAAATATTCCTCCTTTGGATATTTTGAACTTCAAAGTAAAGGTGCAAAAAAATAACCTCTACTTGTTCTGTAGATAAGCTACAATATCGCCAATAGTTCTTAAATCTTTCATCTCTTCATCGTCAATCGCAATCGCAAACGCATCTTCCATCGCCATCATCAATTCCACTACATCCAAGGAATCAATCCCTAAATCATCCTGCAAATGCGTATCCAGCGTTAAATCATCAATCGAAAAATTAAGCACATCACCAATGATTTTAACCACTTTTTCGTATGTCATCGCAAACCTCCTAAAATAATTTGAACTTCAAAATAATAATTTTTATTAGGAAAAAGCCTTTTTCCCAGACTTTCTACAATATTAATCAATAAATTGCTAAATAGACTATTTGATTATAACATATTTTATTAAGCTTTATCAACAAAATATAAAATTATTTCATTTTTTTCTCCAAAAAAAATTGCCAGAATATTTGGCAATCTTTTTTTAAAAGATAATAATTCCTCCCAGCATTAATGCAACCCCAATGATTTTTCGCCATTCAAAAGGGATTTGTTCGGTACCGAAGAGACCAAAAAACTCAATGATTGCGGAAGTGACAAGCTGGGCAATTAGGATCAACATCGTCGCATAAATCGGTCCCAAATCATCAATGCTTTTAATTACCGTATAGGTAATTAAAGCACCGATAATTCCCCCCAGTAAATAAATTTTATTTTCTACGCTAAATACGCTTAAAAGCGAACCGTTTCTTTTCCAAAACCAGAAAAGAAGCGAAACCAAAAGGGCACTTAAATGAACCCAACTATTGGTCGCCCACATATTGGAGGATTCCATTACTTTGGTGTTGAAGACACCTTGCACACTCATTAATATTCCTGCCAGCAGGGCAATGATTAAACCTAACAAAAAAATCACCTCATACTTTTTCTCATTTAGTATGAGGTGATT